>VOFG01001555.1_pt1 | contig 25287 bp, 41 predicted proteins | sample 5384171 | NCBI WGS metagenome assembly VOFG01 (sample SAMN12384726, study PRJNA508395) | human gut metagenome | isolation source: healthy gut F | host: Homo sapiens | reverse complement strand
ATAGCATCCGCTGGACATCCTGGAATTTAATTTGGGTGATGTCCAGCAGTTCTTTTATTGGGAAAATTATTCTTCCTGTCCCAGCTTCACAAAGATCGGTTCGTGCCCATTGCCGGAGACCATCATATCTTCATGTCAACAATTTTCAGGCTGGAGGTGTTGATGCAGGGATGGCAGTTGATATAAGGCTCTTTTCAGGAAGATCCTCGTCAATAAGCAGCTGAACGTGATGCTCCTTGTCATTCATCAGACCGAGACGCTTACAGAGCCAGGGTGATGTCCAGTATTTTCCATATAAGTCTCATCAAAGGAAAGTTCACATGCCAAGCTGGGAGTGTCTCCTTGTCTTGAATTTTGTCTCGGGAAGAAGGAGAGGTAGAAGTTGAAGTCTCCTGGCGATTGCAGAGGAACAGGTTCTTGCAGATGACAGCGTCCAGGATTTTGTCTACATCTTTGCAGGCTTCGATGGTCATGAGAGCCGTGGTCGACTCTGATACGGTATATTCAGGGAATCCAGAAAATCATACGCGTATTTCTTTTTCAAGCCTTCCGGTGGTATCGGAAGGACGTCCGATTTCAAGGGTTAATTCCATAGTGATTGTGCTCCTTTTTATGATAGCTGCGGCGCATAGGGTGCGCTGAACAGCTGAATTTTTTGGCTGGGTTTGGGGTTATTGTAGCATGGCAGTTTTACTGTAAAGAAGGAGATTGGTTTGCATGATTCTAAACTTTTCTAAATTTTTGAAGAGTTTACCGGGGAAGCAGATTATTTATGGTAAGATAGGGATGGTAACTGAAAGGGAATGATTACAGAACAATCAGGAGGAGCATATCTGAATGAACAATATTACAAAGAATGCACTGGAAGAATCTTTGAAGAAATTTCTGCTGCAGAAGCCGCTGGATAAGATCACCATCAGTGACCTGGACAACAGATTGCGGCATTAGCCGGATGGCGTTTTATTATCACTTTAAGGATATTTATGATCTGGTAGAGTGGGCATGCATCGAGGACGCCTCCCGGGCTTTGCAGGAAAAAGACCTATGACACCTGGCAGGAGGGCTTCTTCAGATTTTTGAGGCAGTGCTGGAAAATAAGCCGTTTATTTTAAATGTATCACAGGTCCGTCAGCAGAGAGGTGGAAAATTATCTGTACAGCCTGACCTATCAGCTGATCGAAGGCGTAGTAGAAGAACAGAGCGAGAATCTTATGGTCACAGAAGAGCAGAAGAAATTTCATTGCGATTTTTACAAATACAGTTAAAGGTGTTATGCTTGATTGGATACGCCGCGGAAATGAAAAGAATCCCCGAAGAAATGTCAGAATTTGATCTACTGTGACAATGATGGAAATGTGGGGAATTCCCTACGGAATATGGAGAAAAGGCACAATAAAGATTAAGTTTGTCCGAAAATAAGGGATAAATGGCATAGCTGGAAAGAAAAAGTTTCTTTTACAAAATCAGGCGGATGATAAGTTTTTTGTCATCCGTCCTTGTTTTGTAAATTGAGGAAAATTATTTTTTGACGTAGAATACACCAGAAACAGGAAATACTAAAAAATAGAATAGAATTTCAGAATCAGCCAAATGAAAAACTTTATCTGAAAAAGGTGGTAATTTTTATGTCAAAGAAGAAAATTAGAACCATTTCCAAAAAGTTAAAACAAGAATGGCAACACTTAAGCCGGAAATAAACTGGTAACGGCAAATTTCAGAAAGGTGGTAATTTTTATGTCAAAGAAAAACATTCTTGGCAGCACTTGCCGCAGCAGGAAGCAGCAGTTCGCATCTAAACAGCTGAGAGGAGAAAAAGATCACAGAAGCACACGTAGACCCGAATTACCGCAATACAGAGCGTGGCAAAATGAGAAAAACAGCAAAGGCATTTATTATACCAACGGAAACTATGAAGCATTTGCCCGGCCAAAGAAACCGGAAGGAGTAGATGACAAGCATGCTTACATCGTAGGAAGCGGACTTGCATCTCTTGCAGCAGCTTGTTTCCTGGTAAGAGACGCACAGATGCCTGGAGACCACATTCATATTCTGGAAGCAATGGACATTGCAGGCGGTGCATGTGATATTTTTTCGATCCAATGAGTGGGATATGTAATGCGTGGCGGACGTGAGATGGAGAACCATTTCGAGTGCCTCTGGGATCTGTTCACAGCATTCCGTCTCTGGAGAAAACCAGGCGCATCCGTTCTGGATGAGTACTACTGGCTGAACAAACATGATCCGAACTATTCTCTTTGCCGTGCAACTGTAAATCGCGGGCAAAGATGCACATACAGATGGCAAATTCAATTTCAGCCAGAAAGGCTGCATGGAGATCATGAAGCTGTTCTTTACAAAGGATGAGGATCTTTATGACAAGACCATCGAAGATGTATTCGATGATGAGGTACTGAATTCCACATTCTGGTTATACTGGAGAACTATGTTTGCATTTGAAAACTGGCACAGTGCACTGGAGATGAAGCTTTATATTCAGCGTTTCATCCATCACCATATCGGCGGACTTCCGGATTTCAGTGCTCTGAAATTCACCAAGTACAATCAGTATGAATCCCTGATTCTTCCAATGCAGAAATATCTGGAAGAAGCAGGGGTTGAATTCCAGTTCAATACAGAAGTCACCAATGTGATCTTTGATATCAAAGATGGCAAAAAAGTGGCAACCGCGATCGAGTGCAAAGTGAAAGGGTGTTGAAAAGGCATTCTGCTTACAGAGAATGACCTTGTATTTGTGACAAACGGAAGCTGTACCGAAGGCACAATTTACGGTGACCAGAACCATGCACCGAACGGAGACGCAGAAGTTCGTACAAGTGGCTGCTGGAGTCTCTGGAAAAATATCGCAAAACAGGATCCGTCCTTTGGACATCCGGAGAAATTCTGCTCGGACATTGCACAAGACAAACTGGGAGTCTGCAACTGTTACCACACTGGATGATAAGATCATTCCTTATATTACCGAACATCTGCAAACGTGATCCAAAACAGCGGAAAGTTGTTACCGGCGGAATTGTAAGCTGCCAGGATTCCAACTGGCTCTTAAGCTGGACCATCAACCGTCAGGGGCAGTTCAAGGATCAGGATAAAGATAAGGTCTGTGTTTGGGTTTATGGACTTTTCACCGATGTACCGGGCGACTTTATAAAGAAACCAATGAAGGAATGTACCGGTAAGGAGATCACAGAAGAGTGGCTTTATCACATGGGCGTTCCGACAGACCAGATTGAAGATCTGGCAGAAAACAGTGCAGTTTGTGTACCGACCATGATGCCATATATCACAGCATTCTTTATGCCGAGAACCAAAGGCGACAGACCGGATGTTATCCCGGACGGCTGTGTAAACTTCGCATTTTTGGACAGTTTGCAGAGACACCAAGAGATACTGGTATTTTCACAACAGAATATTCTGTACGTACTGCTATGGAAGCTGTATATGGACTTCTGGGTGTAGACCGTGGTGTGCCGGAGGTATGGGGCAGTGTTTATGATGTCCGCGAACTTTTTAGACAGCAGTGTGAAGCTGATGGATGGAAAATCATTTGAGATTGAACTTCGGGACCACTGGATCTGTTAAAGAAACCATTGTTTTTTGCTTTTTGCGAAATATCAAAGGAACGGTTGTTGAGAAGGTCTTAAGAGATCATGATGTGAGTGTCTTGTTCTCCGATGCTCAGTTCGCCGTATTCATAAGTAGTATAGCTCAGTCCATAACCAAAATCATAAGTAACAGGTGCGTTTGTATACCGGTAAGTAAGTCCGGTCGTTAAGCTGCGTCTGCCTGGGTAATATCAACTATATCTTGGGGCAATGCCAGTTCAGATCAGTAGTGTTAGCTGGGTTCTGTCTGAATGCTGTAATCATCCAGAAGTGGGAATGCAGACATATCTGCGTACCAGGTGGAGGTCAGTTTTCCAGTAGGAGTTACATCACCATAAAAGAACCTGTCCAGTTGCATATCCGTCATATTGTCCGGCATATGGAGCGTATACAATTAAGCTGCAACATTTTTATTTTGAATTTCTTCTGCAATTACAGGAAAACGCTGTTGATCACAACAATTGTTTTGCCAGGATAAGCAGCAGAAATATTGTCAATCAGTTCGTACTGGTCTTTCCAAGGTAAAGATCACTTCGATCGCTTCCCCGCCAGCACTATGACGGGTAGGAGCACCTACGACAACTACTGCATAGTCAGCACCTGCATTTTACCGTTACACTTCCTGTTTCCTGAACGGTTTCTACGGTAAACTGGTTTTGTGTTTCGGCTGCAAGGGTGGTCTGGCCGTCTTTGTCCACGATTTGGTCAGTATATCCTACAGTGCCATCTTCTGCAGTTGTGAGAAGACGGGTGTTTTTATAATAAGTGCTCTCTGCGCCGAAGAAGGATTCACTGTAGCAGTTGAGAAGAATATTTGAAGAACCGTCATCATTTGTGGCAATGCTGATTCTAGATGGAAGAGTTGCAGTGTAAGAAGTTGCAGAAAGTCCGGTGTCAGCAACGTTCAGTTCTTCTGTTCCCACTACTCCAAATTCAATTTTCCGTCTCTGTCTTCAGAGAATTTCAGCCATAGTCCGTTATTAGAATTGTTATCTACACATTTATAGCTGGCGTAGCCGTCGCCCTGTCCCCAGGAATATGCCTCAATTTGATGCCTCATCGGCAGTGTCCGCAGAAGCGGTAAGTATTCCGTTTTTGTCAGCCACCACATATTTTCCACTCTGGAAGCTTTCAGCACAATAATATTGCCGTCGGAAGTCATTGTAATAGTATCTTCTCCTGCAACGGCCATCATACCGCGGCCGATTGAAAGACCTGCATTTTCCAGATCTGGAGTCCGTCCAACCGCATAAGTGGTTTTGAAACGTGCATCCGATATCGGTCCGGCAACTGCAACATTTGCGTCCTTGGCAAGTGGAAGAATATTGTTGTCATTTTTCAGAAGGACAATACTTTCCTGAGCAGCCTGAAGTGCAACTGCCTGGTGCTCATTATTTGTGTAGTCATATGCGGTGTCACTTGCGCCCATAGATTCTGAAATGAATGGATAGTTGACAGGATAACCGTTTTCGTCGCGTTCGTTAAATATGCCATTTCGAATCAGCGGAATCACCTGTGCCCGGGCTGTTTTTAATATCGCCAAGAGAAAGACCGGAGGTGCCGTTTTCCAGCTCTGCCATAACTGCGTCCTGATTTTCTGTGTTTGGCTCTTCCAGAGTGGACTGTCGTTGGCTGCGCCCTGTCCGGTGCGCGCCATAAGCATAAGGAAAGGGCATCAGAGTAAGTTGGAACATAGGAATTGTCATATCCATTTCCCATGCTGTTTTCAGAGTAAAGCTGCCAGTCAGAGGAGAAGTCAGTTACTACATAATTTCCCACTGTCCTCACCCCAAGGGGCAAATCTGAATCCACTGTACCAGTGGAGAAAGGCTGTTAGGAATACCGGCAGTACGTCCGTAGCTTGTCATAAAGCCGCTGACGGAACCGTCAGAAATACCTTTTTTTGATATTTTTTGCCTGTTGTTCCATAACACTTCTCAGACTGTTTGCAATGTTGGCAGAACGTCTGAACTGTTGTCCGGCATAGTCGGTGTAATGCTTTGTGGTTACAATACATTTTGTCCAGAAGCCATCCTCATTTTCTTCCTCTTCAATTCCGGAAGCACCTGTCGCCATTGCATCAACCATTTCCGAAACGAGGGTTCCGTCTTCACCAAAACCTTCATCGTAGCGTCCGCTTAACGGATTTACACGAAGATCCTGCATTGCAGTACAGGTGACCGCATTAAAGTTACTGATGGTATCCAGAAAATCACAGGTGTTCAGGTTTTCAGTTCCAATTACTTTACCTACTTTTTTAACAAGTTCCTTGTTCCAGGTCTGACCGAGTGCAATGATTGCCGGGAAATCTGTAGAAACACCTTGCACATGATCGCCGAATAGTTCTGAACCTGGAATGATATTTCCGGCATGTTCGCCAAAGCGCAGCTGGTAATCGCCACGGTAGCCAAGGGCGTAGCGAACCATTCCTTCAGTTCCGATGTAATCCATCAGCACATCCAGATATGCATCCAGGTGGGCCGGATACCATCAAACAGTGGAAGTCCTTTGTAGATGGAGTCCTCACCAGCTGTTTTAAATTCAATCTTTTTCAGCAGATTCCTGTGCAGAATTGTCTGATGCATAGATTGCAAGAGGTGCATTGATAGTTGACATAACCATGGTTGTAGCTACTACAGAAGAAGCAAATTTGCGGCATTTTTTTAACTTTTTTTCATTTTTATATCCTTTCGTGCTGAGAGTTGGTGAAATGGTCTGCCTGTTTTTCAAACATGCTCTAAGTATCTGCTTCAGTTTTTTTGTCTGAAATAGTTAACATAAAAATTACCTCTAAACTTTAATAAAAAAGTTTCAGGAATTATCCACAGGCAGCATAAGCACTATCGTGCCCCTGCGCTGCTGCTTTCAGTACCTTCACGGTTCCCCGGTGCTCTTTAGCGATAGAGTCAACCAGTGCCAGCCCCAGTCCGGCACCGCCCATGGCTCGGCTGCGAGATTTGTCTACACGGAAAAAGGATCAAAGATTTTTTTCTGATTTTCAGGTGAAATGCCGATGCCGGTGTCCGTTACCAGAACCATAGCCTGTCCGTTTTCCTGTTTGACAGAAACTGAGACAGAACCATGGGGGCGATTATATTTAATGGCATTTTCCACCAGATTGTAGACAGCACGATAAAGAAGTACATAGCTGCCGGTAACATCGGTATGCAAATCCTGATTGGAACTGTCATTAAAATGGATAGAAATTCTGCTTTTCTGCAATTGGATCCAGGTCGCAGAAAACCTCATCTACAAGTTCTTCCAGTGAAACCTGATCGGTTCGTGGAACAGATTTCAGGTTCGTCATGTCAAGAAGGGTTCCGACTAGCTGGGAAAGCCTTGCGGTCTGTTCTTTGATCATAGTGAAAAAGCTGTCTGTACTCAATCATTTCCGGTTTCTGTTTTTTTCTCAAAAACTTCCAGGTTGGTCTGCAATACTGCAGAGGTGTCCGCAGCTCATGAGCTGCATTTGCAGAAAACTGCTTTTGTGTACTAAAGGCATTGTCCAGCCTGGTCAGCATTTCATTGAAAGAGCTGGTCAGCTGTGCAATTTCATCCTTTGAATTTGGAACTGGAAGCTGGGTGGAAAGGTTCTGAGCCTGAATCTGACTGACTTCGCTGGTTAGCTTCTGCAGTGGTGTAAGGGCCTTTTTCGTAAGAAAATAAGTACACACACTGGAAAGAAGAATAATGATCGTGGTGGCAATAACACTTCGAAGAAGAAAAGACTCTTTGGTTTCCTGGATTTCCTGCTCAAACTGAGGAAAAGAGCTTTGGGATCTACATTAAAGGTAATAGGTGAATCTCCATCCTGTGGGTCTACCTTGATCATGTAGTTCTGCAATCCATCCATTCCCGATACGGCAGAATGGCTGATGAAGAAGTACATAAGAACACAGGAAACAATCATCAGTAAGGACAGCAATAAAGTAAGCTTCAGCTGAAGCGAGGTGTGGAAATGTTTTTTCGTCATCTGTATTCCTCCAATATATAGCCCTGGCCGATTTTATTCTGAATAGGGTCAAATCCAATTGCTGCCTTTAGTTTTTTTCTCTCAGAGATGAAATGTGCACACGGGATGGAATTGCTGAAGGTATTTACGCTTCCGTCCCAAATATGTTCAATCATTTCTTCTGGTGAAATGACTCGGTTCTGATGGAGCAGGAAATATTCCAGAAGGCTGCTTTCTTTCCTGGTAAGGAAAGCGGCACTCCATTTACAGAAGCTTCTCTTGTTCTGGTATCAAAGGTGAGCTGATTCCATTTCAGGCATACATCCTCCCGAACAAATTTCCGTCGGGTAAGGCTTCGGATTCTGGCTTCCAGCTCCTGAAAGTGAAATGGTTTGGTAAGATAGTCATTTGGCTCCCCAGATCCAGACCGTTTACTTTATCTTCAATCTGATCCCGGGGACGGACAGGATTAGAACCGGGGTATTGGGTTGTGTTCCCGAACTGGCGGAGAATTTCCAGACCGTCCGTGCCGGGATTCAGCGTATGAAATGACAGGACGCTGGCCAGATCCAGCAGGATCAGGTCATAATTTTCTGTCATACACAGGCAAAGCCCTTCAGTCTCCATCGAAACAGATATCTGTTTCATAACTGTCTATGCGAAGTCCCTCTGCAACAGAACGGCAGAGCTGCTTTTCGTCTTCTATAATTAAAATGTGCATATTGAGATCTCCTTCCATAATGTAATTTTTGTGAGTAAATAAAAATGATACGAGTGCTAAAAAGACATTCTGATACCATTTTATATTATCATATTTTGAAAAAATAAAAATCTTAACACAGATTTTATAGGAAAGATGTTAAAATACGTTCAGATAAATAAAAACGCTGAAAGGAAAATTAAAAATGATGAATAAAAAAGACTTATGGCAATTCTGGCAGCAGGAGTTCTGACAGCAACATCTTTCAATCCGGCTATGATCAAGGCTGAAAGCGTATCAGCAGAAGAAGCTGGTATGGCAGTTCCAGCAGATGCAGCCGGAGCTGCCGTTTCCGCAGACGAAGCTGGAGCAGCTGTATCTGCAGATGAAGCAGGCGTAGTGGTAGCTGGTGATGGCTTGAGACAGCTGTTTTCTCCGAAGATGGCACACCTGTGAAAAAACAGTAAAAGCAGCAGATATTAATATGAATGTTCAGGATTCCTATGATTTCCATTCCTTGGTTTAAAGGCAGTCCTTCCGAAGAATTGAAGAAACAGATGGAAAACTCCGATATGCTTATGATCACAGAGGAAGAATGGAATGATGACATGACTGGTTTTAAGCATGCCTTTTTCCACTGGAATAAGCTTTTACTGAGGAGCAGAAAAACGAAGATGTAAATCTCCTGGGAACCGGTTATGATGACTGGCTTAAGAGCATCGAAAGAGTTGGTACATTGGGTTTACAGCAGATGTGATCGATGATCTGGATTCCATCACTGGCTCGCAACGAGCACAAGGAGCTGGGAACCAGCGAGGATGGAAATTACAAGTATTATCTGAGCATTAATAAAAATGCAGAGTCTGATTTGACAGACGAGATTGAAAAAATTGAAACTACAATCACAGAAATGACAGCATTTGATCCAAGCAAATCCGTATTTGATATGCCGGCAGAAAATGCAAATCCAGATGCAGAAAAATGTAGGTGCATTTGAGACAACTGATATTGACGGAAATGCCTATACAGAAAAAAGTATTCAGCGACTATGATCTGACTCTTGTAAACTGCTTTACAACCTGGTGTTCTCCATGCGTAAATGAAATGCCAGACCTTGACAAGCTTTATCAGGAAATGAAAGAGAAGGGCGTGGGTGTAGTTGGGAATGGTTATTGATTCTGTAGGCGAGGACGGAACTACAGATGAAGATACTGTGAAAAGGCTCAGATTCTCAAGGAAAAAACAGGAGTTACCTATCCGCTTCTGATTCCGATGCAGGAAATATGAACGGACGTATCAGCGGGGTCAGCAGCTTCCCGGAATCCTTCTTTGTAGATAAAGATGGAAACATTGTAGGAGAACCGATTATGGGCAGCAGAAAGCTGGAAGACTGAAAAGCAGCTGTAGAGAGAAGCAGCTTGAGGAAATTAAGGCAGGCAAATAATCAAAAATGGAGTAACCTATGAAAAAAATAATAGATTCAAAGTGGTCAGGAATTGCTTGCAGCGGGCAGGCATTCTGATGATGGTTTATGGGATTTACCGCGGGGATGGCGGTAGTCCTTACGAAAAGCTGTAAATATCTGTATGGAGTGTATTGGAATTGATAAAAATGAATATAAAAAAATGGCCCTAGACATACCATACAGGCTTTTGGGCGCCCTTACAAATTCACATATATCCGGATTTGTAACTGGAAAAATATACACAGGAAAGCTGAAAAATGCCTGTGTTCCGGGACTGAACTGCTATTCATGTCCCGGGCAGCAGGAGCCTGTCCAATTGGTTCCTTTACAGGCCGTGGGTTGGAAGCTGGAATTTTAAATTTGCCTATTATGTAATCGGTTTCTGATTTTCGTAGGCACGATCCTGGAAGACTGGTGTGTGGTTTTCTTTGTCCATTTGGTCTGATCCAGGACCTGCTGAATAAGATTCCTTTTCCAAAGAAAATCCGTACTTTTTAAATGGGACAAAAGTTTCGAAAAACTGAAATATGTGATTTTCCTGGTATTCGTAATTTTGCTCCCACTGGTTCCTCACAGATATAATGGGACAGGGTGCCCATATTTCTGTAAACTGATCTGTCCGGCCGGAACGTTGGAGGGCGGACTTCCGCTGGTACTTTTGAATAAAGGCGATGCGCGGAGCCATTGGCTGGCTGTACATATGGAAAAATACGATTTTGATCGTAACGATTATTTTATCCATTATTATTTACAGACCTTTTGCTGTAAATATATTTGTCCCCTTGGAGCTTTTTATTCCATATTTAATAAGGTATCCATTTACAGATACAGTGTAGATATGGATAAATGTATCCACTTGTGGAAAATGTGCAAAAGCCCCTGTCAGATGGAAGTCAACCCTGTGGAAAAACCCCTAACAGCCCGGAGTGTATCCGCTGCGGAAGATGTAAACAGGCCTGTCCGGTACACGCCATTGCGAGTGGGTGCAAGAGATAACAGGAATGTTTTTACCATTTTTATAGGTTAACTTAGGTATGTTTTATAAAAAAAAAGCTACTGCAATTTAGACATTGGAAAATGTATGTTTAAGTTGTAGTAAGCTTTTATTGTTTATGTGTCGAAATACTCTCGATTACATTACGGAAGATACTCGTAGCAGATCTTAAGATTTTTCTCACCTTCTTTATCCAGCGGAATCTGCAGTGCGTTCCACGCCATTTCGTGAAATAACGCATGGAAGGCTCATTGCGATTCCCTCTAAACCGTATTCACCTTCCAGAACAACAGAAGCCGGTACAACGGCACGTTCATTTCGCATAATGGCTCCTACAAGACGGCAGACACTGAGGCGATGCCTGAGCTTGTGTAACCCTTTCAGTTCTACAATGTCCAGACCGCTGACCTTCACCTTCGTGAAGCAGCTTCTCACAGTCAACAGGCTCTTTCAGGCCAAACTGCTTCTGAAAAATCATGAAAAGGAATTCCAACAATATTAACTGCATTCCATGGAATAAAACTGGTCCCACCGTGTTCCCCCAGAACGAAGCCGGTGACATTTTTGGCATCTACACCACACAAGTCGGCAAGCATTTTATTAAAGCGGGCAGTGTCCAGGAGAGTACCGGTACCAATCAGAAGATTTCGAGGATAGTTGAATTCCGTCTGTGCAATATAGGTAAGAATGTCCATAGGATTTGAAACATTAATAATAATAGCAGACCGGGTGTAAGCAGTGATCTGTGTCATGATTTCTTTCATCACCTGCACATTGGTCTGCAGCAGTACCATGCGGTCACGGGAGTTGCCAGGCTGAATGCTGGGACCTGCAGTGTTGATAATAATTTGGGCGTCCTTACAGTCTTCGTAGGTACCTACGCGGATGTTTGCATTGGCACTGTATGCAAAGGCAGTGGTGTGGCCGGCATCCAGTACGACCCCAATGCTTTTTTTCATTTCTGTTTATGACAACAATCTCATCTGCAAGATTCATTCGCAGAAGAGAGTCCAGAATTGCAGATCCCACATGACCTGCACCAATCAGAACAATTTTTCCATAACTTATATTTTCCATGATAATAGTCTCCTTTGAAAAGTGTTAACGGCTCATGATTTGATTAGTAACCGCTTTAATGTATTAACTTGCGAATAGAATAGCACTTGTGTGTGGCAGAAACAAGTGTATTTTAGATTGCACTGTAAAAAATAAGTATGTTAAAAATGAAAACGATTTTCATATTGACTTTGAAAACGAACCTGTTATAATATGAAAATGATTTTCAAATTGGAGGCGTAAGCAATGAGTGAAAAAGCACAATATCGTACCAGGCAGATTACAGAGCTGGAGAATTATCTGTGCTCTATGAAAGGGTAAACATGTTACGGTTAGTGATATATGTAAATACTTTAAAAATCAGGAAGTTCCATTGGAATCACAACGGTTTACCGCCAGCTTGACCGGATGGTGGAGCAGGGCCTGGTTGCCAAATATGTGGTGGACGGAACCAGCAGCGCGTGCTTCGAATATCTGGGACATGATGAGCATTGTCATAAGCATTTATGCTTTCATTGCAAATGTGAAAAGTGCGGAAAGGTGATTCATCTGGAATGTGAAGAGATGACACATCTGGGAGCATATGCTGGTAGACCATGGATTCCAGTGGGATTTTTACCAGGACGGTGTTTTATGGAATCTGTGAGGAGTGTAGAGAAAAAATAATGAGGTTGATTATGCACAAATTAACAAATAAATTCAGAAAGTTACTTTTTGTCAGCTGTCACAATAGGCACTGTAGGTCTTCTTGCAGGATGCGGTGTAAGTGCGTCTGGGGTGGAAGCTGACAATTCTGGTGTGACGGAAAGCCAGAGTGAGGCTAATGGAAGCGGACAAAATTATGCCGGTTCAGATAGTCAGAAGCTCCAGATTGTAGCCACCATTTTTCCGAATATGACTGGGTAAAAGAAATCCTGGGTGAACAGGCTGACAATGTGGAGCTTACCTTGCTTCTTGGCAATGGAACTGACATGCACAGCTTCCAGCCTACCATGGAGGATATTTTGAAAGTATCTACCTGACATATTCATTTATGTAGGCGGCGAATCTGATGCCTGGGTAGCTGATGCGCTGAAAGGCGCCGGAAACCCGAACCGAAAAGGTCGTCAATCTGATGGACGTGTTGGGAGACCAGGTGAAGGAGGAAGAGATTGTAGAGGGATGCAGGACGAAGATGGACACGCCCACGAAGACGGACACACCCATGATGATGATCTGGAATATGACGAGCATGTCTGGCTGTCTTTGAAAAAATGCGTCTCTGTTCTGCGACACCATTGCCAGTATCCTTGCCGACGCTGATCCAGAGCATTCAAAGCTTTACCAGCAGAATGCAGATACTTATGAGGAAAAACTGGCGGTCCTCGATCAGGAATATAAGACAACTGTAGAACAGTCTCAGTTTAAAACAGTCCTTTTGCAGATCGTTTTCCATTCCGCTATCTGACAGATGATTATGAGCTTACCTATTATGCTGCCTTTACAGGATGTTCTGCGGAAACAGATGCAAGCTTTGAAACCATTACATTTCTTGCCGGAAAATTAGATGAGTTGAAGCTTCCGGTGGTATTCACTATAGAAAAACTCAGACCAGAAGATTGCGAAAGCAGTGATTGAAAATACGAAAACCAAAGATCAGAAGATTTTGTCTTTAAATTCCATGCAGTCTGTTACAAAAAGAAGGAAGTAGAAGAGGGAACTACATATTCTCTCATCATGGAAAATAATCTTGAGATTCTGAAGGAGGCATTATGAAACTGATCACATGTGAAAATCTGACTTTGGCTATGAGGGAAAAGCTATTTTGTCAGGACTGAACTTTTACCGTAAATTCCGGAGATTATCTTTGTATTGTAGGAGAAAACGGGTCAGGGAAATCTACGTTAATGAAAACTCTTCTTCATCTGCAGTCGCCTATGGCAGGAACCATTACCATGGGGGATGGACTGAAAATCAATGAGATCGGCTATCTTCCTCAGCAGACAGCTCTTCAGAGAGACTTTCCGGCATCTGTAGAAGAAATTGTTATGTCCGGCTTTCTGGGCAGAATGGGACTTCGCCCTTTTTATACCAAAGGCCGAGAAGAAGGAAGCCAGAGAACTCATGGAAAAAACAAGAATTACCGATCTGGCTGCTCGTTGTTACAGAGAGCTTTCCGGCGGCCAGCAGCAGAGAGTGCTTCTTACCAGAGCCTTATGTGCTACGAGAAAAATCTTCTTCTGGATGAGCCTGTTTCCGGCCTGGATCCGGTGGCAACTGCGGATATGTATCAGATTATCAGTGAATTAAATAAAGAAGATCATGTAACAATTATTATGATTTCACATGACATTGGGGAAGTGGCAAATTATGCCAAGCCATGTGCTTCATATCGGACAGAAGACTTTTCTTTGGAACAAAAGAGGAATATATGAATAGTAAAATTGGAAACATCTTGTGGTTGCAGGAGAGGAGGGAAAAGCATGAGCGGAATTTTTGAAAAACTGGTATTTTATTTTCAGTATCCATTTGTGTGGTATGCGCTGATTGTTGGCGTTCTCATTGCGTTGTGCTCTTCCCTGTTAGGCGTTACTTTGGTACTGAAGCGATTTTCCTTTATCGGTGACGGACTTTCTCATGTGGCATTTGGTGCTATGGCCATTGCCTCTCAGTATTGAATTTCAGTAACAACATGCTGTTTGTAATGCCTGTGACAGTAATCTGTGCTGTGCTGCTTCTTCGAACCGGTCAGAGCACAAAGATAAAAGGGGATGCGGCAATTGCAATGATTTCAGTGGGAGCGCTGGCTGTTGGATATCTGCTGATGAATGTATTTTCCACGGGTGCCAATATTTCCGGAGATGTGTGCAGCAGTCTGTTTGGCTCCACTTCTATTCTTACATTGACGAGAACGGAGGTATGGCTTTGCGTAGTTGTTTCTGCCATTGTGGTGATTTTGTTTGTGGTTTTTTATCACAAGATATTTGCAGTTACCTTTGATGAAAATTTTGCCAAAAGCGACAGGAACAAAAACAGATGTGTATAATTTGCTGATTGCGGTGATTACGGCGGTAATTATTGTACTTGCCATGAATCTGGTAGGCTCTCTTTTAATTTCTGCGCTGATTATTTTCCCAGCATTGTCAGCTATGAGATTTATAAACGCTTTCGGGCTGTGATTATTTTTCTGCAATTTTGTCTGTGGTGTGCATTTTTTTTGGAATTATTGTTTCTATACTGGGAGGAACTCCGGTTGGTTCTACCATTGTAGCTGTGGACATTGTGGCATTTCTTGTAACAAGCATTATCGGAAAAATATTGGAAAGATAAGATGATAGCAATAAAAGGACAGGCAAAACAGTACTTAAAAATACTGAGTTGTCTGTCTTTTTTTGCTATTAATCAGGTGCAATCTGGCTGCTACTGGAAAAAAATTTTACCGCCAGGATCACTACGCCAAGAACGGTAAGCACAACGCCAAGTGCACGGTTCAGTGTTTTTGGCAGATGCTTTGTTCGCAAATACAGCAGCAAAAGGCGGGCAAATACCAAAGTACTTTTACAGCACAGAGAACCAGAACGGTAATGTCTGGCATACCGCCCAGATAAAAGTGACTGGCAGCACCTGTAAATGCGGTGAAGGTCATGATAAAGACACTTGTTCCGACTGCGGTTTTCAGTTCGTAACCAAGTACGAGGTAAGGATAAGAAGCATCATCATTCCCCCGCCTGCACCCTATGAAACCACAAATCAGACCAATTACAGTGCCGCAGAGGATGGACTGGATAATGCGGGTTTTTTTGTCAACAGCCATCATTTTTCCTTGGTGGTCATAACTGGTTTCACAATAAAACTTAATACCGAGAAAGCATAGTCATAAAAGTGGAAAAATATTCCCATAGTATTTCCTGAGATAAATTTGGAAAGGAAGCTGGCAATAAAGGTAAAAATCATGACAGTGAACATCATTACCAGACCGTTTTTAATATCCAGATTTTTGTTTTTTCCATATTCGTAGGCAGAAACGGCACTGGCTAATACATCACTGGCAAGCGCGATTCCGATTGCCTGGTAAGGGTTCATTCCCAGAAATGTGATCAGCATAGGGCTGATTACCGCGGCTGCACTCATTCCGGCAAAGCCTGTGCCAAGTCCTGCACCAAGACCAGCCAGGCAAGAATACATACAATGACAATAGTTGTAATCATAATAATTCTCCTTTCTTATTGTGGTAATTTTAAAAATATTTTCTTTGAATTTCTGTATGATTTGTGTATAAACTTTCAGCTCTTCTTCTGAGATACCATGAGTCAGGGATGGCCAAATTCCTGCTGAACAGCCCGACCTTCCTGAATGATGATCTCGAGCACTTTTTCTCCGTGATGAGCAGACGCCAGATTCGTCGGTCGATGTCATCTGACTGTCGTAACAGATAGCCGTTTGATACCAGAAAATCAACTGCTACAGACGCAATGCCGGTGCGAATTCCGCGAATTTCGCAGATATCTCTGGCTGTGTTGTATTTTGGGTTATTTGCCAGAAACATAAGTACATCAAAGCTGGTCTGATTCAGCTGGAATTTTTGCATACAGGCTGACAAAAGGCTTCGTATGCCTTCATGGTCTTGGTACTAATGAAGATAAGATGTCGATTGGATTCATGATGTAGTGTCACCTTCTTTTACAATTGTTCTAAAATTAAACATTCTAATATTAGAATAAATTTTTGCGATATGTCAATATGTGATAGCAAAAAAAAGGAAAGTCTCTACATAAGGATATACAAGTTCACAAATTCTTCACAAAAAATTAGCACTCACCTCTTGATAATGGAAGTCGATTTTTGTCCTGTCTTGTGTATCCCGAAGTGCCTGTTTTACAGGCTTTCAGGCATCAGTCATTTTGTCTCAGTCCAGGAAGATGACGGATATTATTTCAGTGCAGATTCCTTTATAGAAGAAATGAGAGCTATTCAGTTTACTGGAAGCTGTCAGCGAGTGCCTATCATTATGTGGCTTCCTGTTCAGTGAAGTGGGTGAAATGATAAGTTACTGACATTTTTCAAAGACGCTGGTCTTGATGGAAAAGCGGGCTGGCAGTTGTTCAAAGAGAAGGAGTACCTTGGCAAACTGGATAATCAGAAAGAAGTTGAGAAATTACTGGAAAAGTATATTCTTCGGTTTGAGCGATATCTGAAAGAAGAACCGGAACTGAGCCGTTTTCACTTATTTGATGCAAAAGGGAATGTGAAAGGTGTCCGGGATATGGAGATTGTAGATTATCTGGTGGAGAATGTTCAGTTTTTGTGGTGGGAATCACACCGTATTATTATGAGCATGGTGTTTTCCTGGAAGACCATGATGGGGTAAAATGAAATACCGTATACAGAAGCTGATCTATCCAGATTATACAGGTGAAATCAAAAGAATCTATAATCTGCTGAACGCACAGCCAAAAGTTCACCGAGAGGCATATGAACTAAATAAACAACCTGTGCGGTGGATTAATTTCAAAAATGGATATTATGGGATCCGGTTACTGTGAAATGCTGGAACACAATTTCCGGATTATCTGACAATCAATCAGATACCATTTCCTAATCCAGAGTATTGTGAGCAGGTGATCAAGGTGGAGATAATATCAAAAGTATCTTGCATCGTCTCTTCCAAATATAGAAGAACAGCAGACGTTCTGGGGAGGGATATTTTGGATACTGCATGACACAGGATACGCAGTTTCAGAAATTCCTTACACTGAAATTCGGAAATGGTGGAACTGGAGAGTCTGTGGCAGTATCGCTGATTCAGCATGTAGTTGGAATCACCAATATGTTCAGCATTTCTTTACAGGATTTAAATAAACGATTCTATGCGACTGGAATGTATGGAGTCTTTCAAAATGGGATACATTACATAGTTCTGTTTGCAACAGAATGGTGCATTTCAACATGATTTCATAGATTTTTCATCTCCATTCATGTGGTATGTTCGATTTTGTAAATGGCTTGGCATACCCAATACAGGGTGCGAAGATGTATACATCTGCACATTTGACGCGATCAATACCCTGTCACCAATTCCGGATCGTTTTGTTATCCACAAAGGTACAATTCATATTGATTATCACATCATTTCCCAAAATATATTTTTCCCATAGTCGCAATGAAAAGGCGTGTCGATTGCCACATTTTCTCCCATTCCACCCAACAGCTCCCGAAGAATGGAAGTGCGTTTTTCCATATCTACATAATCAGAAAAATAATATTCCCGTGTCAATTCCCTTGTGCGGGCAATCTGCTTTAATGTATCGCTGTCCGCAGTTTCCAAAAAATCACTGGATTCGTAATACATAATATCCCCCCTTAACGAAAACTGTTTTCCACAATACCCGGAAGCAGAGAATAGATTGAACAGCCGATCTGATTTTCAAACTGTTCTTTAATCTCTAAAATCCTTTTCCACCTGTCTACTGTCGCTGTGTGAACACCGTACCGTATTGTCACGTCTACAAATCTCTTTTCCAAAAAGACAGAACCCCCGTCGGCATAGCCAATGCGTCACATAACTGTACAAGACGGTCATAATCATCATATACCGCATTTGCAACAAATTCTTTCATAAACAGGTAATCCTCATCACTGACATCAAACTCACCGATCGATGTGGCAATATCCTGTATCATAAATGCGTGGGTTATACATATCTGTGCAGGCTTTTTCCCATCCGCGCTCCATACAGTACCGATAGCCGTCTATCAGATGCCTTTCCGAACTCACCCGGCATAGCGTCCAATATCATGCAACAGCCCGAAAATATATGCCTGTTCAGAAGATAAATCTTTTACAATGTGATGCGATGTTTTTACATGCTTCGGCTACAAAACGGGAATGGTCTGCCCATGCTCCCGGATTGGATTCTGACGCTTCCCTTTTAACTCCTAATGCCAGTTCCGCGGTCTGAATGTTCAATTTACCACCAATCCCCGGCATAATTATGAAACAATTTTTAACTCACCTCCCTCTTTTCTTCCCCATTGATGTTTTTGTTTTTTACCATTCGGAAAATATGTTGATTTTTCTTTTCCATGTTCAGAATGTTCAGTTTTATTTGCACTCAAGGTATCATTATAATGCAAAAGACATAGGAAAAATATTTTTTTCCGCCATTACATATCACTATTCTGCCATTTTTTTCTGTATTCTGTAGGTGAACACTATGCATATTCCCGAAAAATTTTTCCAAAATAACTGCTGCTCCCTAAACCGCATTCATGACTGATAACAGTAACAGCTTCCTGCCCCTTTGCCAACATCTGACAGGCAACTTGTAAACGGTAAGCTGTTATATACTCGATGGGTGTCATGTGCAGACAGTCATGAAACACTCTATAACATTCTCTTTCGCTTAAATATGCTGCCGCAGCAAGTTCCGAATAGATATTTTTCTCTGTAATGTTCATGAATGTATATCATCATCAACTTTATTTTATCGTTGCTTTTGTTATGTTCATTTTTCTTATCACGCATAGAGCAAGATAGTTCAAAAAGCATGAGCCATATTTCAGTTAGAGCTTTCCGCAGTTTTATTTCATATCCAAATTCATCACTGGATAAACGAAATGAGGCAGTAAGCAGTTTCAAAATCCTTTCTTCTTCTGCATTGCCCGGAAAAAGCGGGATTACCTCAATCTGCGGGGCTGTTATGACAGGCGCAATATATTTTGTTCAATCCTGCTTCCCTGTTCTCCGGCAAGTAAGGAAACATCGAAAATATGAAGTAGCTGTATATTCTTTTCTTTTTGCGATATTGCTTTTGTCATATGAAGTACATTGGGATTTATCATGCCGCCGCTTCCAGCCGGAAACAATATTTTTCCTTCTGGCGTATCATATTCAATGCTGCCGCTTTCCATATAAAAAAGCTCCACTGTCCTGTGCCAGTAATCAATCACCGCCTCTTCGCTATTAGTAATGAGAATACATTTGGCGTTGGGGATAAAATTATTTAGCTTCACAAAGGCTCTGGTTTCACGTTCTCTTGTATCTATGTTTATCCAGAACCTGCATACTGACCTGGATAGCAAGATTGTCTAATGGTACATAAAAACCATTTCCAAATAGTCAATTTCTACATTATTCTCAAAGAAATAGACATTTTCGGTACCATAACGTCGTATCAGTTCGATTGCAACAAGATTTTCCAGCTGAGCAGATTTGCAGTCTAGCAGCATAAGTCCTAGAAGTCCGGTATCCATAAAGTAATACTTAGGAGAAGTTTCTTTTTCTACAAGTTTGGCGGCATAGTTTTGCAGAGTAAAGAGCAGGTAGGAGTCTGTCATATAGCTGACATAGTTTATTACGGTTTGTTTACCGATAGACATTCCACTACTTTTTTAATATATTAGTCAGTCGGTTATACGATAAAGGTTTTGTGACAGATTCTGCAATTTTCTTTAGGATTAGCCTTATTGCAAAATCATTGGTGATTTTATTTCTGGTTATAATATCACCGAGATACACAGTTTGATAGATGCTGTTTAAAAAGCTCGTTTATTTCTTTTATTTCAACTAATTCTGGAAATGCTCCATAGGTTACATATTTGTTATATTGATTTTGGACATCTGCCCTGTCTTTGGTGCTAATAACATCCAGGTAATTCTTTGTCATATTATTTGCAATAAGATATTCAGAGAAAGAATATGGATAAATATTCATAATAACAAAACGCCCACCTAAAGTGGAAGCTATTTCGCTGCTTAGCATTTTACTATTACTGCCGGTAATATTGATTCGATACTCATCCGTTAATATTTTGAATCTCGTCTAAAAATAAATATGGCTTGATATCAGTTTCGGATATTTCTAATCCAATTTCTAAAATGAGATTTAAATCTTCAGCAGTCATTTCCAAAAGACGCTCATCTTCAAAATTTACATAAATAATTTGGGATAGGGGAATTCCATCGGCTTCTAATTGTTTTATTTGTTGATACATCATATATGACTTTCCGGTTCTTCTGATACCAACAAAGCAATAGTTGACATTGGTTTCTAGAAAATATTGTCTTGTTATTAATGGATTGTTGAGATAAATATCTTTTTGATCAATCATGATTTGTTTTAAATGATTCAGGATTATGAATAGATAATTATTTTTTGATGGCGTATATAGAGCAGTTATTTGGAACGGATTGCAGAAGGTATTTCACAATGTTTTTATACATTTTAATAAGGTTTTTCTATCAATCATCATTTTGGGCATTAACAATTAATGGCATTGAAACAGTCGTGAAAGCAGTAAAATACAGTCGACAATAAAATAATTTTAGATGAATCAATCTCCATTTACAAAGAATAGTGCGAATTTCTAAATTGTAGAAATAATAAAATGTAAATGGAGATATGAGTAGAAGCATTTCAATCAGTTCACCATGTCGTTTTCATTTTGTGTTATACTGTTTAGAGAATTTTCTTTCCCTTGTTTTTCCCTTATCAGAGTTCGTAAATCCATATGGGAAGATATAACATAAGGGAAAGTCTAAGAAAAAAACTCACCTGCGATAAATCCAGTGTTTTCAAGGGTTTGCAGAGAATTTAATAACAAAATATAACAGTTATTAAATTCCCTAAAACAGGTGAAATCTCAATTCTTGTTTGTAGGGATGACAGAATCACAATTTATGAGATGTTAGAAGAGAGGTGCATATGCTATGCCAGATATACTCGTGGTTGAAGATGATGAAAATTTAAATCGTGGAATTACATTCTCACTGAAAAATCCGGATATGAGGTTTTTTCAGCAGAATCAGTGAAAAAAGCGAAAAGAATTGCAAGTGATCATAATGTGGATGTTACCATTTGTGATGTGAATCTTCCGGATGGAAATGGACTGGAATTTGTAAGGTGGATGAGATGCAATTATAATACATACATTATCTGCCTTACAGCACTGGACCAGGAGATGGATCAAGTCATGGGATATGAAGCAGGGGCAGATGATTATATCACAAAGCCGTTTAGTCTTTCGGTACTTCTTTTGAAAATAGAAGCACATTTCCGCCGCAGACAGGAGAAAACGGAAGCCCGCAAGATGATTTCGGGAGATATCGTATTTATTGCAGGAGAAATGAAAGTCCTGATAAAGAGTCGTGAAATCAGTCTGACAAAAACGGAGTTGAAAATGCTGACTTTTTTTCTTCAAAATCCGAAAAAGATTCTTTCAAAAACACAAATATTGGAAAATGTGTTTGATCTGGAAGGGATTTTGTGGATGAAAATACAATCGCTGTCAATATCAGAAGACTCCGTGAGAAAATCGAAGACAATCCGGCTGCACCGGTCTATATAAAGAATATCAGAGGTCTTGGGTATATATGGAATCAGGAGGTAAGGCAGTGACAAAAAGATATCGCAAGAAGATCACAGTAGTGCTCTCCTTGGTAGTGCCTGTCATAGTATTGTTTGCAATATTCAATTGCTTTACCACGTATGTGTTTTTATGAAGATTATAAATATAAAATGAATCTTATGACAGACATTGCAGCAAAGGAAGAATTTTGCGGGCTGGATGCTGTTTCGGAATTGCTTAAGGATAAGGATATTGAAACCAACAAACAGGGAAGGCGATTATTGGAGCAATATGGATACTGGGGAAATAAAGGGAATGCATTTTATTCGCAATTCCGGCATCAGGCTATGGTGACCGGTGCTGTAAGCACTGTGATATGCGTGCTTCTTTTGACTTTTTTTACTTTATTGGAAGAAAAAAGAAGATGCGTGAAATTTTAGACCAGTTGGAAGAAATTCTGATCAGATTCCGTGAAAATAAATTTGATGCTTTACTGAAAACGGAAAATCCAGCAGAACTGGAAAAATTGAATGACCAGCTTGAAGCAATCGGACATCATATTCAGTTGCTAAAGGAAGAAGCACGGGAAGAAAAAGAGAGCACGAAAGAAATGGTTTCTGATATCTCTCACCAGTTAAAGACACCGGTTGCAGCTTTGGATATATGTTTTAGTGTGCTGATGCAGAATGACTTAAGTGCCACAGAACAGGAGGAGTTTCGTATCCGTTGTCGGAGTGCTCTGGATGGACTGGAGACATTATTGCAGTCGCTTCTTGAAATATCCAAGATGGAAACTGGACTGATTCAGATGAATAAGAAAAAACTTCCGCTTATGGATACTGTCATATCTGCTGTGAACTGTACTTATCCAAAAGCGGATGAGAAAGAAATTGAATTCGTTTTTGACTATGCAAAAAGAGCTGGAAACATGCATGGTTATGCAGGATAAAAGATGGCTTGGTGAAGCTGTGATCAACGTTCTGGATAATGCAATCAAGTACAGTCCGGATGGTTCAAAATATTTATCCGGTTACAAAAAAAAGAAACGATCTTGTAAGAATGGAAATTGAGGATCAGGGAATTGGTATTCCGCAGAATGAGTATCACAAAATTTTTCAACGATTTTACAGAGGAAGTTCCAAGGAGGTCATGGAAAAGAGTGGTACAGGAATCGGACTTTTTCTATCGAGAGAAATTATCGAAAAACACGCAGGTACGATCATGGTAACCTCCGGCAAAAAGAAAAGTGGATGAAGCGTATGTAAATGATATCATTGCAACTCTGGGGATTGAAAACCAGATTTATAATCTGCCAAATCAGTTATCCGGAGGACAGCAGCAGAGAGTAGCAATTGCAAGAGCACTGGTGAATCGTCCGGAAATTATATTTGCAGATGAGCCGACAGGAAATCTTGATTCTAAGACCAGTGATGAGGTAATCGCTCTGCTTAAGATGACAGCAAAAAAATATGGACAGACAATTGTAATGATTACCCATGATGACGAAATTGCACAGGTGGCTGATCGTATTCTGGTAATTGAGGATGGACAGGTGGTGGATTTTTAGATGAAGACAATAAGCAGGATTGCATATAGCAATGACAAAAAGAACAAGACAAGAAGTATACTGATCATGATGGCAATCTGTCTGACCACGATGCTGCTTGTTATCATCAGTACTGTGGGAAATGGGTTAATTCATTTAAAGAAAAGTCAGGCGGCAGACTCATATGGAAGCAATTATGGTCTGTTTGTTTCCGCAGACGGATCGCAGGTAAAGAAGTAAACCGCCGTGCGGAAATAGATGCTACAGGCATTATGTGTACCGAAGGTATCATAAAAAGGCAATGAAAAAAAGGCGGGTTTGTCTGCATGGATGAGACTGCAAGAAAAATGCTTCCCTATATTAAAGAATATACGTTAAAAAGAAGGAAAATATCCGGAAAAAATGCGGGAAATTGCCGCCGGAAGAGCTTTTTTCGTGCAATGGGGTATGGTGATGTAAAGGTCGGAGATACGGTTACACTGGATTACCGCGCAGGGATGCAGTCAGAATATAAGCCGGAAGAATTTGTTGTCAGCGGAATCCTATATGATCGGGATGAGTATACCATCGAGGCATCTTATGTTGCTTTCGGGTCACAGGAGTTTTATGATGAGCACGTCGCAGAGAATGACAGACAGTATAATATTTATTTTACTTTAAATGATTCTGCAAATGTATCTATGAATAATATTGAACCGGTTATAAAGCAGATTGCAGCAGCTTGTGGGATCGAAGAAAAAAACGTTATAGTCAATGATCTCTATTTGCAATGGGTCTTGCAGCCGAGTTATGAAACGATTGCGGTATGCGGGGTTTTGATTCTTGCAATTGTACTTTTCTCTGTTGTGGTCATTTATAATATTTTTCAGGTCGGTATTGCCAACAAGATACAGGAGTATGGAAAAATCAAGGCTCTGGGAGCGACAAAAAGCAGATGAAACAACTGATCTTCAGAGAGGGCATTTTTTTGACAATTTTTTCAATACCGTTGGATTGCTTTTGGGCTTTCTGATTGCAAAATGCGGTTTTAACTGGCTGGTAGAACAGGGAAACCTTGTATCAACCGGAACGGGCTCTATGGGAGTTCAAAATCAGCAGGTGCCACTGTTTTCCCTGCCTGTTATGCTTCTCTGTATTTTCGTATCATTTCTTACCGTTGCTTTGGCACTGCGCAAACCAATGAAAATTGTTTCACGGATTTCACCTATCGAAGCAACACGGTATTTAGAAAATGCAGAAACACACAAAAAGGAAAACGAAATGGCAGAAAAAAAATGTCACCGTGTTTTCTATGGCAATGGCAAATATAACGGGTAATCCAAAAGAACCATTGGTACCATCCTCACACTGGGGCTTTCCTGCGCATTGTTTGTGATTATCTCTAATTATGTAGGAAATATTGATACGGAGCATGAAGTACGTCTTTCCGTCAATCATGGACAATTTGAACTGCAGCTTGACTATTCTGCTGAGTACGATGAAAGATATCCGAGAATAATCTGGATACGATTCTGACGGATAATCCATTGAATGATTCGCTGATTGAAGAAATCAAAAGCATTCCGGGCGTGACAGATGTCATGACGAGAGAGATTGTCTCTGTAAATCTGAACGGAACAAGATTTCCGG
>VOFG01004494.1_pt1 | contig 25303 bp, 46 predicted proteins | sample 5384171 | NCBI WGS metagenome assembly VOFG01 (sample SAMN12384726, study PRJNA508395) | human gut metagenome | isolation source: healthy gut F | host: Homo sapiens | reverse complement strand
TCCGGGCGCATAGAGGGTTACCTCGTTTTTTATTCTTCTGTAAAAATCTTTTTCAGGCTTTCATTGCTCTCGATCAGCTTGACGAGCGCCACACCCAGCACGGTGCAGCTGATCAGCTCGCCGATGGCCACGGCCACGGCATTGAAGCAGGCCAGCGCCAGCGTCGGGGCCGTGTCCGAGAAGAAGAAGGTAATCTCGAACGCGCCCACGATGAGCATATTAAAACAACGGGCGGCAGGGACGCCGGAATGGCAAGACCCTTGACGCGGATGTCACGCAGCTTGTGGGTCACAAGGCAGGCCAGCAGCGTGGCCAGCGTGCCGAACACCACATCAATGACGGTGGGCCCAGCAGGTTCGCCAGCAGGCAGCCAGCGTAACGCCAATGATGTACTCGCGCGCGAAAACCGGCAGCAGGCGCAGTGCCTCAACCACGCGCACCTGCACCGCCCATAGCTGAACGGGGCAAGCGCCAAGGACAGACCACCATAGACGGCCGCGATGACAGCGCAGCGCACCAGACGGTTGACGGACATTTTTTCATATTCATACAATACTCCGGCGGATAGATTTTGACCGCACGCAAGACCGCCAGCCTTGCGGGGTTTGCGCCGCCTCCTTGCGGGAGGCGGCGGAGCCTAAAAACCTAAGTTGCTCAACAAATTTCTGTTATAGCAAACCCCGCAGGCTGTTGCAAGGCCTGCGGGGAATTTTTTCTTATTTGCCTTTCCCTTTGGGGAAGGTGGCCGAAGGAGGATGAGGGGCAGCGTGCCGCTGCCGCCCATGAACCGGAAATTACGGCAGCTGCGGCGCATACGCCACGGCAGTTGCGGGGTGCCCTTCATAGACGATGGCAATGGCATCGGGCCGGTGTTGGCGCTGACAACGCCGCCAAGTTGGAACACGATCACCGGCGGATGGCCGAACGCCTTTTGCAAAGCCTTGGCCAGCTCATCTCGCTTGGCAGTGCTGGAGGTGTAGGCCACCATGTGGGGGTGTCCTTCATCGAATCCACGCGGCTCGACCCATTTCAGCATGGCGGCAGGCACGGCGGCATCGCCGCGCACCTTGGCCTCGACCTTCCGAGACACCGGCATTCAGGCTGATGATGGGGCGGATGCCCAGCAGGTCGCCCACGACGGCGGCGGCAGCGCGCGACGCGGCCGGACTTTTCATCTGCCTCAGGCTGTAGGCGGCCAGACAGATTTCCACGCAGTCCAGCTTCTGCTTCAGCTCGCCCACACAGGCGGCCAGCTCACCGCCGTTGCGCACCTTGCGGGCGCACTCGCACAAATACCAGCCGTAGGGCATCGAATAATTCTGGCTGTCGATGACCTGGATCTTCATTAATGAAGCCGGGGCGCTCCTCCTCGAGCAGCTCGATAGCCTTAACGGCGTTGTTATAGGTGCTGGAGCCGCCGGCGTTGATGCTCAGATGCACCAGGTCGGTGTAGCCCTCGTCCACATAGCGCTCGTAAATTTCGCACCACTGCAGCTGGGTGATGGCGGCGGTGGTGGGCACGCCCTGGGCCTTGCGCATCATCTGGTAGAACTGGTCGTTCGTAAAGTCCTTTGCGCTCCATGTACTCCAACACCGTCAAGGTTGATGGGGAAGCCCACCACCTCAATGCCGTATTTGTCCGCAAGCTCCTGCGGAATATCGGAACAGGAATCCGTCAAAAAACCGATCTTGCTCATTTTTACGTCCTCACTCCATTCATAACGGGTCAACTGCCCGTGGGTTTCCAAATCGGCAAAATCCCATTGGCGCAGCGCTTCATACACACCCACCGCCACCGCGTTGGACAGGTTCAGGCAGCGCTCGCCCCGGCGCATGGGCATACGCACACAATCTGCTTCATGGGCGGCCAGCAGTTCCTCCGGCAGCCCGGCATCCTCCGCCCAAAGACGAGGTAGGCGCCGTCAGGGTAACTTACATCCACATGGCGGCGCGGGCCTTTGGATGTAAAATAAAAAACGGGCCTTTGTTTTTGGCAAAAAAATCCGCCAGATCCTGATAATATGTTATATCAAGCTGGTGCCAGTAGTCAAGCCCGGCGCGCTTCAATTTTTTTGTCGTCCACGGCAAAGCCCATCGGGCCTACCATGTGCAGCCGTGCGCCCGTCACCGCGCAGGTCCGCGCAATGTTGCCGGAATTCTGGGGATCTGCGGCTCGACCAGTACAATGTTTAAGGTTGGCATACATTCACAGTCCTGTTTGTTTATTTTTTACTTGCTGCCCTCAATTTCGGCAAGGCGGTTTCCAGCCAGACGCCCAGCCGCTCATCGGCACCCTCAGGGGTCTGACGGATACACTCTGCCACAAAGGCAGCGGCGGCCTGCACGGCAGCCTGCGGCACATTGCCCTGCAGGATGCGCCCCACCAGCACCGAGGCAAAAATATCCCCCGTGCCGTGGAACATCCGCGGCTGCAGCGGCGTCTTGACCGCATAGCCCTCGCCGCCGCGCGATGCACCCACACAGCCTATGTACCGCCCGCCGCCGAGGCCCGCCACCCCGTGACGACCACCTGCGGCGCAATGCGGGTCAATGCCGGCCGCCTGGGCCGCCGCCTGCTCGGCACTGCCCACACCGGGCAGCGGATCGCCCAGCAGCAGCGCAGCCTCGGTCACATTGGGCACGATCAGATCAGCGTGGCTGCTGCACAGGTCGTACATGGCGGGGACCATATCCGCCCCCAGACCGCTGTACAGCCGGCCGCCGTCCCCCAGCACAGGATCCACGACCTTGAAGGCGCGGGGGCCACAGTGCAAAGCCTGCTGCACCAGCTTGGCCTGGGCGGCATCAGCCAGATAACCTGAGTAGATGCAGTCGAACTTGACCCCAGCCGATGGTAATGGGCCAGCGCCGCAGGGCCGTAGGCCGGATCCGCCAGCCTTAGCCGGGGCACCCAGCCCACCCGTGTGGTGGACAGCACCGCCGTGGGCAGCGCGACCGCCTGCACCCCCAGCGCCGAAAGCACCGGTGCGATGACCGACAGCGCCGCCGGCCAAACCCCGGCAGGTCATGGATGGCTAATACGGTTTTGGGTGCGTTGGTCATGCATTGGTCATGATGCCGCCCCGTTCGCGTTTGATTCTTCATAGATTTCTACCATAAACCCGCCGCAAAAAAAGCCGTATTGGGGCGATTGTCCTGATTTGTTTGGTTTTTGCTGGGCAAGACAAAAAAAAACCGCCTGCCGAGTACGCAGGCAGATGGGGCATTTTCGGCTGGCTGTATGCCACATTTGGCGGTCGTTTTCCGGCAGGTTTACCTAGACAAGCCGTCCCCACCCGCTGCACGCCCCGATGACGGCAGATTGACACATTTTACAGTTTACAGGATGCGCACGCGGATGCAGGCTCACAGGCCGGCCAGATTCCCCAGGTCGTCACATTGCCGGTCACATCCAGCAGGGTGTAGGCCAATATCCTTCTTGCTCTTGTTCACCATGTTCTCAATGTTCAGGCGGGCCTCGGTCAGGATGCCGGTGATGGCCGAGATCGCACCCGGCGCGTTCTTGTGGATCATGCAGATGCGGCGGCCGCTGACGCGGGGCTGGCTGACATCCGGGGTTGACGCTGTGGGCGATGTTGCCGTTCTTGAGGTAATCGCTCAGCTCGGCGGCGGCCATCACGGCGCAGTTGGTCTCGCTTTCCGGGGTGCTTGCGCCCAGATGCGGCGTGCAGTACATACACCCTTGACGCCCAGCAGTTCCTCGGTCGGGAAGTCGCAGAAATACTGCGCCACCTGCCGGTGTTCAGCGCGTCCAGCAGGGCGTCGTCGTCCACGAGCTCGCCGCGGGCAAAGTTCAGCACACGGACACCGTCCTGCACATGGCCAGCGTCTGGGCGTTGATGGTGTGGCGGGTCGTGGGCAGGTAGGGGAACATGGATGGTCAGGTAGTCGCAGCGGGCAGCATATCGCCCAGCGTGACGCAGTGCTGCACACTGCGGGACAGGCTCCATGCTGCGTCGATGGAAATGTAGGGGTCATAGCCCAGCACCTCCATGCCCAGCGCCACGGCGGCATTGGCAACGCGGGCACCGATGGCACCCAGGCCGATGACACCCAGAGTCTTTGCCGCGCAGCTCCGGGCCGACAAACTGCTTTTTGCCCTTTTCCACATCCTTGGCGATGGTCTCGCGCCTCCCTTGGCCCTGCGCCCACTTGACGGCGTCGATCATGTTGCGGCTGCCCGCCACCAGCGCGCCGATGACCAGCTCTGGCCACGGCGTTGGCGTTGGCGCCGGGGTGTTGAAGACCACGATACCGGCCTCCGGTGCATTCCTCACCGGGGATGTTGTTGGTACCGGCACCGGCGCGGGGCGATGGCCAGCAGGCTGTCCGGGCAGCGGCATGTCGTGCATGTCGGCGCTGCGCACCAGGATGCCCTGGGGCGCGCGGCGGCCTCGTTGTCGACCTCGAACTGGTTGACTGGCAGCTTGGCCAGGGCCCACCGGCGAGATCGCGTTCAAAGTTTTGATGGTACATACATAAAGAACCCCTTATTTAGTTACTTTTATAAATGTCAGGCCCCGATTTTTAACGGGCTGCCTTGCGGAACTTCTCGATGAAGGCGACGAGCTTGGTCGATGCCCTCGGCGTCATGGCGTTGTAGATGGAGGCACGCGTGCCGCCCACCAGGCGGTGACCCTTCAGGTTGACGAAAGCCCAGCCTCGGCCTGCGGCGCAGAACGCCTTGTCGGTCGGCGTCGGGGCTGGTGAAGGTCACGTTCATCATGCTGCGGTAGGGCTTCTCACCGGGGTTCTTGGTAGAAATCCTGACCGTCCAGGTAATCGTACAGCACCTTGCCTTGGCGGCGTTGATCTTCTTCATATTTTCCAGGCCGCCGATCTCGTTCTCCAGATAATTCATGACCAGGCCGGTCATGTAGACACACCAGCACGGCGGGGTGTTGTACATGATGTCGGCTTTCAGCAGGGTAGTGTAGTTCATAATGGTGGGGATCTGCTCCGGGGTCAGGCCCTTGGCGCTCCTTACCCAGCATCCTCCCGACGATGGCCACGGCCATACCGGCGGGGCGATGTTCTTCTGCACACCGAAGTAGATGACGCCGTATTTGCTGACGTCCACCGGCTCGGAGCAGATCATCGAGCTCATATCCGCCACCAGGGGACGCCGTCCACCTGGGGCACATCGCAATATTCGTGCCGAAAATGGTGTTGTTCTGGCAGATGTGGATATAGCTGGCGTTGGGGTCGTAGTCGATGGCCGTTCACGTCAGGAATGTAGGTGAAGTTTTATCCTTGCTGCTGGCGGCGATGCGGGCCGTGCCGAACTTGGCTACTTCCTCCGCTGCCTTTTTGCTGAAGTTGCCGGTCACAAGGTAATCCGCCGTGCCGGTGGTCATAAAGTTCAGCGGCACCATGGCAAACTGCTGGGTCGCGCCGCCCTGAAAAAGCCCACCTTATAATTGTCGGGGATGTTCAGCACCCGGCGCATGGCGGCCTCGGTGTTGTTGATGATCTCATCGAACCATTTACTGCGGTGGCTCATCTCCATCACGCTCATGCCGGAACCATGGTAATCCAGCAGTTCTGCCTGTGCGGTTTTCAAACAGCCTCCGGCAGCATCGAAGGGCCGGCGCTGAAATTGTAAACTCTAGCCATTTTAATTTTCCTCCTGGCAGTTAAAAATGCGACCCGCACACGGCGGATCGCATCTGCCGCGCCGTTGCGGTATGCCATTATTATAGGAGCACCGCCCGCCCCAGGCAAGCGGGCAAAGTACTGAAAAAATGCCCAAAACCGGTTGTGTTTCTGTAAAGTGACTAATTGTATTTTGTTCAGAAACACTATATTCTACATTTGTAAAATATTTTCTGCTGCTGATGTTCATTGCCCCTGAATTTGGCAATATTTTGCTGTTGCATTTAATCTTCTACAATTGTAAAATATATTTATGGTTATCTTTACATTTGTAAACGAGATATCCATTCCGACGCCATGGAACAGGGAGGTCTATATGGAACAACCCCGTAGTGAAGAACAGGTCATGGCAGCCCTTTGGGCCTGCGAGCCGCGCCGCCACCCGGCGCGCAGATCGCCGCGCACCTGCCGCCCGCAGTGCCGCTGGGCAGACTCTACGCTGCTCAATTTCCTGCTTCGTCTTGAAAAAAGAAGTTCGTCCGCACCGAAAAGCAGGGGCAACAAAAACTCTCTACACGCCGCTGGTGCGCCGCCTGACCTACTGCGGCGCGGTCAGTCAGGCCCCATCTGCAGACGCTTGCTACGGCGGCGACCTTCGCGCCATGGTGCGGGCGCTGGCCGACACCGGCCGCATGAGCTACGCCGACACCGAGCGGCTTCTGCGCTGGCTGACCGAATATCAGGCCGCCAACCCGGAGTACGACTACGAATAGCCGCCCCAGGGGGAAGGCAAATTCCTGCATCTCCACCATATCTTTCCAGAACCGCTTGGGCACATGGCTCATCTGGGCTTTTCGTCGCGGCGCTGCTCGATGGTCAACGCCTTAAAAACCGTTTCCAGAGCGCCTGCCAGTCCAACTCCCCTCGGCATCGGGGCGGGTTCGTAATGTTCCATGGTCAGGTACTGCACCCGGCCGCTTTGGCGCACCAGCGCCGTGCCGTGGGCGGCGTCAAAGATCAAAAAATCCCCTCATCGGGCAGGCGGCTGCAAAATGTCCGCGCAGCAGCGGCAGCACCTGATGCTTTGGGTGGATGACCGAACCCAGCATATCATCCCGCTGTTCAAACCGGATAAACTCAATAAAATTTGCAGGCCTTCGTTGCTGACCGCCCGCTCCAACACAAACGCCGCAGCCGCATCCGGGTCGCCCAGCATCTGCACGGTGCGGGGGCCCCTTGCTCAAAGCAGAGCCGGCGCAAACCGCAGCAGCGTCAGATCCTTTTTCCCCCTCCGTGGAGAGGAAAGCCCTGTTGTGATGCAATCCTTCACCTGTGGCCCAGCCGCGTCCAGCCCCACCGCCACCGCGCCGCGCGCGCTGCGGGTCCGTCGGGGATGTCCTCGCGCGCCGAAAAAATTCAGCTGGCCTTCCTCAGGTCCCAGACCGCCGGGGATCTCTCTGCCAGGCGTAGCTTTCAAACACGCAGCAGAGGAAGCCTGCAAAGCTGCCGTCATAGCAGTAGGCCACATCGGTCACATGCGCTTGGTAAGACATTGCAGCGCCTCCTGCCGCACGGTTTTTGCGGCTGTATCCGCCGCCATGCCGCGGGCGGCCAGCTTTTGCACGGCCGGGGCAGCATCCGGCAGCGCCTTGGGCTACAAAATCATCCAGCGAAAGCTGCTGCATCCCCACGCTGAACGCCTTGGGGTCCAGCAGGGCACGTGCGATCTCCGCGCGGTTGGCGTGGGCAACCGCCTTGCCGCGGCAGGTGATGAAAATACTGCGCCCGCTTTCCAGCACCACGCCGATGCGCTTCAGCTCCGCCATGCCCAGGTTTCTGCACACGCCGCGTGCCGCCAGGATGCGCATACGCTTTTGGGGCCGATGCCCGGGGCACCCGCAGCAGTTCCTCCTTGCCGGCGGTGTTGACCTCCACCGGGAAAACGCCGGGTGCCGCACCGCCCAGGTACACTTGGGGTCCCTCGTAGGGGTCAAAAGGGGTTCCTCCTCGGTCAGCAGTTCCTGCGCCGTGGAATGGTAATACCGCAGCAGCCAGTCCGCCTGATAGAGCCGATGCTCCCGCAGCAACGGCTGAAAGCAGTGCCGGCAGGCGGCGGTCCTCCACCACCGGCAGATAGGCGGAGTAAAACACCGCCGCAGGGCGATACTTTTTTGTATAAGTCCTTCCGTCAGGTCCATGAATGTGGCGGTCCGTCTCCGGCGTCGCACCAATGATCATCTGGGTGCTTTTGCCCACCGGTGCAAACGCCGCGTTCCGCGGTATACCGACCAGCTCCCTTTGCTTTTGGGCGCTCTGCACTGCGATCTGCCCCATGGGGCGCAGGATCGCCGTTTTCTCTTGTCCGGGGCCAGCTGGTTCAGGCTTGCCTCGCTGGGCAGTTCGATGTTGACCGACAGGCGGTCCGCCAGCAGCCCGATGCGCTCCACCAGCGCGGGTCCGCGCCGGGGATGGTCTTGGCATGGATGTAGCCGTTGAAGCGGTACTCTTCCGCAGGATGCGCAGTGCTTCGATCATCAGCTCCATCGTGCGGTCCGGCGTACCCAGCACCGCGCTGGACAAAAACAGGCCCTCGATATAGTTGCGGCGGTAAAAATCCAATGGTCAGTTCCGCCAGTTCCCGCGGGGTAAAGTGGCCCGCGGGCGGTCGTTGGAGCGGCGATTCACGCAGTAGCTGCAGTCATAGCTGCAGACATTCGAGTACAGCACCTTCAAAGCGACACGCAGCGCCCATCCGGCGTAAAGGCATGGCAGATGCCCGCCGGTGCGCAGCTGCCCAGACTGCCGTGCCGTCCCGGGCGTCCCACGCCGCTGGAGGTGCAGGCCACATCATATTTGGCGCTGTCTGCCAGTATCTCAAGCTTTTCCGCAAGGTCCATTTCTGCCCGCCTCCTGAAAAAGGGTATAAAAAACAGCCCGCCGCATATCCTAAACCAAAAGCGCAGATTGCTTTACAACAGCCAGGGCAGCCGCGGGCAGCATTTTTTAAAAGATACTTCTGTTTTGCCATTCAAAGTCCGGACTCTGGGACTCCTGCTTAAGCCGTTAGGCTATGCTACAATATAGATACGGAGAGAAATCACCACTTGGCCTTGGTCTCCACGACCTTGCCTGCGATGTAAATATACAGGTGATCCAGCTCCTCCCCCTTGATGACCATTTCCTCATAGGCCGGGTTAAGGGGTGCAGGACGACCGAGTTGCCGCGCTGGATGTACTTTTTCAGCGTGCCTTCGCCGTCCGAGCCGTAGACCAGCACGCCAAGGTCGCCGTTGTCGAGCGTGCTCTGGCGGTGGACAAGCGCAAGATCGCCGTCCGAAATGCGCGGCTCCATGCTGTCGCCCTTGACAACCAGAAAGAAATAGTTCTCCGGATCCTGACGCAGGCGTATTCCTTGCCGTAGTCCTCCCCAAAGGCCAGCGCACCGTACCCGGCGCGCACCGTGCCCACAACCGGGACCTGAGACTCGGTATAACGGCTGAACGCATTGCGGCCCACAGCGGAGGACACATCCGGCTCCTTGCGCAGCCCCAGCAGGACATCGGCCGGGGTGTCGAGGATCTCTGCTAGGCGAGCCACGGTCTGCGGATCTGGGGTGGAACGCCCCGGTCTCCCACTTACCGACAGCCTGCTGCGTCACTCCCAGCATTCGGGAGACCTCCCCTTATTGTGGTACCGTTTGGCCTTTCGGGCATTTTTCGGTCTGCAAACATCGGGAAAACTCCTTTTCAATAGGATAAAGCTGTATCTTGTGGAAATCCCTTTCATTGATCCCATTATACAACTACCCATTGTTTTTGTAAGAGGTTTTTTGAAAAATTTTCAAAAAAAGTTGTTGTAATTCCATCTTGACAACAACCGACAGATGTATTATAGTGGTCTTACAACGCGGATCACATTCATCCGTTGTTATTTGCCGGGGGCAGTTTTGGTACGGCAGCCCCATCAGGAGGTATCGGTATGAACTGGGAACTCATCAAACACAAGCTTTGGCTCAGACTGATTGCAACCACAGCCATCCTGCTGGCCGGTGCGATGGTGCGCGGCCGCTGCCGGCTCCATGCCGCTTTGGGCTGCGCTGCATGGGCCTTTTTGCGTCCGTTGTGCTGCCTGAACGCCGTATGCGGTATTCTGCTGGGCGCCCCATCCCGCACCGCCGAGGCTGTTCTGCCTGCAACGCACAAGCGGCCTGCCGTTCAGCTGCAGGTGTGCGCGGCGGGCACGCCGCCTGACAACACGCCTACCCTATTCGTTGTGATACATATAACAGCAAGCCCCGCACGCTTTTTGCCGTGGGGGCTTGCTGCAAAGAAGGCTCTATGCTACAATGAGGAAACGAACCAAGGATGATACCATGAAATTGTTGAAGTCTGCGTGGACATGTCTGGCCTCCGCCCGCGCTGCCGGCAGGGCGGGCAGACCGACTGGAGCTTTGCAGCGCCTTAGCCGTGGGCGGTCTGACGCCCTATGCCGATCTGCTGCGCCAGATCAAGGCGGGAGATCAGCCTGCCGGTGCGCTGCCTGATGCGCCCCGTGCGGGGGGATTTTCTTTACACGCAGGAGGAGATCGACCTGCTGTGCCGCCAGATCCACACCTTGCGCGCCGCCGGGGCGGACGGCTTTGTCATCGGCGCCCTGACACCGGTGGCGGCTTGATCAAACCCGCCATGCGCCCAATTGCTGGATGCCTGCGGGGCGCCCCTGTCACCCTGCACCGCTGCATAGATGTTCCCGCGATTTGTGCAGCACCTATCGTGCCGCCGCCGCACTGGGTATTGACACCGTGCTGACCAGCGGCGGGGCCGAGAACTGCCGGCAGGGGCACAGCCCAGCTGGCCGCGATGCTGCGCCTGCGGATACGAGCTGAACGGCCCCTGAGATCCTCATCGGCGCAGGGTCAGCGCCGCCGTCATTGACGAGCTGCGCGCTGCCCTGCCCGGGGCGCGGGCCTTCCACGCCAGCTGTAAAAGCTGGTCGACAGCGGTATGACCTTCCGCCGCGAGGGTGTCCCCATGGGCCTGCCCGGGTTGGACGAATGGCATATCCAGCAGACCGGATGCCGAGGCTGTGCGGGCGGCGCCAAATGCGGTGACGCGGGCGAACCGTGTTTGCCCCTAACATTAAAGCGAAGAAAAACCCGCCTGCCGATTTTTATCAGCAGGCGGGTTTCACTTTTCATCATAAGGGTCATCAAACAGCCCGAACATCGAGGTTTTTTCAAGATCCGGAACAGTATATTCCCTGAATCTGCCGCACAGGCGAACCTCGCCGGTATCCTCCAACTCGGCGGTCGGATGGGCGCGGGGCGGCTTTCTGCGGCCATAGCAGCCACCGGCTCGTAATTCGGCACACCGGCATGTCGGGCGTCAGTTCCAGCTCCTCAAGAAGGCTTTGCATGGCCTGCACAGTCCTCAAGAACGTCGGTCAGGCTGGCGCCGTAATGACAGAACAGTACGGTGCCGTCCCGGTCCAGAATCAGCGTCAGCGGCAGCTGCTGCTCAGCGCCCTTTTTACCGGCTGGTAGCCCTGCTTTTTGGCCTCCGCAGGATGCGCCACCCCTCCAGCGAATAGCCCATCAGCGTGCTTTTGCTTGGGGGATGGCAAGATGCTCATACAGCACGCCCGCTGCATCGCAGAGCAGGGGATAGGGGCAGCGTGTCCGGCCCGATGCTGCGCGACAGCTTGTCCGCGCGCGAGCGAACCACCAGCGCAAAGCCGCCGTCATGCAGTGCGGCGTAGGTGTCGGCATAGCGGCTTGCAAAGGTGCGCGTGATGGGATGGCCGAAGTTTGCCATAAACACCACCACCAGCGGGGCGCTGGCCTGCAGCAGATCACGGAAGCGGTTGCGCGCGCTGTAGGGCGTGTCATACAAAAAGAAGGGAGTCTGTCCCCAACTCAGATCCGCTCCGCCACGGCCAAGCACCCCTTTCCCTCAAAAAAATCATAAACAAAAACCCGGACAGGAAGTCCTGCCCGGATAAAACTCTAAAACCCCGCACAGCCGTCTGCAACCAATCAAAACCTACCGGTACAGGGCAGGTGGGTACCCTACAAGAGCGTTCATGCTCCCTTCTTCCGCCGAAGCGGAGGTCTGCAATCCGGTCCTCGGGACCCGGGTTCCCAAAATTTGATTAGTAGGATTCATAAGGCCGCAACAAATCAAACCGTGCAGGGATGTTTTTTACTCCAACTCAGAATCGTCGATGTCGTACATCGCGCTCAGGCGCTCTTCAAAGACTTTGCCGACAGTCAGCAGTTCTTCATCGTCATCTACGATGTCCATATATTCGCCTTCCTCATCGGTGCCGATGCGCATCAGGATCAGCTCGGCATCCTCCTGCAGGCTCTCGGGATCTTCCTGATACGGGATCACCGCCAGATAACGGGTGCCGTTCACTTCGGTGGCGTCGATCACTTCAAAAGTGACCTCCTTGCCGTCCTCATCCTCCAGCGTCAGCAGGTCGGGCGTGGCTTCCTCGAGCATTTCGGGGCTCAGTTCGTCAGACATAGGTGTCCTCCTGTGGTCTTGAAATTTCTTGTATATAGTGTACCTTTTTTTCACCAAACGTCAAGGGTGTTCAGCGCAAAAAATACTGTGGTATAATAGCCTTATCTAGATTTTTGAACGGAGGATCCATGCCATGAAACGTTCCGCCTGCCTGCCCCTGGCGCTGACCGCCGTGCTGCGCCTGCAGCAGCGGCAGCAAAAAAAGGCCCCCGCGCCCCGACCAGTTCATCAGCGAGGAGCGCCAGTTTGCCGCGCCCAGCGACGGCGACACCATCGCCATCTTCTCCACCAGTTTGGGTGAGGTGCGCGCCGTATTGTACCCGGACGCAGCACCCATGGCGGTGTATAACTTTAGGGGCTGGCCCGCAGCGGCTACTACGACGGCACCATCATCTGGCGCAGCCAGTACGGCTTTGCGGTGCAGGGCGGCGATGCGACCGGCACAGGCACCGGCGGCTCCACGATCTGGAGCAATAACCCCTACCCGCTGGAGGCTGACGCGGGCTCAAGCACTACGCCGGGCGCTCTGCGCTGCGTTTGCGCGGGCGGCGATGCGACTGGCGGCAACAGCCAGTTTTATTTCGTCGCGGCCCTTCCGGACAGTGTAAGCAGCGACCAACAGGGCCGAGCTGGCCCAGAACGGCTACACCGACAGCCAGGTAGCTGCCTACGCGGCCGTGGGCGGGCTGCCGTACCTCGATAACACCGACACGGTCTTTTGGCCAGGTCTACCAGGGCATGGAGGTCGTGGACGCCATGGCCTGCGTGGAGACCACCAAGGACGAAACGGACCGGCAACGATCACGATCACCTGGAAACCCACCCGAGGACGCGGCCATCACCATTGAAAAGGTGACCATCACCACCATCCCGCCCCGCGAGGCCCGGGGACGAAGCCACCAGCGACAGCAGGCGTCGGGGTGATGGGGCGGTTGCCTAGACCCTACTATATGAAACGATGAGGGCAAATAATCCCCGCAGAGCCTTAGCAGAATCGCCAGATCTTTGCGGGGATTTTTTTGCAGAATACAGAATTTTACTTTTTGGTGTTGCCGCCCATGCGGCGGTCACGGCGGGCGTACTCTTCCAGCGCCTTTGTCAAAGCACTCCTTGGTGAAATCAGGGAAAGGACCGGCGTGAAGTAGAACTCGGAGTAGGCGCACTGCCACAGCAGGAAGTTGGACAGCCGCCCTCACCGCTGGTGCGGATCATCAGGTCCACCGGGGGCAGGTCGCGGTAGAGGTGGCTCGATGGTTTTTCGTTAATGTCCTCGGGCTGCAGGGTCCCGGCCTTAACCTCGCCCGCAATGGCGCGCATGGCGTCGGTCAGCTCGGCGTGGCTGCCGTAGTTCAGGCAGAAGTTGACGATGCCCTTGTCGTTGTCCTTAGTCAGATCCATCATGTAGTCCATAGCGTCCAGCACGCGCTGCTGCAGTCCCTCGCGGCGGCCGCTGAACAGCACCTTGCAGCCGCGCTCGTTTCATTTCGTCGGCGATGGTGCGGAAGTTGTTGGCAAACAGGTCCATCAGATAGCCGACCTCTTTCGCATCGCGGGAGAAGTTCTCTGTGGAAAAGACGTACAGCGACAGCACAAAGACGCCTCGGTCGCCCACGGCGTAGCGGGTGATCTCGCGCAGGCGGTCAAACCCGGCTTTTATGGCCCAGGCTGACAGGCATCAGGCGCTGTTTGGCCCAGCGGCGGTTACCGTCCACGATGATGGCGACATGGGTGGGGAAGCGGGCAGCAGTATCTTGCGGCATGGTGGATTTTCAGTTCTATCGTGTGTTTTGTATCAGACTTCGGCAGGCTGCGGACCAGCATCCGGGCGGTTCCTCATCCGGGTGGTGGGCACGCCAGTTTAAAAAGCTTTCCAGAATGACGGCGGCGGAGACCGGAATCCAGCCGTTCCTTGCGCTTGGCACCGAAAGTATCGTTATCGGCCAGGATGGCGGCGGCGGAAACCGTGGTGCGGCGCTCATCCCAAAACGCACCACCGACAGGTTCGCGGCATTTGCCAGGCGCTGGGCAAAACGGCGGCTCTTGCTGGCACGGCTGCCCTCGGTGCCGTCCATGTTTTTTTGCAGGCCGCAGACAAGCCCCTCCGCCCCTGCGGGCCTGGGCAAAGCGGTGACAGGCGGCGGCCACCTTATTCATGCTTTTTCTTCGATCTGGGGGTGATGGGACTGGTGATCGTCTCCCCGGCATCGCACCCGGCAAGCCCGGTGCGGGAATCGCCATAGTCAACGGCAAGCCATTTCATACAGGTTGGGTCCTTTCATTTTGTCAGATATAGGTATTATAGTATAAAAAATCATTGACCAGCAGGGGCGGGAGACGTTGCAATTCCCCCGAGGGGGGAGCCCGTACCGAGGCATGAGGGGTGGGCTTGCTACCCCGCACGGGCTGCGCTCTGCCCTCAAAGTCACCTGGTGACACTTCCCCCGGTTGGGGACTGTAGGGGTGCGCTTGTCCAGCTGGATGGTCAGGATCGCAGCCAGGGCGATTTTCACGGCGTCGCCGGGCAGGTAGGGCAGGACGCACCAGCCCAGGGCGCTGGCAAGGTCGGCACCGGTCAGGGTCATGAACCAGATGGTGCCCAGCACATAGCAGACGGCACAGCCCACGACCATGGCAACGCAGAGCGACCAGAACTTGCGGCCCAGCACCCGGACCATCAACGCCGTGATCAGCGCAGCCAGAATGTAACCGAGGCGTAACCGCCGGTCTTGCCAAAGATGGCAGACAGGCCGCCCTGAAACCGGCCAGCACCGGCACACCGATGGCCGCCAGCGCCACAAACACCACCTGACTGGCCGTGCCCCAGAAGGGGCCCCCAGCATGGTGCCCGCCATGTACACGGCAAACAGTGCCAGGGTTGATGGGTACGCCCCAGGGCATCGGGACAGCGATCTGGCTGCACACGGCAACCAGCGCGGTGAACATGGCGCAAAGCACCATGCGGCGGACATTGTCAGGTTTTCAGCATTTTCGTACTCCTCTTGTTGAATGGTAATTTTGTTGATATCCTGCCCGGGTGCCGCCGCACGGCTTTGACGGGATGCAGCGATGTTCCCCAAATCGAACGCCGGCCTCGCCGCTGGTCAGGGGCAGCAGGGCGGCTTTCACCGTCATAGCGCACGACAAGCCTGCATTCATCATCAATGCCCAGCACGGCGGCTGGGCGCGGTGTGCCGTTCGCGGCGTGACCGAACGCGTCTGACCCGTCAGCGCCAGACGGCTGCGGTATTCGTCCAGGTACCCGGCTGCGCGGGCCGGTGCGGTACAGCGGCCAGAACTCGTTCAGAAACGCCGCTGCCAGTGCCGCGCGGGCACCCGGCGCCGGGTCGCCGTCAAACAGCGCCCCCTGCCACGCTCTGCAGCTCCGCAGGCCAGCCCTCGGCCGGTGCTACCACATTAAAGCCCAGCCCCAGCACCGCATAGTCCAGCATACCGGACTCCAGATCGAGCGCAGCCTCGGTCAGGATGCCGCATACCTTGCGCCCGTCCTTCCAAAGGTCGTTGACCCACTTGATGCGCAGTTCCGCACCCGAAACCTTTCTCGGCGGCGCGGCAGGCAGCCACGGCGGCCATGGCAGTCAGCCGCACGGCCTGGCGCAGGCCGATCTCCGGCCGCAGCAGAATGCTGAGATACAGCCCGCCCTGGGGCGAATAGAAGCTGTGCCCGCCGCGGCCGCGCCCAGCCGATTGTGCCTGGGCGATCAGCACCAGCCCCTCGGGGCGCCATCCTCGGCACGGGCACGCAGGGCGGCGTTGGTTCCGGGCAGGCGGTCGACGACCTCGACCTGCAAGGCTTTGGCGGTCTCCGGGCCAGCAGCGCCGTGACGGCGGCGGCATTGAGCACATCGGCGTCAGCAGAGAGGATGTAGCCGCGGTTGGTCACCGCCGCACCGGGATGCCGTCGGCTGCGCAGGGCAGCGACGGCTTTCCAGATAGCTGTGCGGCTCACGCCCAGCTGCTGCCAGCTCCTGCCCGGAGATATATTTGCCCCCGCGCAGCGTCCAGCGCGGCCAGCACGTCCTGCTTTTACCATGGCGCAGCCCCCTTTCAGCCCAACTGTCACCCAGTATAGCGCGGTTGATGATCAAATGTCAACGCGGCATGCGAAAACAGGTTAACAATCGAGCAAAAAGTCCAGGCAAAAGCCCTGCAGGCCGAAACCCGCAGGGCTTTTGCTAGTGCATATTTAGGGGAAAAAATCAGCGCTGGATACGGCCGGAACCGTCGCCGCCAGCCAGCTTCTCGACCTCAGAAACGGTGACCATGTTGTAGTCGCCCTCGATGGAGTGCTTCAGGGCAGAAGCAGCAACAGCGAACTCAACAGCCTCCTGGGTGGACTTGCCGTTCAGCAGGGCGTAGATCAGGCCGCCGCCGAAGCTGTCACCGCCGCCAACGCGGTCGATGATGTGCAGCTCGTACTTCTTGGAGAAGCAGTACTCGTTGGAAGCAACGTCGTACAGCATGGCGCTCCAGCCGTTGTCGGAAGGCAGAATGGCTCTCACGCAGGGTGATAGCAACCTTCTCGAAGCCGAACTTGTCAGCCAGCTGCTTGGCAACGCTCTTGTAGCCCCTCGCGGTTGATCTCACCGGCGTAGATGTCGGTAGCCTCGGCCTCGATGCCGAAAACGTCCTTGGCATCCTCCTCGTTGGAGATGCAGACATCAACATACTGGCACAGGTCGCTCATGGCCTCACGGGCCTGCTCACGGGTCCACAGCTTGCCGCGGTAGTTCAGGTCGCAGCTGATCTTGACGCCGTGAGCCTTAGCAGCCTTGCAGGCCTCGCCAGGCAGATCTCAACAACATTCTCGCCCAGGGCCGGGGTGATGCCGGTGATATGGAACCAGTCCACGCCCTCGAAGATCTTGTCGAAGTCGAAGTCAGCGACGGAAGCCAGCCAATGGCGGAATGGCACGGTCGTAAATGCAGACGGAACCACGCTGGGAAGCGCCCTTCTCGTTGAAGTAGATGCCCACACGGTCGCCGCCGCGGGTGATCTTGCTGGTGTCCACACCGTAGCGGCGCAGGCTGTTCACCGCCGCCTGGCCGATAGCGTGAGCGGGCAGCTTGGTGACGTAAGCGGCGTCCAGGCCATAGTTGGCCAGGCTGACGGCCACGTTCGCCTCGCCGCCGCCATAAGTGTATTCCAGGGTCGGCCTGAACGAAGCGCTCATAGTTGAACGGCTGCAGACGGATCATCAATTCGCCAAAAGTAACGACTTTCATGGTGAACTCCTTTTAATTTAAAATTTTTAAAGAACGGTTTATAACCCCCCTTTTTACAGCCGGAACGCCAAATTAGCGCTGGACCAGATGGAAGGCAAAGCCGGCGACTTCGTCAGCGAAGTAGATGGCAACAGTCTTGCCGTCCTTGACGTTCTTGCTGTCCATATCAAACTTGACGCCGCGCTGGCTCAGGTGATAGATAGCGCGGTCAACATTGTTGGTCAGGATGGCGATGTGGCCATTGGTGCCGCAGGCCCGGCTTCTTCATGATCTCGAATTCCTTCTTGCCCACGAAGATGCTGGAGTTGCCGGGCTTGACAGCCATGCTCAGCAGGCTGGCGATGGTCTCGGCGGTCTTGGCAGGCCTCGGCCTCGTTCTCGCAGTTGATGCCGATGTGGCCCAGTTCAAGGCCCAGCATAACATCAACGGCCTCGCGGCTCATTGCGGCGATCTCGTCCCAGGCACCGGCCTTGATCTTGTCGCTCTTGCACATCCAAGTGCCGCCGACGGCGATGATCTGGTTGTAGCCCAGATAGTTGTTGACATTCTTGGCGTTGACACCGCCGGTGCACATCCACTTGCAGGTCTTGAGGGCAGCGCCGATATTCTTCAGCTTGTCCACGCCGCCGTTGGCCTCTGCGGGGAAGAACTTGACGCACTCGCAGCCCATGTTCATGGCCTGCTGCATCTCGCCTGCGGTGGCGGTGCCGGGCATCATGATGCCGCCCTTGTCGATGACATGCTGGCAGACCTCGGGGTCAAAGCCGGGGCAACGATGAAGGAAGCGCCGGCGGCCATAGCGCGGTCAGCCTGATCAACGGTCAGGACAGTGCCGGCGCCCAGCAGCATATCGGGCAGTTCCTCATGGATCTTCTTGATGCAATCCTCAGCGCAGGCGGTGCGGAAGGTGACCTCGGCGGCGGGCAGGCCGCCGTCCATCAGGGCCTTGCACAGGGGGCAGGGCCTCATCCACGCTGTTGAAGGCAATGACCGGGATAATGCCGATCTCGTAAACACGCTGCAAAACAGAATTCATAGCAATTCTCCTTCACTATTCTGTGCGGGTGCATCCACCGTTGTGCCGCGTTGCCTGGTCACCACTCGGTTACTTTTTATTATATCCAATGGGCGCGCGCGCGTCAATCGGGCAAAAAACACGCAGGAAACCGCACGATTTTTGTCACTTATGCTAAGGATTCCGCAATTCGGAAAGAACTTGAAAAATGCCGCAAACTTTGTTATAATCGTTCCATAATACGGAACGAAAGCGTTCCTGCGTTCCCTGCGAAAATTATGAATTTTTGTTAAATTTCATCAGGGAGGCCTGTGGTATGGCAGAAAAAGGCGGCGTACAAAGCGTGGAGCGCATCTTTCCAGCTGATCGAGCATCTGGCGGCGCACCCCACTGGGGTCAGCCTGCAGACGCTGGCAGGGGAGACCGGGCCTGCCAAAAGCACCGTTCACCGGCTGCTGGCAAGCCTGGTCAGGCTGGGCTATGCCGCGCAGGACGAGGAAAATGGCCATTACCGGCTGACCCTGAAAATGTTTGAGCTGTCCAGCGGCATCGTGGACAGCATGCACATCATGGGTGTGTCCAAGGCGCATCTGGAGCGCTCTCCCAACGCACCGGCGAGGCCGTGCATCTGGTCATCCGCGGACGGGCGGGACATCGTCTACATTTATAAGACCGAGAGCGGTCCGATGCGGATGTCCAGCCGTGGGCCTGCGCAGCCCGCTGTACTGCACCGGCGTGGGCAAGGCCATTCTGGCCACCCTGCCCCGGCGATGAGGTGGAGGATATCTGGACCCACAGCAATGCGCAAAAACGCTGACCGCACGCACGATCACCGATTTGGAGGAGCTGCCGCAGCCAGCTGGTGGAGGTCCGCGCCAACGGCTACGCCATTGACGATGAGGAGGGTTCGACTTTGGAGCATTGATTATGACAAAACTGTTGGCATTTCTGATGAGAAAGCATACCCTTTTTATAAAAGGTACTTTGTGGCTCATTTTCAGACCATAATAAGTCGAAAATGCCGTTGTGCTGGATATTGGATTCGGAACAGGCACGTGTGATAAAAACTATACGAGCGAGGCTGTTCATTTATGGACAGGATTTTTCATCAAGAATGATTGCATTGGCATCTGAGAAAATACCAAATGCACACAGTTATATCAGAGGGACTTTTTCAAAGAGACTTGTCGAACCATTGCGGAACAGACCATGATTATATTGTTGCGACATACTCTGCATCATTTGACCGGATGCGCAACTTTCTGTTAGACTGCGTAACTACTTAAAGGAAAACGGTAAAATTATAATCAGTCTTTGAAACACGAAAAGGACTTAGAGTGTAAATTGAAGGCAGGAACACATGGGATAATGATGAAATCTACTTTGTCATTGAGGAACTGAAAAGATTTTCCAGCTCTTTCATTTACGAAAATGTCCGATTGCGCTGGGTCTGGTTTGGACTGATAACTTCCAGTTTGTAGACCAATGCTTAACAAATGTACAATAATAGACAAACCCGTACGGACAAATAATAGGAAAGATGATAACAAAAGGGAATGCGGTACGCGGCCGGAACTTCCGGAAGAGTAGAGCCGGATGAACCTGTCTTTACAGCCTTTGCCACACTGGAGGCCACCGCAGAGGCAGCAATGTGGGCAGCGAGGTATTCTACCGCTGCATTGGCGTCAACGCCGTCAGCTTTCGACAGAAAACCAGAATTGCGGTGCGATAACACCTGTGCGGAACCTATGCCGCAGCTGTCTCAGGCGGGCATCCGTGTAATCGCCTGTCCGTTGACAGCTACTGGATTTAGACGGTCCCTGGCGTACCTGAAGCTGTGCACCATGCAGTATCTGCTCGGGAAACCGAGCATTACGAAAACTACCTGATGCTGGATTCCGATACCTTTACCCAGCGCATTTATCAGGATATCTGGCATGACCGCGGAAGCGGTGCTGCTGTATCAGGTGCCCCGTGGCGTGACCCATGACGGCCCGCATCTCCCACTATGATGAACTTTGGCCGGAGGGCGCTCCCATGTGCTGACCCACTGGCGGCAGGTTCGTATTGGCGGGCAGCACGGCCCGGCTGCAGTTACTATGGCCGATCACTGCAATGTGTTGACCAGTGCAGCAGACCGGCGTGCGCAACCAGGACGGCGACGAAGCCATTTGGATGCTGCGGCCTACCGCAGCCAGCGAACGAAGCCCGTGCGGGCCGCCAACGCGTATGTGTTCCGGCAATTGGCTGGGCGGGCATTTTTATTATGTTTCCACGAACTACTGCTGCGGACCCCGTCTGCGTGCTGCACCTGCCCGGCAAGGCGAAAATGCGCCAGCCGACGGTGCTCTACCACAAATACACCACCCGCAGCGGCCGCATGGCAGAAAAAGCGAACCATGTGGCGGCTCTGCTGCCTGCCGCCGCCCACGCCCGCCGCTGCTGCAATATGTGGTGCGCCTGCGGGCAAAATCGGCATTTGAATCCACCCACTGACCCCAAAGAGGAATGCTCTATGCAGGAGAAAAATATTCTGAAGCGTCGCACTGCGCAACGCCCAAACAGGCCGCGGAGACCGATATTTTGACCCATGATGATGAAAGCCATCAAGGCGGTGCACAGCGTGACCAGCACCACCGGCTCTACCGGAGGACCTGGAACGCCAATGCCGCCAGAATTTGGTGGCCCGTTTGAGTTTTAACCTGTTGATCAACTTTCGCCATCACCGTCAACAATGTTTCGGCGGAGTGGGTGCAGATGGGCTCAGGGGCATGACGCGCCGTAATTGGTGCTTTATGCTGCCATGGCGGCGGCCAGTTTCATGCCGCGTGCTGGCCAACAAACTGGCGCTTTCCACCGGGTGCGATGTACTCAGCTTTGAATACCGCCTTGCCCCCCGAAGCGCGCCCAATATCCTTCCCGCCATTGACGATGCCCTGCGCATTCTGGGAGACCCTGATATGGGCATCGGCGCGCGGGATGATCAGCCGGGGATTCGGCGAGCGGCTTAGCAACCTGGCGCTGGAACTGCGTAAAGGCCCAGGGCCGCAGCCAGCTTTCGCGATGCCCTGGTGCTGATGAGCCCCTGGACCGATATGACGATGCAGGGGGCATCCTATCGAAAATATTGCCGCGCTGGACCCCATGCTGACCCACGACTATATTGATTCCTGCCGCACCGCTTACCGTGGAGCAAACAGCACCCTGGAATGGGAGGACCCCAGCCTTTCGCCGCTGTTTGCGGATTTAGGGGCTGCCGCCCACTTTGATCAGAGTGGGGAATTGAACGAATATTGAAATGATTCTATCAACCGCAAAGCCGCATGACGGAACAGGAAGTACGCCGTGCTGGAGGTATACCCAGATATAGCATGTGTTTAACAGATGGCGATCCCCCATGCCGCCAAACCATTAAAATTTTGTAACAATGCCGGACAAGGCTGCCATTTTGAGAGGCACGGTATCAAGTCGATAATGTCGCTGAAATGACTGCGGCGTCCATCCGTCAGCAGGACCCGCAGGTGGAAACTGCACTGGGCGGATGGCGTTTACGACCGCCTGAATCAGGCCTGGGACAGACCGCACGGAAAACCCGCAGTTCAGGTCACGCTTTACTGCGTGGGCTGTTCGGCGTATTTTGAATCCACCAACGCGAAGCCTGGGGCGGTGCCGGAAACGCTGGCCCCTGTGCCATGCTGTACGGCCCGCAGATCAAAACGAACTGCTGTACCGCGCGTCAGCTGTTGGCGGCGCGCGCATCAATGTAAAATGTTTCCGCGCCATCGGCGGCGGGATGGTGTTCTGAAAACAGATTGCACAATTATTTGCAACTGAAAAAATCCCCGACTTCCATTAAATGTTTCCCGGAGAAAGGCGCGCCAGCAAGGGCGAATCTGGGCTGGGACGTTCACCGTACTATATACAGCGTCAGCGGCGGAAGACCAGCAGACGCGAAAGTGCCACCTGCACATGGCCGCAAACTGCCGTATGACCAGTCCCAGTTTTTTAAGGCCCACTGCTTTGCTGGGTGCTGGCAGACCCATGGGGGTAACGGTGACCAGCCTGCCTGGCGCTGATGCTGGCAACATCAGGAAATGCCGGCGCTGGAACACTTGGTGGGTCATCTCGGTCATGCCGTTAGCTGCGCAGAGACCGCCCGCAACTTTTTAAACCAATCGCATCAGCTGGGTATTCAGGGGACGAAACGCGCAGAGCCCCTGGCCAAAGGCTGACGCCAAACTGCGGAAGCCCACAGAAGGACGAGCGGGTCAAAACCCGCATGGACTGGCTTTAGCTGAACCGGTATCAAACTGAACGCTCTTTATCAAAAACACGGTGGAGGTAACCTGTTCAATACGCTGGAAGCCAAAAAGTTACCCTGACCATCTCAACATGGGGCGCATCCCACTGCGAAAAAGAGCTGCAGCCTCAAAAGGCTACAGCGTTCTGCAGTTCGCTACCGCGTTCACCACGGTCATGGGAGATGATCTTGTTTTGGGCACCACCTGGCGTTCCGCAGCACCGAGATGCTGAAAACTTTACCGCCGCCTTTCTGCCGAAGGGAGGTTGGATATTGCACTGTATGCAACGGAGGTGGATGGAGAATGAAAACCTGTCCCCATTGCCATATCAGGTTGGCAGCGCACAGTACCATCCACAGAACACCATTAAACGCCGGAACTGACCGCTACCCCATGTGGTACCGCCTGCGCAGCAAGACACGCTGTTTTACCGCACGCCGCCTTTTGAGCGCCAGCGGCGGCCGCACACTGCGGCGGTGGATTACATCATGATCGAAAGCAGGCATATGCACCTGAGCCTGCTGATCTGACGCGGTGTTGCTGCTGCGCGCACCACCAGAGACACGCCCCTAAGCTGCTGCCGGGTTGCGATCGGGCGCTTCGCTGATCGTGACCTTTACTGGTGTTGCGCCGGAGATTGGAACAACATTTGCCATTGACGCCATTGTGCCGATCTTGTGCAGCGTTATACCGGTGCTGAACTTTCATTTTGCCTTTGTCAACCGCCGCTTTGCAAAGAGCAGCTTGGTTTTACCTGCTGCTGGTGGTGGGCGTGGTGCCGTATATCGGCTTAACGCTGCGCCACAGCGTGCGCCCGCCAATGGCCTGGGTCATCTGCTGGTCATCAGCATGATCACCTTTTGGGGCTGGTCATCTTCAAGGGCCGCAGTCTGCTGGCAGAGTTTGAAAAACGCCTGCACCTGTAAATCTTACTAATGTATTTGTCAAGAGTTTTTCATTTTGGTAAATTGAACCCACGTTGTGGATTTTGAAAAAGCTATATAATAGAGTCAGTGGTTACTGTTGGCAGGCGTTTATCGCTCTCTTGCTTGTAGTAGATGGAAGGCTTGTTGACAAAGGCCGTTTTAGCGTTATACGGTTTCCGCTTCCTGTTCCTTTGCAGGCAGAAAGTGGGCAGTGAGGTCTTCGGTCGTGTAAGTTTGAGTGCCTGCATAGCCTCAAGCAATACTTTCAGGCGCATTCCCGTTTGATGTGGCGGTGGCCAGGCTCTCAAATTTCCAGACTGATATGGAGGCGCATCGTTACTGGCGTTGATTGCTTTCCACTGTGAAAGCGGCGGTTATCTCTTCAGCAAGGATAAGGGACCGATTGATCTAACTTCCATATGGCGCAGAACAGCGTATTCGGGCAACGTTTCAGCTAATGTTTGTACAGAATATTGAATCAGCGGCCTTTGCTTGATTCACAGACAAGTTCAAGGCATTGATCTTGAGCCGCAAAGGAGTGTAGTGTTTTCCCTTGTTGTGATGTTGGCATGACACCGTAATAAGTGCCCAGCCATATGTTTTGGTTTGGCGATTTCGAAGTTCCTTGCGATTTTTTCAAATGCGTCAAAGAAAAGCGACTTTCCCATTTTTCTTTATACGATCGTAAGTTTAAAAACGATTGATAAAGAACGGAAGACTGGTTTCTGGCGTTCTGGTCGTTAGAGGCAGGATGTTGGTTATGCCAGGCATCGTTTCATCAATAAATTAGTAAAATACTTTGTTGGTTTTCAGCGTAAGCATTCGCTGGTCTGTCGTGCCAAAAATCTTAAATCTTCGTATTTCTGCTCCATAGTGTGTATGGAACCAGAGAATAACTCTTTTCAATGCATATCTAATCCGCACTGCATCTTTCTTGTCCGTTTGGCCTTGCGAAGATCCATGTCTCCAATTTCTTGATTTGATAGGCATTAACCATACAAACAGGGCCGGCTTTACTGAAACGCTTTCAGAACAGGATGGTGGTAATGCCGGTATTTTCCATTAAGATGGTTGCGGTTGCTTGCTATTCAAAATACCGCCGTAAGGGCGTCAGTTCGGGGCTGCGTATAATTGGAATTCAAAGGGCTTGTGTGCATTGATCCGTCTTGGTTTAGATGGCTGCTACACTTTTGACTTGGAAATATCGATTCCTACTGCGAGCATTGACATTCCGCTAACTTTCGTTTCGGTTATGGCTATCCTTTCAAAGAGTACGCACATATTCAATCGTGAAGCAGAACTGTATGCAACTTGAATCAGGCACAAAACAATGGGCTGGCTGACATTTGTCTGCAGGGCATTGGTATTGTCGGAAGTTAAGTAGACCATACCTCCATTTTAAAGGAAAAGAGCAAGGCCGGATAGACCTTACTCTTACATTAGCAGATCGGAAGTTATAAGAGTGAAAGGAGACTTAGATTGGCTGATAAAAAGCCAGCGCCAGCACCCTATGTAACTAATGGGAGAAATTCACAGTTGGACATGATGGACATTTAATATTTTAAAAAAGTACTGTATTAAAAGAAAAGTCTACTGCAATTAAAGCAAAAAATTGGGAAGCGGAGAAAGTAATTGTTGATGTAATCACGGAGATTTACAATCGCTGAAACAGAGC
>VOFG01004205.1_pt1 | contig 25310 bp, 44 predicted proteins | sample 5384171 | NCBI WGS metagenome assembly VOFG01 (sample SAMN12384726, study PRJNA508395) | human gut metagenome | isolation source: healthy gut F | host: Homo sapiens | reverse complement strand
CAGTTACGTATTGTTGAACTAGAAAGCTATGAACTGGCAGAAGAGACAACACAGAAGAGGAGTTATTGCTTTTAATTGATCGTTTGAATAAAGAAGAACATGTAAATGGAATACTGGTTCAGTTGCCGCTTCCTACCCATATTGACGAAGATAAGATCATACGTGCTATTTCTCCTATTAAGGATGTATCGATTTCATCCAGTCAGCGTAGGACGCCTGTGGATTGAGAGAAAGGGATTTTTATCTGTACCCGGCAGGTATTATTCAGTTATTAAACGTTCCGGGATTACAATAGATGGAAAAGAATGTGATTGTCGGACGGCAATATCGTAGGAAAACTGATGGTCGCATTACTTTTTAAGAGAAAATGGAACAGTTACAGTTACGCATTCACATACAAATAATTTAAAAAGATATTACAAAGAGAGCTGATATTTTGATTGTTGCAATTGGCAGAAAACAATTTATAACAGCAGACTATGTAAAAGAGGGTGCAGTTGTTAATGATGTAGGCATGCACGATGAGAATAATAAGCTTTGCGGAGATGTTGCATTTGACGAAGTAGCAGAGCATACATCTGCAATTACCCGGTCTGCGAGGCGTATGTAATCGATGACGATTGCAATGTTAATGAACAACTGTGTAGAAACAGTAAGAAAATAGGAGGAACCATTTATGAAATGTGCAAATTGTAGCAGATATTCCAGTTGGAATGTGCTTATATGTCCTGACTGCGGCAAGTACTGTGAAGTCTGTGGATGGTTCCGGAATTATAATCTTATTTATGTACTTACCGTGAAGTAAAGGTTCTGTAGAGGATGTGACAATGCCTGTTGCCTAATAGCAGTGGTCGGGTACAGCAGCAAAGAAATCGTTCAAGACAACAAACCACAGAATTCAACGCGTGTTTGGAGTCAGGAGAGCGGGACCGTGTATCCGTTCAAATCAGATGCGGACATCTCAAAAAGCAATTATCGCGGGAGAGATACAGTTGGAAGAGAGAATCAGACCAACAGGACGTGATACAAGGGCACAACAGACGGATTATAGAACAGCGGATGAACGACGGCGCTAAAAAGCATTGCGGATGCAAAGAGGCAAAAAAGAAACGTCGAAATAAGATGATTGTTGTTATGGTTATTTTTAGTTGCAGTTGAATTAGTGTATCCTTCTTTATCAGAATTCTATTTGGGAACTTTAAACAAAGCAGAGAAAAGCTTATCAGTCTAGTGAATATAGTAAAGCCATTCGGCATTACAATCTTGCTGTCCTCGTAGTCGGCGGCGGATCTATGAAGCGTCAGGGATTCCTGGACAAAGCAGTTGAACTACCTGAAAGAAGGCGGAATGGAAGTCAAACTGATTGAAGGTGTAGAACCGGATCCGTCTGTAGAGACTGTTATGAAGGGCGCAAAAGTGTGCAGGAATTCGAGCCTGACTGGATCGTAGCAATGGGCGGTGGATCTCCAATCGATGCAGCTAAAGCTATGTGGGCATTCTATGAGTATCCGGATGAGACATTTGAGAATATCATCACGCCATTCAGTTTCCCGGAACTTCGTCAGAAAGCAAAATTTGCAGCCATTCCATCAACCTCAGGAACAGCAACAGAGGTAACAGCATTCTCCGTAATCACAGATTATCAATACAGGTGTCAAATATCCTCTGGCAGACTTTAACATCACACCAGACGTTGCAATCGTTGATCCTGAACTGGTAGCAGGACTTCCTCAGAAACAGGTTGCTTACACAGGAATGGATGCACTGACACATGCGATCGAAGCTTATGTATCAACACTGAACTGTCCATTTACAGATCCGCTTGCATTACAGGCAATCGAAATGGTTCTTGATTATCTGCCGGCATCTTATAACGGCTCAATATGGTTGCAAGAGAGCAGATGCATTATGCACAGTGCCTGGCTGGTATGGCATTCTCGAATGCATTACTTGGAATCGTACATTCTATGGCTCATAAGACAGGAGCAGCATTCTCAACGGGACATATTCCTCATGGTTGTGCCAATGCGATCTACCTGCCGTATGTTATCCAATATAACGCAAAAGATAAAGTGGCTGCATCCAGTTATGCAGAGATTGCACGCAGAATGGGACTTCCTGGAACATCAGAGAAAGCTCTGATCAACAGCTTGTGTGCAAAAGATTGATGAGTTCAATGCAAAGATGAATATTCCTAAGACTCTGAAAGAATTCGGAATCAACGAAGAGGAATTCAAAGAAAAAACTGGATAAGATTGCAGAACTTGCAGTTGGAGATGCCTGTACAGGTTCTAATCCAAGAACAATTGATCCAGCAACAATGGCTAAATTATTTACATGTACATATTATGGAACAGAAGTAGATTTTAAATAACAAAAATCAGATAACGGCGGGTGTCACATAGGTTTATGTGACAGCCATTTTTGCGTACTTTTGGTATAAAAATCAAAATCTATTCCATATACAATAAAATAAATCTTGAACAATTTTATCGACATTTTTGAAAAATATGGTTTTACTTGCGAAATAGAACAAGCCGTATTATGATAATAGTAATATTGGGAATTAGGAGGAAATAAGATGTACAAAATTTTAAAAGCAGAACAATTAACTGCTAACATCTTTCTGATGGATGTAGAAGCACCTCGTGTAGCAAGACATTGTGAACCAGGACAGTTTGTCATTGTAAAAATGGATGAAAAGGGGAAAGAATCCCACTTACAATCTGTGATTATGACAGAGAAGCCGGAACGATCACAATCGTATTCCAGCCGGTCGGAGCATCCACAACCAAGATGAAAGAATTAAAAGCAGGAGATTATTTCCGCGATTTTCACAGGTCCGTTGGGAAATGTCCATCAGAACTCGTAGAAGAAGATATCGAAGAACTGAAGAAGAAAAAGATCCTGTTTGTCGGAGGCGGTGTTGGAACAGCTCCTGTATATCCTCAGGTAAAATGGATGAAGGAGCATGGCGTGGACTTTGATGTTATCATGGGTGCCAGAACAAAGGATATCCTGATCCTTGAAAAGAGATGGAAGCAGTATCCGGAAATTATTATCCATGTACAGATGATGGTTCTATACGGTCATGCCGGAATGGTAACAACAATGGTAGAAGAACTGGTGGAAAAAGGGAAAACAAATATGATGTATGTGTCGCAATCGGACCGATGATTATGATGAAATTCGTCTGTCTTTTAACTAAGGAGCTTGGCATTCCTACAATTGTCAGCATGAACCCGATTATGGTTGACGGAACTGGTATGTGTGGAGCATGCCGTCTGCATGGTTGGCGGCGAGGTAAAATTCGCCTGTGTTGACGGACCGGAGTTTGACGGACATAACGTTGATTTCGACCTTGCCATGAAGAGAAGCCAGATGTACAAGACTGAAGAGGGCGTGCATTACTGAAATTCAGGAAGGTGATACCCATCATGGTGGATGCGGCAATTGCGGAGGTGACAGGTAATGGCAGACGTATTAAAGAAGGTACCAGTTCAGAGAGCAGGCTCCTAAGGTACGTGCTACGAACTTTGATGAGGTTTGCCTTGGTTATAACAAGGAAGAAGCTATGGAAGAGGCTTCCAGATGCTGTCTTAACTGTAAGAATGCAAGATGTATGGAAGGGATGTCCTGTATCTATTAATATTCCCAGGATTTATCCATGAAGGTCAAAGAAGGAAATTTTGAGAAGGCATATCAGATCATCAGTGAGTCCAGTGCACTTCCTGCTGTATGTGGCCGTGTATGTCCACAGGAGAGCCAGTGTGAGGGCAAATGTATCCGTGGTTCAAGGGTGATCCTGTTTCAATTGGTAAGCTTGAAAGATTTGTTGCTGACTGGGCAAGAGAGAATGGCATCAAGCCAAAGAAGCCGCAGAGAAGAAAACGGCAAAAAAAGGTTGCTGTTATCGGTTCAGGTCCTTCCGGACTTGCATGTGCCGGAGACCTTGCAAAAGATGGGCTATGATGTAACTATCTTCGAGGCTCTTCACGCTGCCGGCGGAGTATTAAGCTACGGAATACCGGAGTTTCGTCTTCCAAAAGACAAGGTTGTTGCGGCAGAAGTAGAGAATGTCAAAATCACTTGGTGTTAAAATCGAGACAAATGTTATCGGAAAATCCGTAAGATCGACGAACTTATGGAGGAAGAAGGCTTCGAGGCTGTATTTATCGGTTCCGGAGCAGGACTTCCAATGTTTTATGGGAATCCCTGGTGAGCAGGCAAACGGTGTATTCTCCACAGCTAATGAGTACCTATGACAAGAAACAACCTTATGAAAGCTTTTGAAGAGGGTTATGAGACCCCTATCTCATGGCAAAAAGGTTGTAGTTGTAGGTGGTGGAAACGTAACATGGACGCTGCAAGAACTGCATTCTTCGTCTTGGCGCAGAGGTACATATCATCGTATCGTCGTTCCGAGGCTGAGCTTCCTGCACGTAAAGAGGAAAGGAAAATATTCAGGAGATGAGTTTTGATCTGTTCGCATACCGGGAATTGAAAGGTATCGTTCCGGACTGTGAAGATCGCTATGACCAGCTGGAAAAGAACCATGAAGCTTCAGGACCCGTATCTGACAGAACGCTTTGAAGAGAAGCAGTTGGAAGGCTTTGTCGGAATGATGGAAGGATTTCTCGCAAGCCTGGAAGATGAACTGATGGATTTTCGAACGATTGAATATAAAGGAATTCAAAAACAGAAGAAGAACTGATCAATCTGTTTTATTTCAAATTTCAAAATGCACCTCTGCTCACCCGTATGGATGCGATCCGTGACTACTGCGTTGATGAATACGAAACATTACTTGGACGGGATCTTTCCGAAGAAGAACTTCTGATCGTGCAGAATAAGTTTGACAAGATGTATGTGACAAAAGATATCTATAAGATCTACGGATGGTTTCTGGAAGAATGCGGATATCCGGCACTTCCGGATGTCGAATACGAAAAGCGCAAGCTGGAATACGAAGATGTATTTCCGGTGTTATATCTGAAGTACCGTCTGACCGGAAAAGCTGTGCATAACCACATCAAGCATCTGGTCATTGATGAAATGCAGGATTATTCTTATCTGCAGTATGTGATCCTGAATCAGATCTTCAAATGCCGGATGACAATCCTCGGCGATAAGGCCCAGACACTGGATGAACAGATGCGAGATGTATTACAGTTCCTTCCGGGGGTGTTCGATCAGAAGATCCATAAGATTGTAATGAATAAAAGTTACCGGAATACAATGGAGATTGCCAGATATGCCGAAAAACTGACTGGTGTCAAAGACGTAGAACTTTTAAAACGTCATGGAAAAAGAAGTCATTGAAGAGAATTCCAAAATGAAGATGCAGTTCTGGATGAGATCTTTTTAAAAAGCAAAACTTGGAGAAGACGAGTATGAGACTGCTGCCATTATTACCATGACGGAAGCAGAGGCATCCACCTTATACCAGATATTAAAAGCCCGCGGCGAAGAAGTGCATTATATCGACCGCAACAGTTCCGTATTCAAAAAAGGGCTTACCGTCACAACCTTTTATCTTGCGAAAGGACTGGAATTCGACCAGGTATTCGGAGTCTTCCAGGATGCCGGAAAATCTGATGCAGAATCCAGGCAAAATATATCTGCGCAACAAGAGCATTACATGAATTATATATGTAACAGGTAACCAAACAGTAGAAAAATTAGAAAGAATAGAAGAATGAAGATTATTACATTAATCAAAGTAGGTAAAGATAAAAAGAAAAAATACTTAAAGGATGCTATTACAGAATACAGTAAAAGACTGAGCCGTTACTGTAAGCTGGAAATCATTGAAGTGGCAGACGAAAAGACCCCGGATAACGCAAGTGAAACTGTAGAAGACGGCATCCGTGATAAAGAAGGTGAACGGATTCTGAAATATGTCAGAGACGATGCTTATGTTGTTACGCTAGAAATTGAGGGAAAACTTCTGACCTCCGAAGAACTGGCGAAAAGATTGAGAACCTTGGAATTCAGGGACGAGCCATATCATATTTATCATCGGTGGTTCGATCGGACTTGGAAAAGAAGTACTGAAAGCGTTCAGACTATGCACTGAGTTTTTCAAAGATGACATTTCCACATCAGCTGATGCGGGTAATTTGCTGGAACAGATTTACAGAAGCTACCGTATTATCAGCCATGAGCCATATCATAAGTAAACTGCCGAAAATAGAAGAAAAAAACAATCTTGAGATATATAAAATCCCTCATCCTTTATACTTATATGGATGAAAATGTCAGGAGAGGGTATGATACTATGAAACACTTAAATTTAAAAATCTGTGCATGATCTTACTGGGCAATACATTTATGCACTGGCGATCGTCATGTTTATTCTGCCAAATAATATGATCACAGGCGGGACAACAGGGCTTGGTATTGCGATCCATCATTATTTCGGACTTCCAATCCATAGTTTTGTATTGCTATTCAATACACTGATGTTCCTGCTTGGAGCGGCTGTCCTTGGAATGAAATTTGCACTTACGACATTGGTCAGTACATTTTATTATCCGGTTATTCTGGGCGTGCTGGAACAGATACCGGCACTTCAGAAGGTAACAGACGATAAGATGTTATCAACTATATGCGGTGGTCTGATGATCGGGATGGGGATCGGCGTCGTGATCCGGTGCGGAGCCTCTACCGGAGGAATGGATATTCCGCCGCTGGTTCTGAACAAGAAGTTTGGTCTTCCGGTATCTGTGATGCTATACGTATTTGATTTTGTTATCTTAATCTCACAGATGCTCTTCACCAATAAAAAGAAGAGATTGTATATGGTATCTTGTTGGTCCTGATTTACACAGTCATTTTAGACAAGGTGCTTCTGATGGGATCTACCCGTACAAAGTAGAGATCATGACAGAAAATATGAAGAGCTGAACCGTCTGATCCAGGAGCAGCTTGACCGTGGAACAACACTTGTCTTTACACACAGACCGGATATCTGAAAATGATCTGCCCGGCGAGCCGATGATCCCGTTACCGTTGTATCCAACCGCGAACTGATGCGGCTATTCAAACCAGCTGGTACAGGAGACTGATCCACATGCATTTATGATTATCGGAATGTAAATGAAGTACAGGGAAGAGGATTTTCACAGCAGAAAGTCTATAAAAAGAACAGGAAGAAAGATAAGAAAAAAAAGCTGGTATTTTAGCCAGCTTTTTCTTACGTTATTACAGATCCATCTGGAATCCCGATATATAAAAATGCCAGTATTCAAAGATCTTTTCGGATGTATTACTATCTTTTCCCCCGGACAACAACCCAGATATCTTTTGGATCGGATTCCTGTTCTGTATGTTCTTTCATCCGCAAAATCCGGAGCTTTACAGGAAAAATGTTCTGAAAACCGATTAATGTGTTCCGATTTGATAATTTTTTTTGCATATCTCTTCCTGAATGCTCAGATAGCCATCGGTAATCCCGGATCTGCCGGTACTGCTCGGCAAGACGGATTCTTTTGTTTCTCCCCGCAAGGATAAGATACGTAACAATGGATGTGATGATCGATGCAACAATAACAAGTGCCAATATGATCAAAACAAGAAATGATGTGTATGCATAGATAAAACCTCCTTAAAATATATGGATTTCAAAACCATACTATCTGACCTTGATGCAATGATGCAGGCTGATTTTTACATAGATTTAACGTAAATCTAATAATCGTTTGGAAATACTATGATACATTAGAAACATTGAAAAATGCAATACAAAGAAAGGTGAAAAAGTTATGAGTAAGATATATATGAACCGGGAACTTTCCTGGTTAAAATTTAATGAACGTGTTCTTGAGGAGGCAGAGAACCCAGAAGTTCCATTGTGCGAAAGACTGACGTTCGCATCGATTTATCAGAGCAATCTGGATGAATTTTTTCATGGTGCGTGTGGGATCATTATATGATCAGACACTTCTTGATAAAAAGATCCGTGAAAATAAGACAGGAATGACATCACAGGAACAGATTGATGCAATTTTAAAACGCAGAAAAATTGATCAACAAAGAAAAGAAGCGGTCTACGAAGAACTGATGGCATGTGTGGCAGAGCAGGGAATCCGTATTTTGCGTTTTAATGAACTGGATGAAGACGGCGCCCGTATATCTGGAAGCGTTATTTTAAGTCAGAGATCGCACCGCTTATTTCGCCTACTGTTATCGGAAGAAGACAGCCATTTCCGTTTTTGAAAAACAAAGAGATCTATGCGGTAGCGGTACTCGGTGCAAAAGGGAAAAAGACCGTCTCGGAATCATTCCATGCACAAGCAATATTTTCGGACGTCTGATCGCAGTTCCGGGAATGCCTGGCACATATATGCTCGCCGAAGAACTGATCCTTCATTTTGCACCGGTTGTATTCAAAGGATATAAGATCAAATCAAAATCTTTTGCTGCGCATCACAAGAAATGCAGACATTGATGCGGATGCTTTATACGATGAAGATCTGGACTACCGAATTCATGGCAGGTCTGATCAAGCAGCGTAAGAAACTGGCTCCGATCCGTCTGGAACTTTCCAGAGATATGGACAAAAAGGAATTGCAGTATTGTGTGAATATCTGGAGCTGGATGAAAATCATGTATTCATGTCTTCAACACCATTGGATCTGTCGTTTGTATTCCAGATCCAGGATCTTCTGAGAAAAAATCCGGAATTATATTTTCCGAAAAGAACACCGCAGAAATCCGACCAGTTCCAGGATGGAAAAAAGCATTATAGAACAGATCAAAGAAGAAGATAAACTGTTATCTTATCCTTATGAATCCATCCGTCCGTTTTTACATTTGCTGACAGAAGCTGCCGAAGACCCGGATGTTATCTCGATCAAGATGACCTGTATACCGTGTTGCAAAGCAGAGTAAAGGTTGTAGAGACATGGATAGAGGCCGCAGAAAATGGAAAAGAGGTCGTTGTATTGGTTGAACTGAGTGCCCGCTTTGATGAAGAAAATAATATTGAATGGTCCAGACGTCTGAAGATGCCGGATGTCAGGTAATCTATGGACTAAACGGATATAAAGTACATTCAAAACTCTGCCTGATCACTCGAAAAAACGGAGGATCAGGTAGAATACATTACCCAGATTGGTACCGGTAATTATAATGAAAAAGACATCCAGATTATATACGGATCTTTCTTTATGACATCCAAATGTAGAGATCGGACTGGAAGCTTCCAATGTATTTCAGGCACTGTCGAAGGGAGAAGTTGTGAACATACCAGGCATCTTCTTGTAGCACCGAAATGTTTGCAGAATAAAGTGCTGGATATGCTGGATGAAGAGATCGCACATGCAAGAAATGGGGAAGAAGCTTATGCAGGATTTAAAACTTAATTCCCTTACAGATAAAAAGATCATCGACAAACTGATCGAGGCTTCCGAAGCCGGAGTCAAGATCGATATGATCATCCGTGGAATCTGCTGCCTGATCCCCGGAGTAGAAGGAAAGACAGAAAACATCCGTATCATCAGCATTGTCGGAAGATTCCTGGAACATTCCAGAATTTATATATTCGGAAACAAAGAAAGAAGGAAATATTACATTGCATCTGCAGATTTCATGACCAGAAATACAGTCAGACGTGTAGAAGTGGCACCGGTATATAATGAAAACTGAAAAAAAAATTACAGGAAATGTTCGACGTTATGCTTGCAGATAATCAGAAAGCAAGAAAAACTGAAGCAGACGGAAATTATCACCGTGTGAGTAATGAGGACACCGGTGAATTCACAGGAATATTTTTACGCAGAGGCATATCACGAACTTTAAAAAGGGCAGGTATATAATTGCCATGCATAATTCCGCATAAAGTGATAATAAAATTACCAGCACGGTATTTTTATGAAACGTCAGGAATGGAAAGAAAAAGCGGCGGAGATGTCGGGGAGTCCCAAAAGATGTAGCAATGGGGCTCCCGATTCTTACGATTACCGGAACAAATGATCTTTGTGTGGAAAATTATAGAGGAATGACAGAATATACAGATCAGATCATCCGGCTGCAGACCAGAAAAGCGGACAGATTAAAATCACGGCAGGAAACTGGAAATTATCTATTACACCAAATGACGAGATGAAGATTCACGGTCACATCAGAACAATTGAGTATCAACTATAGGAGGGACCGTCGTGTTTGAACAGCTGATCTGCTATCTTGAAAGGTTATGTCCGGATACGGATAACCGGATATTCACCCGAACGTTTTCTGAACGCCTGCCGTTATAAAAACATTTATATATGGGATCTGAAGCGGGTCTGCGGTTCATATGAGATGAATCTTACGATTGATGGTTTCCGCAGACTGAAAGAAATCGTAAGGAAGACCGGCACAAAGGTTTGCATCATCCGCCGCAGTGGTCTTCCTTTTTTTTTTTCACAGATACCGGAAACGTCATATATTGTTTTCCGGATTTATTCTCTGTATTTGTCTTATCCTTTTTATGACACGTTATATCTGGGGAATTGATATCCGCGGGAACCTGTCGTATACGGATGATACTTTAAAAGAAATTTCTGGCATCCGAACAGATTAAAAATGGTATGAAAAAGACAAATGTAGACTGTCAGAAGATTGTCCGGGATCTAAGGCGCACATATGACGGGATCATATGGGTATCTGCTTCCATAGATGGCTGCAGGCTGGTCATTCAGATAAAAGAAAACGAAGACGGCCTTGCGGATAACAGCATTATATCCCGGATAAACGACCAGTCTACAGATATCATTGCCGACATTGACTGCACCATCACAAGTATTACTACCAGAACCGGCATCGCACAGGTAAAAAAGGTGTACAGGTAAAAAAGGTGATCTTCTGGTATCAGGACAGATTCCCATCTGCAATGATGCAAAAGAAATCACAGGGTACTCACCCTGCAGATCGGATGCTGACATATCCGGCGAAACCTGTATTCCGTATCAAAAGACGCTCTCAAAAAACTATTTCGAAAAAGAATATTACAAATCAAGATATCATTTTATCCAGAAAAAAAATATGCAGTCCGGGCAGGAAGATATATGATCGAATAGGTTCTGTAAAAAACACATATCCTTATTTTGAAAAGCACATCTTCCAGTGGCAGTTCAGGCCGTTGAATATATTCCCTCTTACCTTCGAAGAAATTACAGTAACTCCTTACCGGAAAAGACATAAGAATTATACAAAAACGCAAATCCGGAAGATATTATCCGGAGATTTTCAGAATTACTGTAAAGAAATGAAGAAAAAAAGGGGTAGAAATTATCCAGAATGATGTTAAAATATACACAGGGTCTGAGACGTACTCTGCAAAGGAACACTGAAGGTCAGATGCTCCGTTGGAAGCAGGTTCCGTCCACACCGCTTCCGCCGGACTATATTGCGGAAGACGACACAAAGAATGGAGACTAATGCATGGGATTAATGGAGACAGTCATCGATATACCTGCAGAACACGAAGCCAATGTGTTCGGACAGTTCGATGCATATGCAAAAAAAATAGAACGCGCTCTTCATGTAACACTGATCGCAAGAGGTGAAAGTGTCAAGATCATGGGAGATGCTTTGAAAGTAGAAAAAAGCAAAAAAGTGCTGGATCAGCTTGTAGAACTTTCAAAGAGAGGCAACACGATCCAGGAACAGAATGTAGATTACACTCTGGCACTGGTTATGGAAGACAGCGAAGAAAAAACGTACTGAGATCGATAAAGATATTATCTGTCATACCTTACAGGGAAAACCGATCAAGCCGAAGACACTCAGGTCAGAAAAATACGTCGATGCAATCCGTAAACAGATGATCGTATTCGACTCGGACCGGCCGGTACCGGTAAGACTTACCTTGCGATGGCAATGGCGATCACTGCATTCAAGAACAATGAAGTAGGACGTATCATACTGACACGTCCGGCAATCGAAGCAGGAGAGAAACTTGGATTCCTTCCGGGCGACCTTCAGAGTAAGATCGATCCTTATTTGCGTCCCTCTATGATGCACTGTATCAGATCATGGGTGCGGAAAGTTTTATAAAGAATTCGGGAAAAGGTCTGATCGAGGTTGCGCCGCTTGCTTATATGCGTGGCCGTACATTAGATAATGCCTTTATTATTCTGGATGAAGCACAGAACACAACACCGGCACAGATGAAGATGTTTCTTACCCGAATCGGTTTCGGCTCAAAAAGTCGTGATCACCGGTGACGCAACACAAAAAAGACCTTCCGTCCGGACAGGTGTCCGGTCTTGATGTGGCGGCAAAAGTTATAAAAGATATCGAAGATATCAGTATTCGTCACCTTACCAGCAAGGACGTTGTACGTCATCCACTGGTACAAAAATCGTAAAAGCATACGAAGATTACGAAAGCAGACAAAACCGTCGCGGTAATGACGCAAAATACAAAGGAAAAGATAAGAGGCGAAAATCATGACATTATACTTTGAAGAAGAAGGCGAAATAAAGCTTCCTCTGGAATGCGAAACACTTGCAAAAGAAAGTAGTAGAAGAAGCATTGATTATGTAAATTGTCCGTACGAAGCACAGGTGAATCTGCTACTGACAGAAAATGAACAGATTCATGAAATGAACAGAGAATTCAGAGGCATTGACCGTGCCACCGATGTACTGTCTTTTCCGATGATCGACTATCCGGAACCCGGAACATTTGATTTTCTGGAAGAGGAAGAAGATTGCTTTGATCCGGAAAGCGGAGAACTGACGCTTGGGGATATCGTGATATCAAAAGAGAAAAGTTCTTTTCGCAGGCAGAAGAGTACGGGCATAGTCCAAAGAGAGAATATGCTTTTCTTATTGCGCATTCTGTGTTACATAACAGGTTATGACCATATGGAAGATGAAGAACGCCAGGTGATGGAACAGAAAACAACGAGAGATTATGGAACGCCTGGACATTCTGAGATAATCATTGATCTTAATAAATTTTTACAAAACGATGGAGTTAAAGCTGTATGTCGGAACAACATAAAAAAAATGAAAAAAATTTTCTGATACAGGGATCGATTCTGGCGATAGCAGGAGTTATCACAAAGCTGATCGGAGCATTTTACCGATTCCGCTGCTTAATATTATCGGAACGGAAGGAAACGGATACTATTCGGTTGCATTTTCAATTTATTCAGTTGCATTGATGCTGACTTCGTACAGTCTGCCGTTAGCTGTGTCAAAGCTTGTATCGGCAAGAGTGGCTGTCGGCGAATATAAAATGCAAACAAAATCTTCCGGGGTGCTATGACCTTTTTGCACTTCTTGCCGGTGGAATTGTCTCTCTTCTGGTATTTTTTCGGAGCAGATTTTATTGCAACAACCATTATGCATCTTGACATGAGTGCCTATGCGCTCCGTGTTCTCGCACCATGTGTATCCTGATCGTAGCACTTCTCGTGTTACGCGGATTTTTCCAGGGAATGGGATCTATGATCCCGACAGCAATCTCACAGGTGATCGAGCAGATTGTAAATGCTGTTGTATCGATCGCAGGTGCATATTTATTATTCAATGCAGGAAGAGCTGTCGGAAAGACCAGAGGCGACAAATCCTTCGGTCCTGCCTATGCGGCAGCAGGCGGAACACTTGGAACAGTCCTTGGTGCATTGAGCGCCTTGATATTTGTCGGATTCATTTTTCTCGCATACCACAAAGTATTCAAAAAGAAAATGAAACACGATCATTCAAGAAAAAGAGAAAGTTACAGAACCGTATACAAAGTGTTGTTTGTGACCATCGCACCTGTCATTTTAAGTGCAACGGTATATAATATCAGTGATTTTGTAGATACTGCACTTTTTTAACAATGTCATGGCTGCCCAGGGATTCAGCAAAAAGAATACGCAAGTCTTCTTGGAATCTTTCAGGGACAGTACAGTACAATGATCAATGTGCCGCTCTCTATCTCAAGTGCACTTGCCGCCTCACTGGTGCCGAGTCTGGTTGCCACTGTACAGACCGGTAACCGTAAGCAGGTACATAACAAGATTAATACCGTAAGCCGTTTCAACATGTTGATCGCAATCCCATGTGCAGTTGGATTTATCACACTTGCAAAAACCGATCCTGAATTTATTATATTTTACACAGGATAATACTACAGCAGCACGGATGCTTCAGATGGGGGCGCTTTCAGTTGTCTTTTCTGTCTGTCAACAGTGACCAACTCTGTATTACAGGGACTGGATGATATGATGACACCGGTAAAAAATGCGGCAATTTCACTGGTGATCCATATCGTGACATTATTCCTGATGCTGGTAGTACTAAAATGGAACATTTATGCGGTTGTATTAAAATAAGATCATATTCTCGGAGCAATCTGCATACTGAATGCGAAAGCACTTCGTGACAGAATCGGTTATGTTCAGGAGAAAAAAGAAAACATTCTTAATCCCGACACTTGCTTCCCTGATTATGGGTGTGATCGCAATTGTGATTCATCTGATCTTCGAATTATTCGCTGGTCCGTATATCGCAACAATCATTGCACTTCTGGCAGCAGTTGCAGCATATGGAGTATCTATCGTTGCACTTGGCGGGATTACGGAAGAAGAATTACTTGGCATGCCAAAAGGAGCAGCCCTTGTGACAGTATGCCGGAGACTACATTTTGATAAGAGGGGAATACAAGTAAGTATGAGACCAGTAAAAAAATTGCTCTGTTACACGATATCTGCGGTGTCGGCAAGGCAGCCATGATGAATATGACACCGATCTTAAGCATGATGGGAATCGAGGTATGTCCGGTACCGACAGTACTGTTATCAACACATACCGGTGGCTATGGCACTCCGGCGGTCTGCCATGTACCCGGAGACTATATACGTGCATGTGCAGATCATTACAAGAAAGAACATATTACATTTGATGCTATTTTTGTCGGATACCTTGGAAAAGCTGATGTAATTGATGCCGTCATCTATTTCATTAGTCAATTTCCAGACACAAAAGGTTATTTTAGATCCTATCATGGGTGATCACGGAGTTTATTATACAAATTTTGACGAATCTTATGGTGCTGCAATGCGGAAAATCCTTCCGTATGCAGACGTAATTCTGCCAAATCTGACAGAAATGTATCTGCTCGCCGGAAAAGAATATCAGCTCACAGGCAATCACAGAAATGTACTGCATTTGTGTGAAATCCTCCGTGAATTTGGAGCAAAAACATGATCATTACCAGCGTTCCAAAAGACGACTGTAAAAAGGGTATCGTGTTATACGAAGACAATGCATTTCTTTATATCGGAAATGGTGAAAACCTGAAAGAATTTCATGGAGCCGGAGACGCATTTGACGGAATGTTCCTGGCAAAGCTTCTGCAGGAAATTCCTTTGAAAGTGTACAGGCTTCGCATGCGTTTGTTTGTGCCTGTATCAGAGAAAGCGAAAAAGTATGACTATCCGGAACGGAAGGCCTTTTAATTGAAAGAACATTGAAGAAAATTGTATAAATAGGGTGAGTTGAGCGAATACTGTACTCAAAAAGGAGTCTTCATTATGAAAAACAAGTATGGTATTGGCTTTTTACTGTTTCTGATCCTCATCGTATTTGAATCACCTGTGCTTATCAGCTTAGCTTAAACAGGGGAAAACGTGAAATTCAGGCAGAGAAAACAGCAGAAAAGCAAAAAACACAAGATCTTCTATTGCCGCAGATGGACAGGCTTTAAAAAGAAGACTGTTACTATCTGAAATCTCTGAATGGCTATGTAGTCGTATATCTGAATGATAAAAAACGGTATATGAATACACAGATATTCCACTGGATGGTCTTCCTGAGACACTGCAGCAGGAGATCCATAATGGAAAATACGTTGAGACATCAGCAGCCCTATACGGATTTCTGAGAATTATTCGAGTTAAATCTGAGTATATTAAGGAAGGACAAAAGATAATGGATGATAAGAAAGTAGCAAGAATCAATGAATTATATCACAAGTCTAAAGCCGAAGGTCTGACACCGAAGGAATTAAAAGAACAGCAGATCTTGAGAAAAGAATATATAGATTCTTTTAAAAGGAACCTGCGTGGGCAGTTGAACAACATTTCTATAAAGGAAAAAGACGGAAGTATTACGAATTTAGGGTGAGAAATTTGGAAACAAAAAGGAAATTAGACATAAGATCATCCGTCTCAGAAAAGAGATGGATCCACTTGTGTGGCAACAGGCAACCAATACTATCACGGAAACAGTGATCAATCATCCACTGTTTTTAGAAGAGACCGACATCTACTGTTATGCGAAATTACAATGGCGAAACCGGAACCTTGGCAATCATGGAGGAAGCCTGGAAACTGGGTAAAAAGTGTATGGTTTCCAAGAGTCGAGGGCAGCGAGATGAATTTTTATCTGGTAGAACAAAAAAGGACTTGCAGCCTGGTGCATATGGAATTCTGGAACCGACAGGTGAATACAAAGCCGACGGATATGACGGACTTCTGATCATGCCGGGTGTCGCTTTTGACGAAGAATGTCACCGAATCGGATATGGCGGCGGTTTTTATGACAAATATCTGGAAAACATCCGGATCTGCATACGATTGCAGTTGCTTTTGAATTGCAGATGTACAGAGAACTTCCTTTTGAGGAACATGATATAAAACCGGAAAAAGTTATTACAGAAAAGCAGATCTATCCATTGGAATCAGGTGAATGTTTTTGTAAAGTCTGATTAAGATATGAAAAAATATAATACTTAAAGGAGTGAGCCAGAATGGCAAACGGATTACCCAGAAAGATCCCATGCTGTTACTCAGTGTGGTCAATACAAAACTAAGAGACTATTATCACAGCCTGGATGCTTTATGTGACGATATGAATGTCAATAAAGAAGAAATTATAAATGCTTTAAAACCATTGATTATGCATATGATTCAGACATACAGCAATTTGTCTAGATTGCCATACATTCTGCAAAAAAAAGCTGTTGTCTTCACTTTCTGTGAAAGACTAATAATGAATAATACAAAGGAGCAAAGAGAATGCTTAATACTATGAATTACGATATAGATATTACAAAAAGAACCGCCTGCGGATGATACTGCCCGTCAGTATTATTTTATCGAAAAAAAAAAAGGCATATGTACAGCGCGAATCCGAAGAACTGGGACGTCCGCTGACATTCTGTGTCACAACATTCGGTTGTCAGATGAACGCCCGTGATTCCGAAAAAACTCTGTGGAATCCTGGAAAAAATCGGTTATGTAGAAGCGACTGAAGATGAGGCTGACTTTATCATTTTCAACACCTGTACGGTAAGAGAGAACGCCAACATGCGTGTCTACGGACGTCTCGGACAGTTAAAACCAAGAAAGAAGAAAAATCCGCATATGATGATCGGTCTCTGCGGCTGTATGATGCAGGAAACCGGAGGTTGTAGAAAAGCTGAAAACAAGTTACCGCTATGTGGATATTATCTTCGGAACACATAACATTTTCAAATTTGCCGAACTGATCAGACACGGTTTGAATCACAACGTATGGTGATCGATATCTGGAAAGATACCGATAAGATCGTTGAGGATCTTCCGGTTGAAAGAAAATACTCCTTTAAATCAGGTGTTAATATTATGTACGGATGCAACAACTTCTGCAGTTACTGTATCGTGCCATATGTAAGAGGAAGAGAGAGAAGCCGTGACCCGGAGGCAATCATATCGGAAATCCGCCAGCTGGTTGCAGATGGTGTGGTTGAAGTCATGCTGCTTGGTCAGAACGTCAATTCATACGGAAAGAATCTGGAAAATCCGATTACGTTTGCCCGGCTTTTTGGAGAAGATCGAACAGATCGAAGGATTGGAGCGTATCCGTTTTATGACACCACATCCAAAGGATTTATCCGATGAACTCATTGAAGTTATGGGCAAGATCCAAAAAGATCTGCAAACATCTGCATTTGCCGGTACAATCCGGAAGCAGCAAGATTCTTAAAGAAGATGAATCGTCATTATACAAAAGAGCAGTATCTGGAACTGGTAGAAAAAATCAGCAAGAATGTTCCGGATGTGTCTCTTACAACTGATATCATCGTTGGTTTCCCTGGGAGAGACAGAAGAAGACTTTTTGAAGAAACTATGGATATTGTAAGAAAAGTGCGTTATGACAGCGTATTCACTTTTCATCTATTCAAAACGTACTGGAACACCTGCCGCCGTGATGGAAGACCAGGTGCCGGAAGATGTGGTCAAAAATCGTTTTGACAGATTATTGAAAGAAGTACATTCCATCGCATCAGAAGTATGCGCTGTACATGAAGGAACCATTCAGACCGCATGATCGAATCGGTCAGTGAACACGATCCATCCATGGTGACAGGACGTTTAAGCAACAATCTGCTGGTACACATCAAAGGTGATAAAGGAATGATCGGACGGCTTGCCGATGTCAGACTGACGGAATGCAAAGGTTTCTATTATCTGGGAGAACTGGCAGAATAAATGTATTATAATTAACCATGAAAACGCTCAAACTATGTAATATCAACAAGATAGTGAGGGCGTTTTTATATGAAAAAAAATCAGTGAGTATTTATTTTTGTGGGGGATCGGTGGCTGGATCTATTATACGCTGGAAATTCTTTTCCGTGGTTTTTCCCACTGGTCCATGTTCGTGCTGGGCGGGATCTGTATGATGTTTTTCACGTACCAGGGACAACTGGTACGCTGGCAGGATGATTTTCTGCTGCAGGTATTGCGGTGCAGCATCTTTGTAACAGCAATGGAATTCATTACAGGTATCATTGTAAATAAATGGTTTGCACTTCATGTATGGGATTACAGCTGTATGCCATTTCAGTTGTTTGGTCAGATTTGTCTTCCGTTTACCATATTGTTTACCTGTCTTTGTGCTGTTGGAATCTATCTGAGTGCCAATATTCTGCATTTGTTATATGGATGAAGACAAACCACAGTTTGTGAAAAAAACTATCCTTTTAAATTCAAAATATAAATGTTATAATGAAATGTAAAAATTTAAAATGACAAGAGGAGAAAAAAGTGGCAGAATTAACACCGATGATGCAGCAATATATGCAGACGAAAAAGAATATCCGGACTGCATCCTCTTTTATAGATTGGGAGACTTTTTATGAAATGTTCTTTGACGATGCACTGACCGCGTCGAAAGAGCTGGAAATTACGCTGACCGGAAAAAACTGTGGACTCGAAAGAACGCGCACCAATGTGTGGTGTCCCATATCACGCAGTGGACGGATATCTGGACAGACTGGTTTCCAAAGGCTATAAAGTAGCGATCTGCGAACAGATGGAAGATCCGGCAACTGCAAAGGGACTGGTTAAAAAGAGATGTTGTAAGAATCGTAACACCCGGAACCAACCTGGATACTCAGGCACTAGATGAAACAAAGAATAATTATATTATGTGTATCGCCTATGCATCGGATCATTACGGCGTATCAGTTGCCGATGTATCAACCGGCGAATACATGGTAACCGAGATCGAAAATTCAGAAAAATTATTTGATGAGATCTACAAATTCATGCCTTCAGAACTGATCTGCAATGAAGCGTTCTATATGAGCGGAATGGATTTTGAATTGTTGAAAGAAAAACTTGGAATTACCGTATATTCCTGGATTCCTGGTATTTTGATGATGCAATCTGTGAACGGATATTAAAGGAACATTTCCATGCAGGGACAATTGAAGGACTGGGACTTGCCGACTATGACTGTGGCGTGATCGCAGCCGGTGCACTCATGCAGTATTTGGTGGAGACACAAAAACGAGATTTATCACACATTTCCCACCTGACAATCTATGCTTCCGGAAAATATATGCTTTTGGACAGCTCAACCAGACGTAATCTGGAGTTGTGTGAAACACTGCGCGACAAGCAAAAAAGTGGTTCCCTTCTCTGGGTACTGGATAAGACAAAGACCGCAATGGGCGCAAGAACATTACGCAAATACATTGAACAGCCGTTAATTGACAAAAATGCAATTGAAAAACGACTGGATGCCGTAGATGAACTGATGAAAAATGCGATTTCAGAGAGGAGATCAGAGAATATCTTTCACCGGTTTACGATCTCGAACGACTGGTATGCAAAATCACATATCAATCTGCGAATCCAAGAGATCTGATCGCATTCCAAAGTTCTCTTGCAATGCTTCCGCATATAAAATATATCTTAATGATATGCAGACACCTCTTTTAAAGGAATTGAATGAAGAACTGGATACATTGGAAGATCTGTGCAAGCTGGTCAGTGATTCCATCAGGAAGGATCCGCCAATCGCCATGAAAGAAGGCGGCATTATCAAAGACGGTTACAATGCAGAAGTGGACAAACTCCGCAACGCCAAATCTGACGGGAAAGGACTGGCTTGCCAAACTGGAAACAGATGAGCGGGAAAAGACAGGAATCAAGAATCTGCGTATCAAATACAACAAAGTATTTGGCTATTATCTGGAAGTTACCAATTCTTTTAAAGATCTGGTACCGGATTATTATACAAGAAAACAGACTCTTGCCAATGCAGAGCGTTATATCATTCCGGAATTAAAAGAACTGGAAGATACGATTCTTGGTGCAGAAGATAAACTGTATGCTCTGGAATACCAGCTTTATTCTGAGGTCAGAGATACGATTGGAAAAGAGGTTGTCCGTATCAGAAGACAGCCAAAGCCATTGCAAAATTAGATGCATTTGCCTCTCTTGCACTGGTTGCAGAACAAAATAATTATGTCAGACCGAAGATGAATGAAAAAGGACTCATTGATATCAAAGACGGAAGACATCCGGTAGTGGAAAAAATGATTTCCAATGACATGTTCATTTGTAACGATACATATCTGAATGATAAAAAGGATCGGATTTCCATTATCACCGGACCGAACATGGCCGGTAAATCGACGTATATGCGCCAGACGGCCCTCATTGTGCTGATGGCACAGATCGGTTCGTTTGTTCCGGCTTCGAAGCCGCAAATATCGGTGTGGTTGACCGGATCTTTACCCGTGTCGGCGCATCCGATGACCTGGCAAGCGGCCAGAGTACTTTCATGGTCGAGATGACGGAAGTTGCTAATATTCTCCGTAATGCGACAATAAGAGTCTTCTGATCCTTGATGAGATCGGTCGCGGAACCAGTACCTTTTGACGGTTTTAAGTATTGCCTGGGCAGTGATTGAATATATCAGCAACAGCAAATTGTTGGGGCAAAGACGTTATTTGCAACACATTATCATGAACTGACTGAGCTTGAAGGAAAAATTGAAAATGTCAATAATTACTGCATTGCCGTAAAAGAAAAAAGGTGATGATATCATTTTCCTGCGTAAGATTGTAAAGGGCGGTGCGGATAAAAGCTACGGAATTCAGGTCGCAAGACTTGCCGGTGTTCCGCAGTCAGTTACGGACAGGGCAAAAGAAATCGTAGAAGAACTGGTGCAGGCAGATGTAACCGGACGATCAAAGGACATTGAAGTGCAGGGACAGGAATCTTCCAAACAAAAACAAAAGCATTTTGATGAGGTAGATCTTGCCCAGATGTCATTATTTGATACCGTAAAAGACGACGACGTCATTAAAGGAGATTAAGGATCTGGATCTTGCCAATCTGACTCCGATCGACGCATTAAATACATTATATCAGCTTCAGAACAAACTAAAAAACAGGTGGTAAACGATGAGTAAAATTCAGGTGTTAGACCCGATTACAATTGATAAGATTGCAGCAGGAGAAGTGATCGAACGACCGGCTTCTGTTGTAAAAGAACTGGTGGAAAATGCCATTGATGCCGGTGCTACAGCAGTTGTCGTAGAGATTAAGGATGGCGGGATCTCGTTCATGCGTATTACAGACAATGGCTGCGGAATAGACCGGGAAGATGTACGCTCTGCGTTTTTACGGCACTCAACGAGTAAAATCCGTTCTGTCGATGATCTGCTTCACATCGGTTCACTTTGGATTCCGCGGAGAGGCACTTTCCAGTATCTCGGCAGTTGCACAGGTAGAACTGATCACAAAAACAAAAGATCAGACATTTGGCACGTTATACCGTATTGCAGGCGGCAAAGAAGAAACTCTGGAAGATACCGGTGCACCGGATGGAACAACATTTATCATACGGCAGTTGTTTTATAACACACCTGCCCGAAGGAAAATTTTTGAAAACACCGATGACCGAAGCGAGCCATGTCGGAGACCTGATGACGCGACTTGCACTTTCTCATCCACACATTTCGTTTCAGTTTATTAATAACGGACAATCCAAATTACATACATCCGGTAACGGAAAGTTGAAAAGATGTCATCTATCACATTTACGGACGCGAAATTGCAGCAAATCTTCTGCAAGCAGAATACGATACACCGGGACTTAAAATCACCGGATTTTTAGGAAAACCAATCATTTCCAGAGGAAACCGTAATTTTGAAAATTATTATGTGAATGGAAGGTATGCCAAGAAACAATATCATTTCCAGAGCCATTGAAGACGCATATAAAGATTTTACCATGCAGCATAAATATCCGTTTGTAGTACTGCATATAGAGATTGACGGAGAACATGTAGATGTCAATGTACATCCGACGAAAATGGAACTCCGTTTTAATAATCAGCAGGAAGTTATAATACCATCTATTCGGCGGTTGATCAGGGACTTCACGAAAAGAACTGATCCCGCATGTGACATTGCCGATTGATATAAAAACACCGGCATATGCGTCCAAAGACTGGATCTGTTTTCTCCAGACCCGGAAAGCGGTCGAAGACAGGATCTGCCAGAAAAACTGAGGTGAACATACCGCAAACCAACAAAAAGCGTTGCAGTCACCACCGGAAGGAATACTTCATGTCCAGGATGAAAGAACGGGTTCTTCTTCCATGAAGAGAAGAAGAAAAAGAAAAGATTGCAACAAAGCAACCGGTAAATACGACAGAAAATATATACAAAAATATTTCAGTAAAAGAAACCCGAAAAAACACCTTCACACGTAGCAGAATAAAAACACGTCAGAAATGCATCCAGCAAATCAAAAATCAACACAGAGACAACGAAACGTGCAGAACCATCCTTCGGAAAACCGAAACAGATGGAACTTTTTGAAGATCATCTGCTTACCAGAGAGGCCATGCAGAAATATAAAGTAGTCGGTCAGGTATTTGAAACCTACTGGCTGGTAGAATACGATAACAGTCTGTATATTATCGATCAGCATGCAGCGCATGAACGTGTTCTGTATGAAAAAACTTGAAATCTATGAAAACCAGGGAATTCACCTCGCAGATGATCAGTCCGCCGATTGTATTGAATTTAAGTATGCAGGAAGCAGAATTGCTGGAACACTTATATGGACCGGTTTACAAGGATAGGGTTCGAGATTGAAGAGTTCGGACAGGACTCTTATGCAGTTCGTGCTGTTCCGGATAATCTGTTCAGTATTGCGAAAAAAGAACTGCTGATTCAAATGCTGGACAGCCTTTCGGATGAAATTGCCCGAAATCAGTCTCCGGATCTCATTGATGAAAAGATTGCTTCGATGTCATGCAAGGCTGCCGTAAAAGGAAATATGAAATTATCCGTGCAAGAAGTTGATGCGTTGATCGGTGAACTGTTATCATTGGACAACCCCTATCATTGCCCGCATGGAAGACCAACCATTATCGCAATGACAAAGAGAGAATTGAAAAGAAATTCAAGAGGATCGTATAAAATGAAGAAGAAACCACTAGTAGTAACCTTTAACTCAGGGCCTACGGCCGTCGGGAAGACAAAAGCTTCCATCGGACTAGCAAAAGCCATTGGAGGAGAGATTATTTCTGCCGATTCCATGCAGGTATACGAATACATGAATATTGGTTCTGCCAAGATACGCCCAGAAGAGATGCAGGGTGTTCCTCATTATCTGATAGATGATTTGAAACCATGGGATGAATTCCATGTCGTCCGATTTCAACAGATGGCTAAAAAATGCAATGGAACAGATTTATGCCAACGGACATATTCCAATCGTTGTCGGCGGAACAGGATTCTATATCCAGGCATTACTGTACGATATTGATTTTACCGATACCGCCCAGGATGACACTTACCGGGCAGAGCTGGAAAATCTGGCAAAGAAAAAAGGGGCAGAATATCTGCATAATATGCTGCGAAAAGTTGATCCAAAGTCCGCAGAAGATATTCATGCCAATAATGTGAAAACGAGTGATCCGTGCGCTGGAATATTACCGTCAGACCGGTCAGAAAATGTCAGAGCACAACGAAGAGGAACGTCGGAAAGAATCCCCGTATGAATTTGTCTATTTTGTTCTGAATGCGCCAAGAGAGCAGCTGTATGCAAGAATTGACAGACGTGTAGACCAGATGATAGAAGAGGGACTTGTTGACGAAGTAAAACACCTGAAAAGAACTTGGCTGTACGAAAGAGATGGTTTCAATGCAGGGATTCGGTTATAAAGAAATCCTGGCATATCTTGACGGGAATATGATCTGGATACAGCTGTCTATACCATCAAGCGTGACACCCGGCATTTTGCCAAAGTCAGCTCACCTGGTTCCGGCGCGAACGTCAGGTCACGTGGATTCAAAAGAAAAAATATGATTATGATGAAGAAAAAATCTTAGAAGGCAATGATTTCACATCTGGAGGGAAAAATATGCTGAAGAAAAAGTTAAGAGGAAAATCCAAATTTTTGAGAAAAATGAATGAACTGATGGAAATATATTCACGTAATCAGGACACTGCTTTTTTGCTTATCGTGAACTGCTCGGCCTGGAATCCATGATCCGGTACGAAGGCGAGCAGGCAATGTTTGATCTTTAATAAAGCTTCTCTTTATATGACATGGGAAGATACCGTGAGGCAGAAACGGTTTTGAAACAGATTCCATCCATTAATCCAACATTTGATGCTATGTGTGAATCCCTGCGTTTCAAGTTGCTGGAAGTCCGTTGATTTTCTCGAAAATATTTACGACAAATCAAAAATAAAAAATCAGAAAGAAGGATAAATATAGATTATGACACCGATCAACACAATTTATAGCGAAATGGGCATCCGTGAAACAGTCCTTTCGTTCGGAAATACAATAGAAAAAGACCTGAAAAACGTTTTGAAAATTGATGAGATTGCCGAATACAATCAGTTAAAAGTAGTAAAAGCAATGCAGGATAACCGCGTCAGCGCAGGATGTTTTAACTATGCCAGCGGTTATGGTTATGATGACCAGGGAAGAGATACCCTCGAAAAAAGTACATGCGTCTATTTTTCCATACCGAAAGCGCTCTGGTACGTCCGCAGATCACTTGCGGAACACAT
>VOFG01003616.1_pt1 | contig 25327 bp, 36 predicted proteins | sample 5384171 | NCBI WGS metagenome assembly VOFG01 (sample SAMN12384726, study PRJNA508395) | human gut metagenome | isolation source: healthy gut F | host: Homo sapiens | reverse complement strand
TACTTTGTGTATTGCAAGCGTTTCAAGCCGCAGAATTGGCGTAAAAAGATCTGCCAAAGCGTGCAGACGTAATTATACGGTGCTGCCTTAAATCTTTTCCGCAGAATTCTCAGGCGCTGTGCTGTCACATCGAAATCCATCCGAACGCATTTGCAACGGAACTGATGAGGATAATCGCAGCAAAGAACGGGCAGAGGAAGCGGATCATGGCGTTGAAGACCTTTTTCCGTCGGAACATATGCTCGCCGAGCAGGACCTCCTGCTCGATACGGTTCACACCGGCGACCCGCGAAACAAGCAGGCAGACCGCGATCGCCGCGATGGGCATCATGACGGAGTTCGTCAGAAAATCGAAGAAATCCAGCAGCTGCATCCCGATGATCTTCACACCTGCCAGCGGCCCATAGCCAAGAGACGACAGGCTGCCAAGCCCCAGCATCACAGCGCCGATAACCACCGTCGCTTTTTCCGGCCCCAGCCAAGTTCGTCCTGGAGGGTAGACACAGCGCTTTCCGTCAGCGCGATGGAACTCGTCAGCGCCGCAAACAGCACCAGCAGGAAGAACAGAATGCCGATTGGGGTCCCGAGGCCCATGGAATCAAAGACCTTGGGGATTGTGATGAACATAAGGGACGGGCCTGCTTTCAGCGCATCCGGGTCGCCGCCCGAGAATGCGAACACAGCAGGGATGATCATGAGTCCCGCCATAATGGCGATGGCTGTATCGAAAATCTCTACATTGCGCGTCGAGCCTTCGATGGAAATGTCTTTTTTTCATGTACGAGCCGAACGTGATCAGAATGCCCATGGCGATGGACAGCGAGTAGAACATCTGCCCCATGGCCGCCACGACCGTCATCCACGAGAAATGCGCAAGGTTCGGCACAAGAAAATATTTCACGCCCTCCAGCGCACCGGGCCGCGTTACAGAATAGACCGCGATGATCACAGACAGCACAACCAGCACCGGCATCATGAATTTTGACACGCGCTCAATGCCGTTTTCCACACCCGCAAAGATGATCGTCAGCGTCAGCGCCGCAAACACGGCGAAACAAACCTCCGCCGAGACGCCGTTGGAGATAAACGCGGAGAAATAGCCGTCGGCGGCAAGCGCGCTGCCGCGGCCAAGGACATAATCAGCCAGATATTTGACGACCCAGCCGCCGATAACCGAGTAATACGGCACGATCAGGATCGGGATGATTGCGTTGATCCAGCCGCCGAACCGCAGCCAGCCGGAGTTCCCGAACGCCTTGAACGCACCAACCGGGCTTTTTCCCGTCATGCGGCCAATGGATGTTTCGGCCACGATCATCGTATAGCCGAACGTCATCGCCAGAATAATGTAGATCAGCAGGAAAATACCACCGCCGTATTTGGCAGCCAGATATGGAAAGCGCCAGATGTTTCCAAGGCCGACGGATGCCCCCGCAGCCGACAGGACAAATCCGATTTTCCCGGAAAATGTGCTTCTTGTATGCCCTTTTTTGACTCATTTTTTTCTCCAATCCGCTGCGCAGCGCGCAGCTTTCACAGTGTATCACAGAAGTGTGCAAAAACAATCCCCCGACGGAAAAGTTGCAGTTTCAAACTGCGCACTTTCCGTTTCTTAAAAATATTTATTGTTTATCGATAATTTTTAATTGACAAACAATCTTTTTTTATTGTAGTCTGTGGCTACAGAAAGGGAGTGTGCTTCTTATGAACTGGTCAAAGGATCGCTCCATCGCGCTTTCACGCGGGTGCGTGGTGCTGTTTATGATTCTGCTGGCGTCGCTCGATATCGGGTGCTATTGGGCAGTCAAATGGTTTGTCGGGCTGCGGCTGATGCATTGGCAGTATGTGTTTCTGATGATGCTGACAATCTATCTTTGCAGCGGCTTCGGCTGGGTGCTGCTCGTGCGGCTGTGGCAGCTGCTGAACAATATCCGCATGCAGCTTGTCTTCGATCTGCGGAACGTAAAGCTGCTGCGGCAGGTCAGCTGGTGCTGCGTCGGGGCCGGAGCCGTGTGCCTTGTCAGCTGTCTGTATTATCTGCCGTTCATTGCGGTCGCCATCGCGGCGGGCTTCATGGCGCTGATTGTGCGCATCGTCAAGAATATTTTCCAGCAGGCCATCGACATGAAGGCTGAACTCGACCTCACGATCTAGGAGGGTGCGGCATGGAAATTCTCGTGAATCTGGACGTGATGATGGCCAAGCGCAAAATTTCCGCCGGAGAGTTGGCCGAACGCATCGGCATCACGCCTGCAAATCTGTCCATTCTCAAAACAACAAAGCCAAGGCCATCCGTTTTTCCACGCTCATGGCCCTGTGCCATGAACTCCGCTGCCAGCCGGGTGACCTGCTGGAATTTGTAGACGATCAACAGGAGGGTTCCGATGGAAGACCATAAAACCAACGAATTTCCCCGCTCGCCGGAAGCATCCGATTGGGCGCAGGACGCGCTCGTGCCGAAAAAGACCGCCGTTTTCCGCAAACCGGAGAGAGCAGCTGCTGGCGTTCGGACTGTATGTGCTGGCATATCTCTATCTGGGCTATCAATGGTGGGCACTGCCGCTGTTCGCGGCCGGATTTATCGCGGCGGCGGAATATCTGTTCCGGGAGCAGAAGCGCTCCTGGGAAAGCTGGGTCTGGCTGGGCTGCATGCTGCTTGTGACCGGCTGCATCGCTTGGCGCGGACTGCATCCGTACCAGTACGATTCGCGCTATCCCGAGTTCGTCAACCATGAATATATCCTTTCGGAGAAACTGCTGCTGTTCATCCTGCATATCTTCGCTGTCTACTGGCTTATGAGCCGTTCCGGGCGGCTGACCGGCAGTGAAAGCGGCCATCTGCTGCCGCTTGATGCGCTGTATGCGTTTGTGATTATCCCATTCAAAAATTTCTTCCTGCGCATCCGCTGCGTACTGTTCGCGCTGAAGCCCAAAAAAGGAGAGGAAGATCAACGCAGGGGCTGTCGCAGCCGCCGTGCTGGCCGCGTTCATCGTGCTGGTGCTGCTCGTCATGGCCATGACGCAGCTGTCCGCGGCAGACGACACGTTCAGCAGCCTTTTGGAGGGCCTGCGCGACGCGCTGACACTCGATCTCGATCAAGTGTGGTTCTATCGCTTTCTCCTCAGTCTTCCCGTCGGAGCCTATGTCTTCGGCCTGCTCGCGGGCCTTGGCCGCGAAACGCCCGAGACGATGCGGAAACACGGCGCGTCCGCAGAAACCGCTCTGCCAAAGCTGCGCGTCGTGCCGGAGGCCGTCTGGCTCGCAGCGCTGGGCGTGTTCAGCGTGCTCTATCTCGCATTTTTCTTCGTGCAGGGCCGCTATCTGTTCGGGGCATTCACGCGCACGCTCCCCGGAAAGCTTTACCGTCGCGGAATACGCCCGCCAGGGCCTTCTTTGAACTCTGCCGCGTCATGGCGATCGGATTTATGTCCTGGGTGTTTTTGCTATGTGTACAAAGTGCAAATTTCGAGATGAGTAGATTGAAGTGAAAGCAAAGATGTGTTATAATATTATCCGATTAGTGTTATTTTACAAATTTCAGATGAGGTGATACGAATGCTGAAAAATAATATAGAAGTAGATGTAAAAATCAAGTGTATAGAAGCTGGAAAAACACAGGCACAGCTGGGAGAGATGATTGGTTCAACAGGACAATATGTAAATCGTATCATCAAAAAGGGCGATGGCGTTATTAATAAAACTTTTGTAGAGATGCTGGATGCTCTCGGTTATGATATTCAGCTCACATATGTAAAAAAGGAGGAGGCATAATCAATGGGGGATTGACTCCCCCACTGATACAAGCTTGTTTCTCACCACCTATAGAGGTGGGAGTCATCTCCCAGCTGATATATAAAGAGAGGTGCATATGCTATGCCAGGTATCCTCGTGGTTGAAGATGATGAAAATTTAAATCGTGGAATTACATTTTCACTGAAAAAATCCGGATATGAGGTTTTTTCAGCAGAATCAGTGAAAAAAGCGAAAAGAATTGCAAGTGATAATCATGTGGATGTTGCCATTTGTGATGTGAATCTTCCGGATGGAAACGGATTAGAGCTTGTCAGATGGATGCGGAATTGTCAAAATGTATATATTATCTGTCTTACCGCGTTGGATCAGGAGACAGATCAGGTCATGGGATATGAAGCCGGTGCGGACGATTATATGACGAAACCGTTCAGCCTTTCCGTACTTCTTCTGAAAATCGAGGCTCATTTCCGCCGCAGAAAGAATGAACCCGGAACTCCAAAAATTCATTCAAAGGATATCGTATTTATCCCCGGAGAGATGAGGGCGTTCGTAAAGGAAAGAGAAATAAGCCTTACGAAGAATGAACTGAAAATGCTGACTTTTTTTCTTCAAAACCCGAAACAGGTTCTTTCAAAAACACAGCTATTGGAAAACGTGTTTGATCTGGAAGGGGATTTTGTGGATGAAAATACAATCGCTGTCAATATCAGAAGACTCCGTGAGAAAATCGAAGAGGATCCGGCGGCTCCGGTCTATATTAAAAACATCAGCGGGCTTGGGTATATATGGAATCAGGAGGTAAGTCAGTGACGGAACGACATCGTAAAAAGTGGGTTGATGCCTTGTCACTGGTGCTGCCGGTTCTACTCTTTTTGCGGTATTGAACTGCTTTACCACCTATTTATATTATCAGGATTATCAATGTAAAATGGATATCCTGACAGAAGTTGCGGCGGGCGCAGAGACCACCGGCATGGATGTTGCCGCAGGATGGCTGAAAGGAAACGACCATCAAGCCAATGAACAAGGTAAGCAATTATTAGAGCAATACGGGTACTGGGAAAACAAAGGGACTTCGTTTTATGTGCGCTTCCGGCAGAATATCATGATAACCGGCTGTACAAGTGCAGTGCTATGTCTGTCTTTGCTAACGTTCCTGTTTTACCGGAAGAAAGCTGAGGCGAAAGAAAGTCGGAAACGATTGGAGCAGCTAGAGCAAATCCTGATTGCATTTCGGGAAAATCACTTTGAGGTAGTGCCGGACACAGAAGATCATGTCGGGCAGGAAAGACTGAAATTTCAGCTTGAAGCAATCGGACATCATATCCAGCTGCTGCAAGAGGAAGCCAGAGCGGAGAAGGAAAGCACAAAGGAAATGGTATCCGACATTTCCCATCAGCTGAAAACCCCGGTTGCAGCCTTGGATACCTGCTTTAGCATATTGCTGCGGAACAATCTGAGCCAGACGGAGCAACAGGAATTTCGCATCCGCTGCCGGAGTGCATTGGACGGATTGGAAACATTGCTGCAGTCTCTGCTGGAAATATCCAAACTGGAGACAGGTTTGATTCAGCTTGATCAGAAAACACTTGCCATTATGGATACGATCATCTCCGCAGTAAACCGAACGTATCCAAAGGCAGCGGAGAAAGGGATAGAACTTATTTTCGACTGCAACGAATCACTGGAGCATTGTGCACTCATGCAGGATAAACGTTGGCTTGGAGAAGCAATCATTAACGTTTTGGACAATGCCATCAAATACAGCCCAGAACATTCAAGAGTCACGATCCGTCTACAAAAAAGAACCGGCTTTGTGAGAACTGAGATCGAGGATCAGGGGATCGGAATCCCGCAGAGTGAATACCATAAAATATTCCAGCGGTTTTACAGAGGGACTGCGCCGGAAGTCCGCGAAAAGAGCGGAACTGGCATCGGTCTGTATCTGTCCAGACAGATTATTGAGCAGCATGGTGGGACAATCACGGTAGCCTCCGGCAAAGTCAGAAAAGGAAGTACCTTTTGATTCAGCTGCCGGAGAATGGACTTTCGTAGAGATGATGAGCAGAAGTCTTTCAAATCTGTAAGACTTCTGCTCTCTTTTTTGAAAGTGAAATGAAAGGTTCCTTTGATACAATGCTGGTAAATAAAAAAGGAGGCCATTGGAGTGGGCGTGATATTAGAAACGAATCAGCTTTGCAAATTTTATGGGACGGGGAAAATCAGGTCAAAGCCGTCAATCATGTGAATATCCAGATTCAACAGGGAGAATTTGTCGCCATTGTCGGAAAATCCGGCTCCGGAAAAGTACCCTGCTGCATATGCTGGGCGGGCTGGATACACCAACCAGCGGCAGCGTGATCTTGTCTGACAAGGACCTGTATTCCATGAAGGAGGATCAGCTTGCCGTTTTCCGCAGAAGAAAAATCGGATTTGTATTTCAGGCATTCAATCTGGTATCCTCCATCAATGTGTGGGAAAATATCGTTCTTCCGTTGGGGCTTGACGGAAAAAAAAGTGGATAAAGCTTATGTCAATGATATTATCACCACACTGGGTCTTGAACACCGGATTCATAATCTTCCGAATACCCTCTCCGGAGGACAGCAGCAGCGCGTTGCGATTGCAAGAGCCTTGGTAAACAGACCGGAGATTTTGTTTGCGGACGAGCCAACCGGAAATCTTGATTCCAAGACAAGTGACGAGGTGATCGCGCTGCTGAAAATGAGCGCAAAAAAATATGGACAGACGATTGTAATGATTACCCATGATGATGAGATCGCGCAGGTTGCTGACCGTATTTTAGTCATCGAGGATGGACAGGTGGTGGATTTCAATTGAGGACGATCAGCAAAATTGCATTCAGCAACGACAAAAGAAATCGGACAAGAAGTGTCCTCATTATGACGGCGATTTGCCTGACTACCATGCTTCTGGTCATTATCAGTACAATTGGAAATGGACTGATCCTCTTACAGAAGGATCAGGCTGCAAGCTCATACGGAAGCAACTACGGCCTGTTTATCGCCGCAGATGGTACGCAATTAAAAGAAGTGGAACGCAGAGCTGAGATATCTGATATCGGCATCATGTGTACGGAGGGCATCCTGAAAGGAAATGAAAATGGCGGCTTTGTCAGTGCGGATGAAACGGTCAGGAAAATGCTTCCCTATAATCAGGAATATGTGTTGAAGGAAGGTACCTATCCGGAAAAGGCGCAGGAAATTGCCGCAGGACGCGCTTTCTTTGATGCAGTGGGATACCATGATGTAAAGGTCGGAGACACCGTAACATTGGAGTATCGTTCCGGTATGCAGTCGGAATACGCACCGGTGGAATTTACTGTCAGCGGGATTTTATATGACCGGGATGAATATACCATCGAGGCTTCCTATGTTGTATTCGGTTCGCAGGATTTTTATAATGAGCGTGTTGCGGAGGGTGACAGGCAATATAATATCTATTTTACCTTGAGCGATTCTGCAAATGTATCTATGAATAATGTTGCGCCTGTTATAAAAGAAATCGCGGATTTCTGCGGCATTGACCAGAAAAACGTGATCATCAATGACCTCTACCTGCAGTGGGTATTGCAGCCGAGCTATGAAATGATTGTGGTTTGTGGAACCCTGATCCTCGGAATCGTGCTGTTTTCCGTTGTGGTCATTTATAATATCTTCCAGGTCGGGATCGCCCAGAAGGTTCAGGAGTACGGAAAAATCAAGGCGCTGGGTGCAACCAGAAAGCAGATGAAGCAGTTGATCTTTCGTGAGGGCATTCTTCTGGCGGTTCCTTCGATACCGCTGGGGCTGCTATTTGGTTTCCTGATTGCAAAAGTCAGCTTCAACTGGCTGGTGGAGCAGGGAAATCTGGTATCGTCCGAAATCAAGAACCATCAGGTGCCTCTGTTTTCACTGACAATTATGCTCATCTGCATTTTTGTATCGTTTCTTACGGTCGTTTTGGCTCTGCGCAAACCCATGAAAATTGTTTCCCGGATTTCACCCATCGAAGCGACACGGTATCTTGACGGCTCCAAAACGCAAAAACAGGGCAGACGAAAAGGCAGAAAAGATGTCACCGTTTTCTCCATGGCAATGGCAAATGTGACAGGCAATCCGAAAAGAACCATTGCTACGATTCTTACCATGGGGCTTTCCTGTGTATTGTTTGTAATTATCTCTAATTATGTTGGGAATATTGACACGGAGCACGAGGCGCGGATTGCAATCAACTATGGACAATTTGAGTTGCAGCTGGATTATTCCCAGAATTATGATGAAGCCTATTCGGAGAATAATCTGGACACAATCCTACAGAACAACTCACTGAATGATTCTTTGATTAAAGAGATCAAATCCATCCCCGGTGTAACGGATGTACTGACGAGAGAAATTGTCTCTGTAAATCTGGACGGAACAAAATTTCCGGTTGCAATCGTAAATCAAGAGGATTTTGAAATGATGCGCGGGGATGGCGATATCGGTTCCATGGACTATGCACAGGCTGTCAAAAACGGGGATGTTTTCTTTGGCTGGTCCATGTGGATGGAAGCTGACGGGTATTCTGCGGGTGCACCGATTACATTCAACTTTGATAACGGAAGCGGAACCTATACCTATCATGGAAAAAATCGCAGGCTCCTTTGTAAGCGCGGACACTTATCTGGTCATTCCGGAAGAAGTATACCGCTCTCAAGCTGAACACCTATCACGCAGAATTGCAAACCGCAGAATACGCAAGCCGTATGATGAAGCTTGGCTGCTATCTGTTCATGGCAATTGTCGGTCTCATTGGGTTTATGAATCTGGCAAACACCATGATCATCAATATCACCACGAAGAAGCAGGAATACGGTGTGCTGCAAGCGGTAGGCATGACCAATAAGCAGTTGAATCTGAGCTTACAAATACAGGGCTTGATTTTTACGGTTGGCACCATCTGCGTCGCACTTGCTGCCGGTCTGCCCCTTGGCTATGCACTGTTTTCCTATGCGAAGCATCATGGGATTTTTGGAATGAACGTTTATCACGTTCCTCTTATCCCGATTCTTGCTATGATTCTTCTGGTTGGTATGCTGCTTGCATTTTATAACTCTAATGAATCTTCTGTATCTACCCACATCTGTAAATTGCCCTCAAGATATAATCTCGCATATTCAAGTGGTTCATCGACTGCAAGTGAAGTCAATGGATAATGTACAATAACTTGCGCAAATTGAAAAAAAGCATAAAGGAGACATAGCTTGCAGGCTCTGGTAGAATGAAGTCACGACACACCATTCTGAAAGGAGCAAGCAAACTATGTCCGAGAAGATTGTACAATTCAATGAGGAAATTATCAAGGGGCAGATCAAGGAATTGGTCCGCGGTAGCGTGGAGGAAACCCTGAACGAGCTGCTGGAAAAGGAGGCGGAGTCGCTGACGCAGGCGGCCCGCTATGAGCGCAGCGAGGCCCGCCAGGGCTACCGCAGCGGTCACTACGACCGCAACCTCACCACGACCTCCGGCGACGTCACGCTCCACATGCCGCGGCTCAAGGGCGTATCTTTCTGAAACCGCCATCATCGAGCGGTATCGCCGCCGGGAGAGCAGCGTGGAGGAGGCGCTCATCGAGATGTACCTGGCGGGCGTCTCCGTGCGCCGGGTGGAGGACATCACCGAAGCGCTGTGGGGCAGCAAGGTCTCGCCCGCCACCATCAGCGAGCTGAACAAGAAAGCCTACGTCCACATTGAGGAATGGCGTAACCGACCCTTGCAGGGCGGACGGTATCCATACGTCTACGTGGACGGCATCTGCCTGCGCCGCAACTGGGGCGGAGAGTACGAAAATGTAGCTGTTTTGGTGGCGATCGCCGTGAATGAGGACGGTTTTCGTGAGATTTTGGGAGCCGCCGAGGGCATGAAAGAGGACAAGGCCAGCTGGGTCAGTTTTTCCAGTGGCTGCGCGGACGTGGGCTGGACGGCGTAAAGCTCATCGTCGGCGACAAGTGCATGGGAATGCTGGAGGCCGTGGGTGAGGTGTTCCCGGATGCCAAATACCAGCGCTGCACGGTGCATTTCTACCGCAATGTGTTCTCCGTTGTGCCCAGATCCAAGGTCAAAATTGTGGCAAAATGCTCAAGGCGATCCACGCCCAGGAGAGCAAGAAAGCGTCCTGCGAGAAGGCGAAGGCCGTGGTCGCCGAGCTGCGCGCCATGAAGCTGAAGGAGGCCGCTAAGAAGTTCGAGGACGGCATTGAGGAAGCGCTGACCTATTGTGATTTTCCGAGTGAACACTGGACACGTATCCGCACCAACAACGTGATCGAGCGGCTGAACCGTGAGATCCGCCGCAGGACGCGGGTGGTGGGGACGTTCCCTGACGGCAACTCCGCCCCTGATGCTGGTCTGCGCGAGGCTGCGCCATGTGGCGGGCAACCAGTGGGGCAGCAAGAAATACATGAACATGAAGCATTTGGAGGCGGCTCTGGACGACGCCCCCATTGCCGGCTGACTTCATTCAGCCGGAGCCTGCAAATACATTTGCGCATAAATCTTGACGGGACCAGTCAATGCACAGTCTGATCCGGGTGTGGTTTTAAATCCTTTTCGGCTTCCCAGCAGTCAATGCGAAGCATATAGCCAACATTTGTATATGTTTCGTTGTGGATTGTATTCTGCAAATATTGTTCTCATCGTATCCCATCTCCTTATCTGCAAACGTCTGTCCGTCTCCCAACTTGGAAAATGTCCTGTCGGATTCCAGCCGAACAAACTTCAAAGCCTCGTCCAGTCCCTTCAACACGGTCTCACCGTTTTCCGCGATGATCTTACGATCCTGGATCACAACGTGCCTCAGCGGCGGCGTCGTCTTCTGATCGTTGTGCAGGATGATTCGCCATGGGTAGGGATTGGTCTTATAGGAATTTACATCATAGATATCGTGCTCCGCAGAACGCTATTGTATCGCTTGCGGTACCGCACTCGCTTTATTTCCGCCTCCAGCAACTCTTGGCTTGGCATCTCAATTTGTTTATTCCGTTTCATAGCTGTTTGTCTTTCTCTCGAGCGGATATCTGCGAGAATAACTGACGCAACTCTGCATGCTCATTTGTAATCGAAGTAATCTTTGCCGACACAGCGTCCCAATATGCCTGAGACTCTGCCTTTGCTTTTTTTCAGCATTTCGTCGCATTGCTTTTGCGCAGCCGTTGTAGCGTCCTCTGCTTGCTTCAGCTCCAAACTGGTGATCTGAGCGAAAAGCGGCGATATGCCGCAAGAAGTTTTCAAATTCACCTTGAGAGAAAGAGCACATTGTGATATACTTAAAGTGTAGTGGTGTGCTCTTTTTCTCTCTGGGGAAAGGAGTTCATACATGGAAAAAAATCTCAAAGGCAGAGAATGTGATAAGGGTATCTACCAGAGGAAGGACGGATTGTACAGCGCCCGGTTCGTAGACAGAGCCGGTAAGCGGCACGAGAAATACTTCCAGACGGTTCCCGAAGCAAGAAACTGGATTGCCGATACAAAGTATGCGGATACACACGCGGAGGTTTTTTGTCGGCACCGATATTACGGTGGATGAGTGGTTTGATTTCTGGATCGAAAATATTGTCGGAGATTTGGCTCCCAATACGCTCCGCAACTACCGTGACAGATACAAGCACAACATCCAGCCGTGATCGGCAGGATAAAACTTAGGGATGTGAAACCCATGCACTGCAAAAAGGTATTCATCGAAATGGATGCCGATTATTCCGGATCCACCATCCGTCAGGCGTACATCACCATGGGGACGATGCTGAAAGCGGCGAAGATGAACGATCTCATCTCCAAGCATCCCATGGACGGTGTTCGATTTACCAAGCCGGTCCGTGCGGCAAACGACATCAAGTTCCTCACCCGCGAAGAACAGCGTATCTTTCTGGAAACAGTCAGACGCTCTCACAACTATAACCAATATGCGTTGATCCTCGAAACGGGACTGCGCACCGGCGAGCTGATCGGCCTGACATGGGATGCCGTTGACTTCGAGAAACGGACGCTGACGGTGAACAAAACGCTGGAGTTCCGGCACGGTACAAAATCGTGGCGGGCGGGACCTCCCAAAACGCCCAACAGCTACCGTACCATTCCGTTGACAGACACAGCCTATGGCATCCTCCGTGAAGTGTGGGACAGCCGGGAAGAACGAAAATCTTCTCCTGTGCTGGAGCAGACTTTGGAGTACATGGATCGTCGAAGCGGCAGCATGGCAAAGCTGGTGATGCGCGATCTGGTCTTTATCAACTGGCGTACAGGAGAACCGGCAAAGAACAGTTCCTATGACACCCATCTCTACAAACTCTGCGACGAAGCAGGAATCCGGCGATTCTGTATGCACGCCTTGCGCCACACCTATGCTACGCGGGCAATCGAGCGCGGGATGCAGCCCAAGGTATTGCAAAAGCTGTTGGGTCACGCCAGCATCAAAACCACCATGGATCGGTACGTCCATGTGACCACCGAATCTCTGGACCAAGCGGTACGGCCCATTTGAAATGAATGGGGTTATCTGAATGAGAGCCGCGGTTCTGCACCAAAATGGCGTAAAAATGGAGTAGACACCGAAGACCCCAAACCCGGAAACCCTTGAAAATACAGAGAAAATAAAGGAGAATGAAGATATATGAAATTAGGTATCGTAATACACGAGCTTTTTCATATCTTCATATAAGTTCATGTAACGCTACAAAGCGTTGAAAATTCTAGCTTTTTAGGCCTTACACTTCATATAATTCCATATAACATCATGCCGTTTCACGGCAAATTGGTGCGGAATTGGTGCGGTGTTCATCTCGAAGTCAGAGCCCAACACATCAGAACAATGAAAGATTCTATATATATTTTCATCAAAAGCGCAGGAAACAGCATCCGCTATTTCCCGCGCTTTTTGTGTTCTGATGCTCAACGCACGCCTCTTATCCTAACTGTATTTATATTCATATTTTTCGGAAGGAGTCTCTGTCATGACTGAATATAAACTTGAAATTAAGCAAATCGTAGACTATCCCAAATGCCGTATCTACCGGCAATTCATACAGAGTCTGATCGCAGACCGGAGCATCCGTACAAACGGGTGCTCCGGTCTTTTTCATTATGCGGTGCTTTGCTGCTACGCAAACTTTCGCACGTCTTATCAGCGCTACGACGGTATCAGCTACATCGTGCATCCCGGTCAGTGGATCTGCCCGCTGCGGGAGCTGCGGACGTGGTTCCGTGTGAGAACGAACCGTCAGCTTTTGCGGCAGCTTGATTCGCTCCAGCGGCACCACTTTATCGAATACGACCTGATCGGCCGCGGACATCTGGTGCAGTACCGCATCCTCGACTGGCCGCGCCATAACACCATGCTGGATTACAGCTGCCCGTGCCAGAAAGATTCCGGATTCTTCTTCCTGCCCATGAGTGCGACATCGCGGCTGCTCAGCCTCGGCAAATGCTCTGAGATGGACGCTCTGCTCGATCTCTGGCTGAACGCGATCTACAATGACCATCAGGTTGCTGGTTCCGATGCAGGGCCTGTAGTCTATCTGCGAAACGGCACTGGCAGCCCGCTCGTTTCCTATGCAGAGCTCGGCAAGCGCTGGGGTGTATCTAAGGCAACCGCCGGACGTATCCTCAGCAAATTTGCTCGGCTGGAATACATCAAGACGTTCTCATTCCCCGGCCGCAGCGGAACGGCGATTTATTTGCAGAACTATCTGTCCACCATGTTCCAGATTTCCGATGTCATGGTAGACAAAGAAGAAGTTGCGATGGCGCTGAACCTCTGCATCCGCGTGCAGGACTGTGCGCAGGATGTGTCGCAGCCAGACTGCGCATCAGATTGCTCGATCAGCGTTTCAAAATCGCACACGGAAATTCTGATTGCTGAAGTCCTGAAACTCTTGAAAACACAGGGCGTTTGCTGCACGACCTGCCCCCGGTTCCAGTATAGGTTATATCCCTTATCCGATTGCGTCGGAGTCTTATGGGAGCATGAAATGGAGGATCTTCGGCTAGGGCTGATGCTCTCCTGCGGCGGTACGCAGACGCGTTTTTTTGAACTCACGATCCGGCAGAAAGGAGCGAACGACAATGGCGAAGAATAAGCTGCCCGCGGCAGACGTGACCGAAGATCCGCATTATCACGATACCTGGACGCTGTTGCGGAAGTACCGCGACGTTGTCTGGAGTCTGGAGGTCTCCGTGCGTCAGGTTCGGAACCGGTTCCGGATCGACTACGGCAAGACGATCGAGGATTTTCTGGAATCCGTCTATCTGGCCGGCGCAGATCTCTCCGGCACAGAGCTGGAGCATCAGGCAAAGTGCATTGAGCAGAGCCATAAAATGCTCTGTCTTGTGGACAGCGCCGTGGATCTCATGCGCGCCAAACACAAAAACGGCGAAGAATTTTATTGGCTGCTCTACTACGCCTACCTCTCCCCCGCAGGAGTTACAGAACGTCGAGGAAATCATCGACCAGCTTCGCCCGCACATCCGAGACATCAGCACCCGGACGTATTATCGGAAGCGCAAGGAGGCCGTTGAGGTGCTTAGCTCGGTGCTTTGGGGATATACGGCGCAGGATAGTGCGGAGATCGTGCGGGAGTTTTTGCAGTAAATTGAATTTTTGCGGGCAAGGCGCTCAGAAAACCACCTTGCCCGTAAGGCATTCAAAAAATTTTGAGTATCCTAGCTTCTAACCTATCCGATGTCTACTTCATCAGTTTTGTCTAAACTGTCCTGCGTGATACCAAACTCTTTATAGAAACTCTCTGCTGGTACAAACGCTGCGAAATCTGCCTTCGCCATACGATCAGATGCCAACGCCAACAGTTTGGCATCGTTCACCTCCACACTACCACTGTATCACCAGCAAGATGATTTATCAAGAAAATCACTGTAAAATTCGTTGCCGTCCCCATATTCCTGCTGGTAACGTGCTGATGCTCATTCCTGATTGACAAAATAGCGGATGGCACATATAATGAATATGAAAGTATAAACGTTTCCCGTGCGGCGGTACGATAAGCCATACTGTGCCTGAACAGGTTAAATGTTAAGATTATTTAGCCACGTTGAAGGGGGCTGCGGCTAACAGCCAGCAGAAAGTTGCCACCATTCAACAGCAGGCGCTGGATGACAAAAATGTTGTCCAGCGCATTTTTGAAGGGTTCAGATATATGATACGTGAACTATTCACCGGGCGAATCAGACTATTATAAGGAGGCAGTAACGTGGAAAATTTAGATAAACTTGTAAATGAGCTGCGGAATCTGCCCAATGAAACTCAGTGGTTGGAGTTTAAACACAACAACTATGAGCCGACCATGATTGGTCAGGACATCAGCGCACTGGCAAACAGCGCAGCTATGTGTGAAAAAAGCAGTGCCTATATGCTGTGGGGAATTGATGACAAGACCCACGAGATTGTTGGTACAGATTACAACTTACAGACTCTTAAAAAGGGTAATCAAGAGCTGGAGAATTGGTTGCGCTCCTTACTCTCCCGCAATGCAGATTTTGAATTTCACACGGTTCCTATGAATGGTAAGAATGTGGGCGTACTCATAATATATAGAGCAGCCAATCAGACTGTGATGTTTGAGAAGGTTGACTATATCAGAGTAGGGAGTTATACAAAGAAATTGAATGAGTTGAATGAGTGCTCAAAAGCATATAAAACACTGAACCTTGTTGCGAGCAGACGCCTGTACTGGGCGTCTGCTTTTTGCATCGGAAAAGAAAAGGAGGAGCATCTTTGAACACTACCAACAACTTACCGCAGCTTCCGCCGCCGAGGAAAAGTCCGGGGCGCTGGCTCTACGCTGCCTGGCTCGGCGTCAGCATCTCGCCGCTTCTGATCCAGCCGGCTTCGGCCACGACGATCTGGGAAAAGGCGACGGAGATCATGAAGGACGTCTACAGCAAATTCTTCTCATCTCCACCATCGCTGCCATCGTCACCGCGTCCGTTGCGCTTTTGATGATGAATTTCTCGCGCAGCGGCCGGACAGTCGAGGAATCGCGCGCATGGCTCAAGCGTATCGCAATCACCTGGGCAATCCTGAACGGTCTTGGCTTCATCATGGCCTACGTCACGCCGTTCTTCTCCGGTGGCCAGTGGACGGCATAAGACATGGGGATTCTGGACGGCGTTGTCGAATGGATCTCCGAACAGATCATGCACGGTCTGGACCTCATCAACACGTCGGTACTCGGTGCGCTCGGCTGCGGGATGGACACGTTTCTGCGCTACTTCCCGGCAGCCGAGACGATGTATGATATTTTCACCGCCATCGGTATCGGCCTGATTCTCTTGATGTGGGTCTGGAACCTGTTCAAGAATTACTGGCTGTGCGCAGGCTTTGAAGCAGAGCACCCGGTCAAGCTGACCTTTCGCGCGATCATCTTCATCACACTCACCTACTGCGCGAAAAGCATCGTCGAGATCGTCCTGAAGATCGGCGGCACGCCGTATGATTGGATCTTATCATCCGAGCTGCCGCCGCTCAGCTTTGCGGATTTCAATTCCGTCATGCTGGTCATCATCGGCGCCTGCGCAAACGGCGCGGTCACGCTGATCGTGCTCATCATCATTGTGCTGCTGGCGTGGAACTATCTGAAGCTGCTCTTTGAAGCCGCCGAGCGGTATATCCTGCTCGGCGTTCTTGTTTACACCGCGCCGGTCGCATTCTCGATGGGCGGCTCTCAGTCTACAGCAAACATCTTCAAGGCATGGTGCCGGATGTTGGGCGGGCAGGTGTTCCTGCTGCTTATGAACGCATGGTGCCTACGGCTGTTTACCAGCATGGTCGGCACGTTTATCGCAAATCCTTTGTCCATATAAGGAGTATCCATGAGAAAACGATTCTTTTTGAACTGTCTGCTGATCCTCGCCCTCGTTATAGTTATGTCAACCAGCGCGTTCGCTATTTCGGAAAGTGATGTAGAATCTGCAGTCAGCGCTTCCGGGAAGGAAGCTGTTTCTGGCAACGTGCTGGTTTGGTTCCTGTGCGCCATTGCGTTCTTAAGTGTCACAGAAGATCGACAGCTTCTTGTCCAGCCTTGGCCTGAACGTCGGGCATACCGGCGGCTCCATGCTCTCAGAAGCGATGATCGCCATGCGTGCCATCAACACCGCGACCAGCGCGGTCGGCAGCGCATTGGGCAGCCGCAGCCGTCACGGTTCTGCGCCTGCGTCCGGAAAACCCGGCGGCGGAAGTGCGGCTGCGGCAGGCTTTTTCAGCGGCGGACTCGTCGGCATGGCAGGCCGCAAAATTGCGAGCGATGCTGTGCGCACGGCAACGACGGAGAAAAATATCGTCCAGCCGCAGCAGGCCGAGGCGACCGTCAGCCGGACACACGCGAGCAGCGACACCCATTCTGGTTCGCAGACTGCTTCCGAGCAGCAGCGGCAGAATACCAGCCAGCTTGACCAGAATCAGCAGACGGTTTCCTCCCGCGCTGTAAACTCGGAACAGCGTGAAAAATCCCAGCAGGCGCTCCATGAATCCCAGCATTCCATGGATGCCAGCCAGCTGCATCAGAATACGCAGTCCGCGCAAGAACAGCAGTTCCACGCGGCGCTGCATACGGAGGATCAGCAGGCATCGCATCTGGCGTTCCAGTCAGAGACAGCGAATTTGCCGGCTCTGTGGTGCAGTCGGATGAATTTGAAGCAAGCAGTGAAGAAGCCAGAACGGAACAGTCGCAGGTCATGCAGTCTGCCTTGCAACAGGAGCAGAGCGGCGTTACCCAGCGCGACGTGGTGCAGTCCGAGGAAAGCCGCCATGCACAGCATGATACGATGGCTGGTTTCCACACGGAACAGTCTGGCATCACGCAGCGTGAGCAGGCGCAGCACATTCAGCAGGATACGCAGGCTGCCACGTTCGGGCAGGTGGAATCGCAATCCCGGCAGCATACTGCGCAATCCGACAAACAGTTTTTCTCCGTCCGCAATGGACTTTCCAAAACCACCATTGCGGAGCGGACGGTCCAGGCGCAGGAGCGCCCCGGCAGATTTCTGCATAGCAGAACACCGTCGGCTGCGCCCGCTTCTGCCCCAGCCAGTGAAGCGCCCGCCGCCCGGCCTGCGCCGATCCCCTCTGCACCCACGCAGTTTCACAGCTTCGGCGGAACGCTTTTCGCAAAATCTCTCTATCAGGGCGGCGCATTTGCCAACGACGTGATCGGCACAGTCGCCAAGGGCGATTATCGCACAACCGGCTCCATCACCGGCGAAACTGCGACGCGCTCTCTGATGTCCTATATGGGCCTCACAGCGCTCGGAGAACACGCGACCAACATTCCGCGCTATCAGGACGTGGAGATCGGCGGAGGCCGCATCACGGGGCGCGAGTTCACGCCAGAGCATCCGGACGGCATTGATTTCTGTATGTATCATGCCGACCAGTACGCTCAACCGAAGGGCGATTACAGCAAGGTCTTCTCCGCGGACGATGCCGCATGGTATAAGCAGTACGCGGCGGACACTGTAGAACGAAAGCCCTATCAAACGGAGGACGGCAAGATTGCCTATCACGAAAAGATCGTGCAGAAGCTGCCGAACCCGCCGCAAAGAAAAGATCGGATGTGAGAACCTATGAGTCAGGAACAGCGGGACAGCTATGTGATCCCGCCAAATTTTATTGAGGGCGGTTCGTTCTTCGGCGGCTTATTCAAGGCGCGAAACGTGGTCGAGGCGGTCATTCTTGCCGCCGGCACCGGGCTTCCGATCCTGACGCTCTCGCTGACGCTGACCGTCCGGATCATCCTGCTCTGCCTGACCTCGCTGCCGCTGGCGCTTCTGGCGCTCATCGGGATCGCGGGGATGCCGCTTTCCTCCTATATCATTCTCTTTTTTCGCTTCCTGCGCAACCGCAGAAGTCTAAGCAAAACGGCGGCAAAAGCAGCCGAAAGCAGTCCATTCTCCCGACGTGGGATAAGAAGTCCGGCCCCAGCACCGCCGTGCAGCCTGCCGCTTATAAAAAGGATGGCAGCCGCATCCGTTTTGCAAAGGACACACGCCGCCTGATGCTGGACACCGCCTATCGGCAGAAGAAACAGGCGGAGCGCCCCGGCAATCCGCTTGCAGCGTATGTGCCGATTCAGAAAATCGAAAACGGCATTGTCTACACGACCGACCACCGATTTATTAAAATCTTAGAGATTGTGCCGATCAACTTCTTACTCCGTAGCGCAAGAGAGCAGCGGAATATCGTGTATTCGTTCATCAGCTATCTCAAAATTGCGCCGGTGAAGCTGCAGATCAAGGTTGTCACGAAGCGTGCAGATATGAACCGGCACATCGAAACCGTGCGCCGGGAGATGGCGCAGGAGACGAACGAAAGCTGCCGGATGCAGCAGGAGGACTATCTGAAGCTGCTCAAAAAGCTCGGCTCCAGAGAAGCCATTGCGCGAAGATTTTTTCCTCATCATGGAGTATGAACCGCTCCCCGGCGCGAAGAAAGACCGAGAAGAAGCGGATGCCATTTCGTCACTGCAAACAGCGGCGCGGACGGCGGCAAATTATCTCCGGCAATGCGGCAACAGCGTTGTCCAGCATGAGAATGAGGACGAAGCCGCTGCCGAAATGCTCTATACGTTTCTCTGCCGCAGAGAAAGCACGGATGTTCCGTTTTTGCAGCGCATCTCTCGTATTACATCCAACTATATAAAGGCTGGCTGCTCCATCGACGAAATTCCCGTCGGTGATTTTTTTGCGCCTTCGCAGCTGGATTTCACGCATGGCAGCTATCTCTGCATCGACGGAACGTACTATGCGTATCTGCTGGTGCCGTCGGACGGTTATAAATCCGAGGTTCCCGCGGGCTGGCTGAGTCTTCTGGTCAACGCCGGGGACGGCATTGACCTCGATGTATTTCTGACACGCCAACCAAAGGATCGTATGATCCGCAAGCTCGGCCAGCAGCTTCGCATCAATCGCAGCAAGATCAAGGAGACCAGCGACACCAATACGGACTTTGACGACCTCGACAGCGCCATCCGAAGCGGTTATTTTCTGAAGACGGTCTGAGTAACCACGAGGATTTTTACTATCTGAACCTGCTTATCACCGTGACGGCAGATAACCCGGACGATCTGGACTGGAAGTGTGCGGAGATGAAAAAGCTGCTCATTTCGCAGGATATGAATGTGCAGAGCTGTAATTTCTGTCAGGAGCAGGCGCTTCGGTCTTCTTTTCCGCTCGTGAAGCTGGATAAATCGCTCTTTGAACGCAGCAAGCGGAATGTGCTGACATTGGGCGCAGCAAGCTGCTATCCGTTCACGGCGTATGAGCTGTGTGACGACAACGGTATCCTGCTCGGCGTCAACAAGCATAACAATTCTCTTATCATCGTGGACATCTTTGATTCGCGTATCTACAAAAACGCCAACATTGCCATTCTCGGCACGAGCGGCAGCGGAAAGACCTTTACCATGCAGCTCATGGCGCTGCGGATGCGGCGAAAGGGTATTCAGGTGTTTATCGTCGCGCCGCTCAAAGGTCACGAATTTCATCGCGCCTGCTCCAACATCGGCGGCGCGTTCATTCAGATCTCGCCCGCATCCCCCAACTGCATTAACGTCATGGAGATCCGGCAGACGGATCGCTCGGTCGATGAGCAGCTCGACGGCAGTACTGTGGAGCATTCCATGCTGGCCGCCAAGATCCAGCGGCTGCACATCTTTTTCAGCCTGTTGATTCCCGATATGAACCATGAGGAGCGGCAGCTTCTCGACGAAGCTATGATCCGTACCTACGCCAAGAAGGGTATTACGCACGACAATGACACGCTCCGCGACCCTAAGCACCCGGAGCGGTACCGCGAAATGCCGATTCTGGGCGATCTGTATGCGGTACTCAAGGAATCTTCCTCGACGCTGCGGCTGGCAAACATCCTGAACCGGCTCGTCAGCGGCTCTGCCAAGACATTCAACCAGCAGACGAATGTTTTGCTCGATAATAAATATATCGTTCTGGATATTTCGGAGCTGACCGGCGACCTTCTGACCGTTGGGATGTTTATGGCACTAGATTTGTGTGGGATAAGGCGAAGGAGAACCGTACGGAGGAAAAGGCCATTTTCATTGACGAGTGCTGGCAGCTCATCGGCGCCAGCAGCAACCGTCTGGCAGCGGAGTTTGTGCTGGAGATCTTCAAGATCATCCGCGGCTACGGCGGCTCGGCCGTCTGTGCAACGCAGGATCTCAATGACTTCTTCGCGCTGGAGGACGGCAAATACGGCAAGGGCATCATCAACAACTCCAAGACCAAGGTGATCTTGAATCTGGAGGATGAGGAAGCCCAGCGCGTCGGCTCCATTCTGCATCTGTCCGAAGCAGAGCTGATGGAGATCACGCACTTTGAGCGCGGCAGCGCCCTTATCAGCACGAACAACAATAATGTTGCCGTTGAGATCAAGTGCAGTGAGCTGGAAAAGGAACTCATCACCACCGACCGCAGGGAGCTTCAGGAGCTGCTGAAACGGAACGGAAAAACAAGCTAAAACGTACACAATACATTCTTTATGCGTATAACGGCTATCCTCAAATCTGGTGACTACCGCTTGTGCGTATTCTGTGCGGCAGTTATACGCACAAAAATTAGAGGTGACTACTATGAAGACCCGCGCCCAGATCTACTCGCACGAAGCCAGCGGCATCCTGCGGGATATTTCCGCCTATGGTGTCCTGACACAGAAACAGATTTTAGGTTTGTACCCACAGAAAGACGAACAGCTCAAAAATCTTTTGTCCTATCTCTGCAAGCAGAAACGGCTGTTTCTTGTGGACGGCTTCTATTCTCTGACACCAGAGCTGCCGCAAGACCGCGACCGAGGCTTAGAAGCGCAGTGACCGTCCTGGCGGACTTTATGGAGCAGGTCGAGTACCATGCTGCGGGAGAATATCCTGTGAAGATCATCTTTCTTGCCGACGGCGAGGTCTATGAAATTCTCTACGCCGAACCGGGCAAAGAAGCCATTTTGAACCTGCTACTCACTCGTCCGGAGCAGGAACCACCCGTGCGGCTGGTCATTCTGGAAGACGCTGCGCAGGTCGATCTGCTTGCTATCCCAAATGTGCGCGCATACGGCAATATTCAATATCTTCAGGAAGAAACGGAGGGATCATTTTGAACCGTGCGCTTTTATCTAAGCGAATATCCTCGCTGCTGGCGGAGGTCTCGCGGCTGAGTAATGCGCTTTGCGCCATGAACACGATTGACTTGCAGCGCTATCCGGAAAACTATGAGCTGCTTTCCACTGACGCAGCGCTCCGCGCAGAGCAGATCGCCTGCCGGATGCGGCATCTGGTCTACGGATTTACCACCGTGCAGAAGCAGGAATACCTGACCTCTGCTGCCAATGTCCTCGGCATCACGATCACTGCGCAGCCGGGGCTGGTGGAGATCACGCTGCCAGGGTCTGCTTGCCTAAGAAAAAGCAGCGCAGCGCCGAATATCTGACCGACCCGCTGAATCAGGCGCTCGGACAGTTTGTTAAAGATCATCCTCTTTCCCATTTTGAGTCGTGCATCATCTGCTTCTGCCATATCTATGCGGTATCTGGCGGACGCGGTCGCATCCGGGACTATGACGACAATCTGGAAATGAAGCAGATTCTGGACGTTGTCTGCGCCTATCTTATGATGGATGACAATGGGCTTTTGTGCAACGTCTATAACACCACGGAGTTAGGTGAGGAAGATGTCACAAAGCTCTTTGTAATGGATCAAGATATGTTTCCTGGCTGGCTGGAAGAGCATCAAAATGCGCTGGAAACCATGTCGGATTTTTAAGCATTTTTCGTCCTTCTTTTTCAGATACCGCCGCGCATGGTGTTTTCCCTTGAAACAGCAGGCGTTTTCGCTTGGCCGACAGCGTAGAAATTACCGAAGTTAAGAGCCGATACGGTAAAAGAGGTCACTTTTATGAATCCGACGCAACTTCCTGCTGAGGACACACTTCCCCTTCTCGTGCTGCAAATTATCGCCGTCTCCGGCGAGTTCCCGGCTGCTTTTTCCGGCACTTTCCGGGCGGCTGCAGCTATATCGAAAGCGTGATCGGCAAGCTCAAAAAGGACGGGCTGCTCCGTTCGTATACCAAGAACGGCCTGCGTGGACTCAGGCTGACCGCAAGCGCCAAACGGCTGCTGCTTCAAAAATACCCGGTTGACCTTGCGCCCTATCTTACAGGCACGTCCGAGACAAATTCCCTGAAGTCCGAACCAGAGCGCCGGCTGCGGCTGCACCGGATGGCCGAGGCGCTTCTGATCCTGCACAACGCGCAAATCCCGTCGCTGCCGTGGAAAAAGCCACCTATGCAGGGCTGGCTCTCAAATCCCACTCTATTCCCGGTCTACTACTCCTCCCGCGAGTTCAAATCTCTCGGCAGTCTTTGCACCAAAATCCGCAATTCCCGCATGACGGGCGTGCTGTTCACAGAAGAAGCCATCTCTCCGGTTTACAACATGGCTGCGACTTTCCCACGGTGGGCATATAACGCCGAGATCCGGCTCAAGGCTGTCTTGCAGACAGAATTCTGCCGCAATGCACAGTTCACGATCAGCGGCATTGTATTCGGCAGTTCTCCTATGCAGATACCTGCGATCCTGAATGACATGACGAAGAACCATTTCCTTCTGGATGGCAGCTATCCGCATTTCTATTTTCTGACGCTCGACCATGTTGGAGAAGTTGGCGCGATTCAGTTATGTCAACCTGATATGCAAGAGCAGTTGAACGAAATTCTTTCGGAAAACCTCCTGCCGCCGTCTCCCGCAATGCCAATCGAACATGACGCTCTGGAGCAGGACGGGTCGCCAGTCCTGTTTTCGTATCTCTGCGATCTGCCAAGGCTGCACCGGTTTCCGCTGTGCGCTGACGCTGCGGAACCAGACTGGCAGCATCCTCTGCTTTGACTATCAGGCAGAAGCGTTGCGGGAAGTGTTTGGCGCACAGGTCGATATCACAAGCATCGACTTTGACGCTTATGAAAGGATGATGCTCCATCAATAAGAAACAGAAGATCACACTGGCCTGTTTTCTGCCTATTGCGCTGGCCGCTCTTTTCTATGCTGGCGGCTATCTCGCGCAGTTCATTTACAACTATCAGGCATGGACGGCCGAAGGCGGCACACCATACAGCGGTACCTCGCCGCCGATGCCGGACGCTGCGTTCGGCGTCTGCCTGCGGTTTGTGTTCCGTTTCCCATACGGGTTATACGGCATAGGGATTTTTCTGGCGGCAATCGTACTTCTCGTCGTGGCGATCATACACATGGGCGCTGGTGGCGACGGACAGTATGACAAGATCAGAAACCTGACATATTCCCACAAGGGGACCTACGGAACAGCCGGTTTCCTGAATCCAAAAGAAGCCGGACAGGTACTCGACTTCGTGCCGGATCTACGCAAGCACCATGGCACGATTCTTGGCGAAGTGGATGGCCGTGTGGTCTGTATCCCGGAGAAGACGCGCTTCAATGGAAATCTCGCGATCTACGGCGCAAGCGGCTCGAAAAAGACGCGCGCGTTCTGCGTCAACATGATTCTTGCGGTGCGCGGCGCGGAAAAGCTCACTGGTCATCTGTGATCCGAAGTCAGAGCTATGAGAAAACCAGCGCGTACCTGCGCGATCAGGGCTATACCGTCCGCGTGTTCAACTTGGTCACGCCTGCGTCGTCAGATTCGTGGAACTGCCTGTCCGAGATCGACGGGCAGGAGCTGATGGCGCAGCTTTTCTGCGACGTTATCATCCGCAACACAGGAAGCGACCGGGGAGACCACTTCTGGGACAGCGCTGAAATGAATCTTCTCAAGGCGCTCGTCCTGTTTGTCGAGCGCAGCTATCCCCCGAAACGTCGGAACATTGGCGAGGCATATCAGCTGCTTGTAAGCTGCTCGGAAAAGGAGCTGAACGAGCTGTTTGACGCGCTCCCGCTGGGGCATCCAGCCAGAGCACCGTACAGCATCTTCCGGCAATCGTCGGAGAGCGTGCGCGGCGGCGTCATTATCGGTCTCGGCTCCCGGCTGCAGGTATTCCAGAATGCGGACATTCGCGCCATCACCAGCCATGATGAGATCGATCTGGAGCTACCGGGCAAGCAGCCGTGCGCTTATTACTGCATCACGAGCGATCAGGACAGTACCTTCGATTTCCTGTCTTCGCTGTTTCTGTCGTTCATTTTTATCAAGCTCGTCCGCTACGCCGACCAGAACTGTCCGGGCGGCTGTCTGCCGGTTCCTGTTCATGTGCTTGGCGAGGAGCTTTGCGCCTGCGGCGTTATCCCCGATCTCAGCCGAAAGATCTCCGTGATCCGTTCCCGGAACATCAGTATGTCCTGCGTGTTCCAGAATCTCGCCGGTCTGCAAAACCGCTATCCCAACAACCAATGGCAGGAAATTCTCGGAAACTGCGACGTGCAGTTGTTCCTTGGCTGTACGGATGCACTAACGGCAGAATTCATTTCCTCACGCTCCGGCGAGGCAAGTGTCGCCGTGACCAGTCAGGCCAAACAGCTTGGTACATGGCGTATTTCCAACTACACCCCGGAATACCGC
>VOFG01003390.1_pt1 | contig 25327 bp, 34 predicted proteins | sample 5384171 | NCBI WGS metagenome assembly VOFG01 (sample SAMN12384726, study PRJNA508395) | human gut metagenome | isolation source: healthy gut F | host: Homo sapiens | reverse complement strand
GGGGCTGATCCAGCAGTCTATCTGACCGAAGACGTGGTGCAGAGCGATGCGGCGGAGCTCGTCCTGCGCCACGAGCTGACGCACCTGCGGCATCTGGATCCCCTCTGGTCGTTCTGCCGCGCCGCGGCGGTCACGGTCTATTGGTGGAACCCGTTCGTCTGGCTTGCCGCGTTTGTCTCCGGCCGCGACGCGGAGCTGGCGTGCGACGGGCCGTCGCCGCGAAGCTCTCCCCCGGCGCAGCGTGTGGCCTACGCGCGCGCCATTCTGGCGCAGGCCCGCGCAAGGCGGCCGCGCTGAGCCTCGCCGGCCCGCCGGTCAAGGGGAGCGCATCGTCTTCCTCACCAGAAAGCAGCGCACGAGCGTCCTCTGCGTCGTTCTCGCCCTGCTGCTCACAGGGACGGCCACCGGCTGCTCGTTCGCGGAGCTGACGCGGCAGAGCTCCAGCAAAATCATGCCGAAGGACACAGAGCCTGCGCAGCAGGAAGTGCAGCAGCAGGAGGAGCAGAAGGACGTGCGGAAGGAGACGGTGACGCTGCTCACGCAGGAACAGATCGACGCGGTCAATGACGCGTTCGTCTGCGATAGAACGGACGACGATGAAACGCTCGGTCACTTTGCGGTCAACGGTTTCTTCCTCTCGACGTATGACGATGTGCGTGATCTGAATCTTGAAAGATTCCTTGCTTACTTCGGCGAATGCGGCGAGGAGGATATTTCGGAAGAGGAGTTCGCCCAGCTGAAGGACAAATGGGACGACTTCAAGGCGGAACGCCTGGAGGATTTCCGCTGCCCATCCACCGGTATCCGGCGTCGGCAGTCGAGGCCGTCCTGCAGCGCTTCGCGGGCATCGGCCTAGCTGACCTCAAAGATATTCAGGAGCCGTTCTCCGCTATACGTATCTGGAAAGCACCGACGCGTTCTATAACACCACCAGCGACTATGCACCCGGCTATTTTATATGTACTGGCGGTGAGGGTGAATCTGGAGGAGGAATATGCGCGGCTATATGGCAGCACAGCGGGACTCTTTTCCGGCGAAGCCGTTTAAAACTGGTGAAGACCGGCGAAAACTGGTACATCCATTCCTTCACCATCGAGTCCCCGGAGGCGGAACCGGCTGTGGCGGAAGACCCCATCCCGACCACGGAACCTTCTTATCCCCTTGCCCTCCTTCTCACGCAGGAGACCACCATGCGGAAGGACGCGTCGGACACTGCGGAGCTCTGCGACGGCCGGCCCTTTGCAGGAGGGTGAATATGTCCAGGCGCTGACCGAGCGGACGGTGGACGGGCAGCTCTGGTACCTGGTCGAATGCACGCCGTTTGACACTCCGGCGGACACGCGCGGCTGGGTCAAGGCGGATGTACACAGTGCGGAACATGTGAGCCCGCGCCCCTATCTGGTCGACGGCGCGCGGTAGTGCCGGAACATGCAGTTTGCGGTTTGGAAAGGAAGAAACGAGCACAGAGGAAAAGAGACGTCGCTTGCGGCGGCTCGTTCCGTCGTGGTCGTTTCTGACGCGCCTCCGGCGGCCATATCTTTTCCCTTGCGCGGGAAAAGATATGGAAGAAAAGAAGCAAAAGCTGGCTTGGGTTACGTTTGGGTCAGGCGTAATCGGCGTAGGGCTTCGTCATCTGGTTCAGAAGATCGACGTTTCGGCCTCAGGGTCGTCCTCCGGGCGGTGCGGCATCTGCAGCCAGATCTCGTCGCAGCGGTGAATCTCGGCGAGGGCGCGTAATCGGCGCGAAACGACCTTTCTGGTCATGGCGTCGAGGATCATCCACAGATCGGCGCTCTGCGCCGAGCGGCGGGAGGCGGAATCCTTGCCGTCGCAGTACAGACGGTCCTTGATGATGTCCAGATACAGGCTCGAGAGCGTCACGACGCAGAAATCATTGACGGCGTGGGAGACGGTCAGGAACTCGTAATCCTTATACGCGGCCTCGCAGCGGACGAGCAGCTCGTTGAGCTTCGTGATGGCCCAGCGGTCGAGCGCTTCCATGTCGGCAGGGGCGGTCAGGTGGTTGGGGTCAAAGTCAGTGAGGTTGTCGAGGCAGTACTTGGCGGTGTTGCGGAACTTCAGATAGTTCTGGCTCAGCTGCTTGAAGATCGCGTCGGAGCAGCGCACGTCGACATGATAGTCGGCCGAGCCTGCCCACAGACGGCAGATATCCGCGCCGTACTTCTTGAACACATCGGCGGGATCGACGCCGTTGCCGAGCGACTTGTGCATGGCCTTGCCCTCGCCGTCGACGGTCCAGCCGTGGGTGACGCACTCTTTAAAGGGAGCACCCTTGCCCAGCGCGCCGACCGCGGTCAGCAGCGACGACTGGAACCAGCCGCGGTACTGGTCAGACCCTCAAGATAGACGGTCGCGGGCCAGAAGCCCTGGTCTTTCTGCATGGAGGCGAAATGCGTCGAGCCGGAGTCGAACCAGCCGTCGAGGGTGTCGCTCTCCTTTTTCAAAGTGCTTGCCGCCGCAGTACGGGCAGGTGAAGCCTTCGGGCACGAGCTCGTCCGCTTCCTTCTCAAACCAGATGTTCGAGCCAAATTCGCCGAAGAGCTTCGAGATCTGCGCGATCGTCTCGTCGGTGCAGACGGGCTTGCCGCAATCCTTGCAGTAGAACACCGGGATCGGCAGACCCCAGCGGCGCTGACGGGAGATGCACCAGTCGGCGCGGTCGCGGATCATGGCCTTCATGCGGTCGATGCCCCACGCGGGCAGCCACTGCACGTTGTCGCAGGCGGCGACGGCCTCGTCCTTGAAGCGCTCGACGGAGCAGAACCACTGCGGCGTGGCGCGGAAGATGATCGGGCTCTTGCAGCGCCAGCAGTGCGGGTAAGAGTGGACGATCTGCTCGGAGGCGAACAGGGAACCGGCCTCCTGCATGTCCTTGAGGATGACGGGGTTGGATTCTTCGACCAGCATCCCGGCGTACTTGCCGGCGTAGTCGGTGTGGCGGCCCTGATCGTTGACGGGCACGACCATATCCATGCCGTAGCGGCGGCAGGTCTGGTAGTCGTCCGCGCCGAAGCCCGGGGCGGTGTGGACGCAGCCCGTGCCGGAGTCCATGGTGACGTAGTCGGCCAGGACGAGACGGGAGGTCTTCGGCAGGAAGGGATGATCGGCCAGCATGTTCTCAAAGAACGCGCCTCGTGGCGGGAGACGACGGTATAGTCCTCCACGCCGCCGACCTTCATGACCTTCTCCATGAGCGCCTCGGCGACGAGATACTGCTCGCCGTTCTGGTTATTGCGGACGATGACATAGCTTTCGACCGGGTTCAGCGCGATGGCGAGGTTGCCGGGCAGCGTCCAGATCGTGGTGGTCCAGATGACGAACGAGAGGTTCTTCTTTTTCCTCGTCCGTCAGCTTGCCCTGATCGTCGTGCAGCGGGAACTTGACGTAGACGGTGGTGCAGGTGTCATCCTGGTATTCGATCTCGGCCTCGGCCAGCGCGGTCTCGTCGTGGTAGCACCAGTAGACGGGCTTCAGACCCTTATAGATGTAGCCCTTTTTGTACATCGCACCGAAGACCTTGACTTCCTCGGCCTCAAAGCTCGGGGCCATGGTCTTGTACGGATGCTCCCAGTCGGCGACGACGCCGAGGCGCTTGAAGCCTTCCATCTGCACATCGATATAATGCTGCGCGAAATCATGGCAGGCGGAGCGGAACTCCGTGACGGGCATGGCCTTGTGGTTGAGCTTGTTCTGCTTGATGATGGCCGACTCGATCGGCATTCCGTGGTTATCCCAGACGGGGATGTAGGGGGTATAGTAGCCGCGCATGGCCGCGGAGCGGACCATGAAGTCCTTGAGGCACTTGTTGAGCGCGTGGCCCATGTGCAGCGCGCCGTTGGAGAACGGAGGGCCGTCGTGCAGGGCGAAGAGGGGCTTGCCCTCGTTCTTCTTGAGCAGCTCGTTGTAAAGATCGAGCTCCTGCCAGTGCTTCAGCATGTCCGGCTCGCGCATCGGCAGACCGCCGCGCATCAGGAAGCCCGACTTGTTCATGTTGAGTGTCTGTTTGTATTCCATAATTCCTCCTGAAAAAACAACGCGCCCTGAGCCAGGGCTCAGGGCGATAAATTACCGCGGTACCACCTGAATTCCCGCACGCGCACGCGCCTGCGGACACTCGTCTTCTGTAACGGAAGTCCCGTCCGGGCTTACTTGGGAAGCTCCCGTTCGCCCCGGCTGCTCCAAGGGGATCTTCGGGGCCCGTCACCGCTGCCTTACACCGCCCGGCAGCTCTCTTTGCGTCTCAGAAGCCCGGACTTGTCCTTTTCATCGCATATTCCAGCTACAGTGTACCCACTTTTCCCGCGCTTGTCAAGAAATTATCGGGTGAAAATTCAATAATTGTTCAAATCTGAACGCCCGCCGTGCGATTGCAAACGACGGCCGCTTGTGGTATGCTTATGGGACACCACAGGCAGCTTTTGCCCATTGCGCCCGCGCGCTTCGGCGGTGCTGCCCATAGAACTTGGAAGGATGGAACACATCATGGACGAAAAGACCAGCAGCGCTCCCATGCAGGAAGACCCGCAGAAGGGCGAAGAGCTTTCCTTTACCATCACCGGCGGAGACGCCGAGGCGCAGGACGCGCTGAACGCGAAGAAGCCGGAGCCGCAGCAGAAGAAAAAAGTCCCCCTGCCGTGGATCCTCGGCGCGGCAGCCGTGATCATCGCCGCAGCGCTCGTGCTGATCCTGACGATCAAGCCCAGCCAGACGACGCCCGACGCCGACCAGCCCGGCGACGCCACGATCTCGAGCCCGCCGATACGGACGATGCCCAGCCGGACGACCAGACGCCCGGCGCGGAGGATGAGACCAACGGCCAGACCGGCGAGGAAGACACCCAGACCGGCGGCAACGGCGTGAGCTACACCGTAGGTGCCGAGGCCCTGACCGACGAGGTCCTGGACCTTGAGGTCGCAAGCTGCGGCGATGACCGGCTGACGAACCGGGATCTGCCGTATTACTACTGGCAGCAGTACTATTCCTTCGCCAGCACCTACAGCTCCTACGCCGCCTATCTCATCGACACCACCAAGCCCTTTGACCAGCAGATGTGCGTTTTGACGATACGCTCACCTGGCAGCAGTATTTCCTGCAGGGCGCCGTCAGCACCTATAAGAGCGTCTCCGCCCTCTGGCAGGACGCGCGGCTGAGCGGCTTCCAGCTCGGCGAGGAGGATCAGGACTATCTCGACGGCCTGAGCAATACCGTCACCGTCTCTGCGGCAAGCTACGGCTACGAAAGCGCCGACGCCTATCTGCAGACGGCCTATGGCCCAGCCGCGACCATGACCGGCTACCACGATTTTGTCGGCGCTATCTGACGGCGTCCGCCTACCTGCAGGCGCTCGTCGAGGCGAAGACCTACACCGGGCCGACATCAACGCCTATTTTGATGAGAACGCCGATACCTACGCCGCCAGCTCGATCGAAAGAGCGACGTCAACATGGTGAACGTGCGCCACATCCTCATCGTCCCCGAGGAGAAGAACGACGACGGCACCTACACCGACGCGGCCCTGGACCGCCGCGGAGCAGAAGGCGCAGTCCCTGCTCGACGAGTGGAAGGCCGGCGAGCATACCGAGTTCCTTCGCCTTCCTGGCCGCGGAAAACTCCGCCGATACCGGCAGCGCCTCCAACGGCGGACTCTATGAGGAGATCTACCCCGGCCAGACCGTGGACGCCTTCGACGCCTGGTGCTTCGACGCGAGCCGCCAGCCCGGCGACACGGACATCGTGGAGACCCAGTACGGCTATCACGTGATGTACTTCTCGTCCGTCTGCGAGCATCCGTACTGGTATGTCGCGCCGAGAGCGATTATCTCAACAAGCTCTCCGCCGACGTCTCGGAGGAGGTCTCCGCGAAGTTCGAGTCGGCCGAAAGCGTGCAGAACGCAGCGCTCGCAGATATCCTGCAGAACTGAGGCGGCCCGCCGGGAGGTCCTTCCGCATGAAGCGATTACTGTTTTTCATCAACGAACGCCGGCCACGCGGAGATCCGCGGCACGCTCATGGAGGTGCTGGAGATCTTCTCCGCTGGCGGCTATGAGGTCACGGTCCATATGACCACCGGCCCGCGCGATCTGACGCGCCAGATCGCCGCGCGCGGTGCGCAGTTCGATCTGATCGTCTGCACCGGCGGCGACGGCACACTCAACGAGGCCGTCTCCGGTCTCATGGCCCTGCCGTATGAAAAGCGGCCGAAGCTTGGCTATATCCCCGGCGGCACCGTCAACGACGTGGCCTCCACGCTCGGGCTGTCCAAGGATACCGTCCGGGCGGCGCAGGAGATCATGGACGGGCACCGTTCCCGCTGGATATCGGCTCGTTCGGGCCGGACCGGTTCTTCCCTATGTGGCGGCCTTCGGCATCTTTACCGACGTGCCGTATGAGACCCCGCAGGAGGACAAGCGCATCTGGGGCCGTCTTGCCTACATCATGAACGGCAGAGCGCGCTCGGCCGGCTCAAGCCCACGCACGTGCGCGTGTCCTATGACGATCATCAGGAGGAGGCCGACGTGCTCGTCGGCCTCGTGACCAGCACGACCTCCGTCGGCGGGTTCAAGACCACGCAGGATCTCGGCATCTCGCTCAACGACGGCCTGTATGAGATGATCCTGGTCCGCGCGACAAAAAATCTGGCGGAGTTCAATCTGGCCGCGACCCGCGCGCTGCGGCTGGACTTCGACAACGATTCGTTCATCTCCGCACAGACGGGCGCGCTGCGGTTCGAATTCGACAGCCGGTCGCCTGGACCGTCGACGGAGGAATTCGGCGGCAGCGTCACGGAAGTGGAGATCCACAACGAGCGCCGCGCCATCGATATCATCGTGCCCTGAAGGGGCGGGAGGCAGATCATGCACATCCGATTTGCGGACCCCGGCGACGCCGCGGCCTGTCTTGCCGTCTACGCGCAGTATATCGATACGTCCATCACCTTTGAGACGGTCCTGCCGTCCGAGGCGGAGTTTTCCGGCCGCATCCGGAGCTACGGCGCGGTCTATCCCTGGCTGATCGCGGAGGAGGACGGGCGCGTCCTGGCCTACGCCTACGCCCACCGCGCGCAGGAGCGCGCGGCCTACGGCTGGAACGCGGAGCTGTCGGTCTACGTCAGCCGCGACGCGGCCGGGCGCGGGCTCGGCACGAAGCTCTATACCGTTCTTCTCGCGCTGCTGCAGAAGCAGGGCGTGCGCACGGCCTACGGCGTCGTGACCATGCCGAACGATGCCAGCAGCGCTCTGCACCAAAAAGCTCGGCTTCCGCACGCTCGGCACCTACCACAATACCGGCTACAAAACGGCCGCTGGCTCGATGTGGTCTGGTTTGAGAAGCCCATCGGCTCCTTCACCGGCGAACCCCGGCCCCTCATCCCCATCACCCGGCTCCCGGACGCCGCTGCCATCCTCGCGGCCGCCAACACATAAACCGACACCCGCCCCGCGCCGCCAAAAGCAGCGCGGGGCGCGGCGGGCAGGAAAACACCGGAACACGCAAAAGAGGCAACACAGAGTTGCCCCCGATGCAACAATATGTGGTTTACTTTTTGACAGAATATTCATGTAAAATCAGGAGTGTGAAGGGTATGACGCTCAGAGAAAAACTGATCGTATCAAGAAACAAGGCCGGACTCTCGCAAATGGAGCTGGCTGAACGGCTCGGCGTGTCCCGGCAGGCGGTCTCCCGCTGGGAAAGCGGAGACACAACGCCGACCATGGATAAGCTGAAGGCGCTGGCGAAAGATCTACGGCGTATCGCTGGACTGGCTGTGCAGCGATGCCGCGGATCGAAACTCCCGAAGCAGCAAAACCGGAAGCAGACAGGCCCCGGACGATGCCCCGCGGGAAAGGAAGGTGAGAAAAACAGAAAATCAGGGCCCATCGCGATCGCACTGACGATCGTCGTGATCGCCTTGTCTGCGTATGGTTTGCAGCGAAAGACAAAAAAAGCTGATGAGGCGGACGATCAAAGGTGACAATGTAAAGTACGATGTTGTCGAAATGCCGGATCAAAATGAAAATGGATTTGATTTTGAATGGGAGGAGTGAGAAAAATATCATGAAAGAAAACAACAACGCTGACGTTTACTGTTAATAATACACATGAGGTAAGCGTCTCTATTCCCGGTGTGGATTTGATTCCCGGAACGATTGGGCCGTTTGAAACGAAAGCGTTTTTACGATCAGCGTTTAATGGTAAACAGGAATGAAACGCCTTTTCGCTTATTTCAACACTCCAACGTTTCGATATAAAATAATCCCGATACTATATATCCTCTTTATTTTTTAATTCCTTGTGTTGGCTGGAATCCGCTTTTGATTCTTTGGATTATCGATCTTTTCATTTCTGTACAAGCACGTTCTGGACGCAGCCGTATTATATTCTATGTTTTTAATTTGTCTTTCCTCTGGGGTCGTTGTTTTTAATCTCGTATCTCGAATTTTTCTGCGGGGATAGTTCCTTCGTGGGTGTTTAATTTACAGATTGTGCTCAAGTATTGCAGAGATACCTGCGTTCCACAGGTATCTCTGCTTTTTGTATACGCGGGAACTGCTTGTGATTTTCAACAGAAAATCAGAAAAAATTTGTTGCTTTTCGATATGGATTTTTCGGGCGGCACTGCTATACTGTGTGCATGGGAAATGCTCCACAAAAACCCATAAAAAAGAAAAACAGGGAGGAAACATCTATGACTGGCATTGGATTGATCATCGTCTTCATTCTTGCCATTGCACTGATGATCTTCTGCATCAGCAAGCTGAAGATCCATCCGTTCCTCGCGATCATGGCCATTTCTCTGGTATTCGGCCTGATCGCCGGTATTCCGCTGGTCAACACCACGGACGCCGACGGCAACACCGTCAGCGGCATTGCCAACGTCATCGGCGCCGGCTTCTCGGGCACGTTCTCGAGCATCGGCATCGTGATCATCTTCGGCGCTCTGGTCGGTACGCTGCTTGAGAGCACCGGCGCGGCGCTCAAAATGGCTGACTGCGTGGTCAAGCTCGTCGGCAAAAAGCATCCGGAGCTTGCCATCGAGCTCATGGGCTGGATCGTCTCCATCCCCGTGTTCTGTGACAGCGGCTTCGTCGTTCTGAACCCCATCCGCAAGGCTATGGCCCGCCGGACCGGCGCGTCGAGCGTCGCCATGTCCGTCGCACTGTCCATGGGCCTGTACATCAGCCACTGCTTCATCCCGCCCACACCCGGCCCCATCGCGGCTGCCGGTACGCTGGGCTGCGGCGATCATCTGCTGCTGGTCATGGGCCTCGGCGCTCTGTGCTCCATCCCGCCGCTGGTCGCGGGCTACTTCTTCGCAAAGTACATCGGCAAGAAAGGTCAAGGCTGCCGACGACATCGTCGCGGACGGCGACGTCAAGACCTATGAGCAGCTCGTGGCCGAGTTCGGCAAGCTGCCGAGCGGCTGGCTCGCATTTGCGCCGATCGTCCTCCCCATCATCCTGATGGGCCTGGCCTCCGCGTTCTCCATGGCGGGCGTCAAGGCGGATTTCATCAGCTTCCTCGGCACGCCGATCATCGCCCTGGCCGTCGGCTGCATCATCGCCATCATCAGCCTCTTTGCCGCCAATAAGGGTAAGGACTTCTACAAGCTCACCGACGACACGCTGAAGACCGTCGGCCCCATCCTGTTCGTCACCGCTGCCGGCGGCGTGCTGGGCAAGGTCATCGCGTCCTCCGACATGGTCAACTTCATCAAGGCCAACGCGGAGATCTTCGAGAGCATCGGCATCTTCTTCCCGTTCCTGCTGGCCGCCATCCTCAAATCCGCGCAGGGCTCCTCTACCGTCGCCATCACCACCACGGCCGGTATCGTCGCGCCGCTGCTGCCGGTCCTGGGGCTGGATTCCCCGGCGCTGTCCTGCCTGACGGTCATCGCCATCGGCGCAGGCGCCATGACGGTGTCGCACGCGAACGACTCCTACTTCTGGGTCGTCACCAACTTCGGTGAGATGACCCCGCAGGACGGCTACAAGACGCAGACGCTCGGCACGCTCGTCATCGGCGTCGTGTCCATCATCGGCGTGTTTATCGTGTCCCTGTTCCTGCACTGATCGTTCATACACCCCAAGAGGGACGGGCTTGCCCGTCCCTCTTTAACTTTTTAACCCTGTTTTAACCCGGTTTTTAACCCTTTTCGTCCTTGCTTTTTCCCGGGATGCTTTTTATAATGGGGACAACTAATAGAATGCCCCAAGCGAAGGAGGAACTATCATGCAAACTCTCAGACAAGACGCGCAGGCCATCATCGACAAGGCGCTGGCCGACGCGCTGCCGGATTCCGCCGTGCGCCGCGCGCTGGAGCAGTTTCAGAAGCCGGAGGCCGGCTCGTCCTGATCGCCGCCGGCAAGGCCGCCTGGCAGATGGCCAAGGCCGCCTATGACGTGCTGGGCGCGGCGATCACCGGCGGCGCAGTCATCACAAAATACGACCATGTCAAGGGGCCCCATCGGTGCGCTGGAGCTGTTCGAGGCGGGCCACCCCGTGCCGGATGAGAATTCCTACCCGCGCCACGAGCCGCGCGCTGGAGCTCGTCAGCGGCCTGACCGGGCGGGATGCCGTGCTGTTCCTGCTCTCGGGCGGCGGCTCTGCTCTGTTTTGAAAGTCCGCTGGTCCCCGCGGAGGAGATGGCGGACGTCACGAAGCAGCTGCTCGCCTGCGGCGCGGACATCGTGGAGATGAACACGCTGCGCAAGCGCCTCTCCGCGGTCAAGGGCGGCCGGTTCGCCGAGCGCTGCCTGCCCGCGAAGGTCTGTTCCATCGTGCTGTCCGACATTCTGGGCGATCCGCTGGATATGATCGCCTCCGGCCCGGCCTATCCCGATTCGTCGACCTGCGCACAGGCGCTGGAGGTGGTGCGAAAATACGGCCTGCGGCTCTCCGACCGCGCGCTGGAGCTTCTGGCGCAGGAGACGCCGAGGAACGCTCACGAACGTCGAGACCCATCACCGGCAGCGTCCGCCAGCTGTGCGCCTCCGCCGAGCAGACGGCCCGGGCGCTCGGCTACACGCCCGTCATCCTGACGGCGAGCCTGCGCTGCACCGCGCGCGACGCGGGCAGCTTCCTGGCCTCCATCGCGCAGTGCCACCAGGACAGCAAAACCTCGCTCGCCTACATCGCCGGCGGCGAGACCGTCGTCCATCTGACCGGCCACGGTCTTGGCGGCCGCAATCAGGACATCGCGCTTTCCGCCGCGCAGAGATCGCCGGTCTGCGCGATACCGCCGTCTTCTCCTTCGGCTCCGACGGCACCGACGGTCCGACCGACGCCGCGGGCGGCTACTGCGACGGCGATACCTGCGCGGCGCTGGCGGCAAAGGGCATTTCGATCCCCGACGTGCTGCAGGACAACGACGCCTACCACGCGCTGCAGGCCTGCGGCGGTCTGATCCTGACCGGCCCAACCGGCACCAACGTCAACGACCTGTCCGTCCTGCTGATCCGCAGATAATACAAAAAACCGCTGCCCTCGGGCAGCGGTTTTTTCAGCACCGGGCGCGGAAAGCTTCCCGCGCCCGGTTTTTTCGTTATTCCTCCGCGAACAGCGGGACGAAGCGGAACGTCCGGCAGTCGACCAGACCGCGGTTGGTCAGCCGCAGCTCCGGCAGGCAGGCCAGCGGGACCAGCGCCATCGTCATATACGGCGAGTTGATCACGCAGCCCATCTGCTTCCAGGCCGCGTCGAGCTTCGACACCAGCTCGGCCATTTCGCGCACGGGCAGGTCGTTCATCAGGCCGGCGATGGGCAGCGGGACGACGGCGAGCACCTTGCCGTCTGCGACCGCGCACATGCCGCCGCCGCACTCGATGAGCGTATTGGCCGCGAGCGCCATGTCCGCGTCATTCGTACCTGCGACGAGCAGGTTGTGCGCGTCGTGCGAGACGGTCTGCGCCATGGCACCCTTCCGGAAGCCGAAGCCCTTGAGGAAGCCGGCGCCCTTTGTGCCGGTCTCGTGGTGGCGCTCGAAGACGACCATCTTCATGACGTCCTGCCCGGCGTCCGGCTCGACAAAGCCGTCCTTCACAGGCAGGTCGAGCAGCCGCTCGTAGTTGCCGACGCGGTTTGGAATGATCTCGATGACGCGCGTCCGGACGGTTTCTCCGGCTCCGGCGGGCGCAGGGATGCGGAAGCTCTCGGCCGTGATCGGGTGTCCGACGTGCATGGTATGGCAGACGCTCTCCGGGAAGTGGGCGGGCTGGATCTCCACGCACATCTGGCCGTTTTCCGCCACGACGTCGCCGTCGATGATCGTTCTGGTGATGCGGATGTCCTTCAGATCGTCAAAAAAGACGATGTCCGCGCACTTGCTGGGCGTGATGCTGCCCATTTCGTGATCCATGCGGAAGCAGGTCGCAACATTGATCGTCACATACTGGATGGCCTTGATGGGGTCGAGCCCTTCCCGAATGGCACAGCGGACGATGTGATCCAAATGGCCCTCGTTGATGAGCGTATCGGGGTGGGTATCGTCGGAGATCAGGCAGGCGAAGCGGTCGTCGATCTTGTTGTCCAGCACGGCCTTGATGATGACCGGCATATCGTGCCACGCGCTGCCGTAGCGCATGAGCGCGTACATGCCATGGCGCATTTTTTCCAGCACGTCTTCCGCCCGGGTGGATTCATGGCAGCAGCGGATGCCGGAGGCGATGTAGGCGTTCAGCGCAGCGCCGGTGTCGGGAATGGAGAAATGACCGGTGATGATGTTGTCGGACTTCAGCGTCTCGGCCAGCTCTGCGTGGATGTTTTCCTCCGCGCCGATCACGTTCGGGAAGCTCATCATCTCGCCAAGACCCATAATACCGTCCCAGGTCATCATCTCGCGGATATCGTCCGCGCGGATCGCCGCGCCGGTATCCTCAAACCCGGCGACCGCCGGCACGCAGGAGGGCGTTCGACATGGCCTTGAGCGGGGAACGCTTCGCGTCCTCGATCATGATCCGACGCCCTCTTTGCCGCAGACATTGCAGATCTCGTGCGGGTCCATGAAGATGCCGGTCGTGCCGCAGGGGACGACCGCCTTCGCATATTCGCCCACGGAGATCATGGACGATTCCACGTGGATATGCCCGTCCATAAAGCCGGGGGCAATATACTGGCCGTTTGCGTCGATGACGGTTGTCTCCGGGCCGATGCAGTGTGCGGCGTCTCCGACGAGCGCAATGCGGCCCTCGGCGATCGCGACGTCGATGCCCTCCTGGATCTCCGCCGTGCAGACGTTGACCAGACGGGCGTTTTGATGACCGTCTCCGCCTTCTGTACGCCCATGGCGACCCGCGCCAGCGTGCGCGTCACTTCATACAGTGGCTTCTTGCAGAATTTGTTCAGCATGCTGGTTCCTCCTTCATCTTTGCAGGTCCGTAAATCCGGCCGCTGCTCCTGTGCAGGGATCTGATACCCCTACAGTACCACAGTCCATCCCCCGATTGCAACGCCCCGCCGGAAAAGCCGCCGCAGAACCTGCGCAGAAACTTCAGATAGAATGAAGAAACATTTTACGTGACAGCCGCGGCTGGTATGCTATAATGTTCCTGATACAAAACCGACAGTTAGGAGAATGACAGTGAAAGCATGGAAAGTGATCGGCAGATGCCTGTTGGTGCTGCTGTGTGTGGTTTTGGTGATCGCGATCGTCGGCATCGCGCAGTTTTTCCACCGGTCGGATCCGAAAAACGTGAAGCGGTACGACACGGACAACCCTTCATCACCGGCGAAACGGCAATTTCGGCGCACCGCAGCGGCGCGGGCGATTATCCGGAGGAGACGCTGGCCGCATTCGCGGCTGCGTGGAAAATCCGGATTTTGCGGTGGATTATTTTGAATTCGACCTGCATATGACGGCGGACGATATTCTGGTGCTCTCTCACGACTCCACGCTGGATCGCGTTTCGGACGCACCGGCCGTATTCGGCGCGGAGAACGTCCTCGTCCGCGACAAGACGCTCTCAGAGCTCAAGCAGCTGAACATGGCGGCGCAGTTTGTGACCGACGCGGGCGAGGCGCCGTATGCCGGCCTCCACGGCGATGCCGTGCCGGACGAACTGCGGATCTTGTCTCTGGACGAGGTGTTGGACTATCTGACCTCTGCTGGGGACTACCACTATATCATTGAGATCAAGGACGGCGGCGAGACTGGTCTGGCCGCGGCGGATCAGCTGTACGCGACGCTGCAGGCGCGGGATCTGCTCGACCGGGTCATCATCGGCAGCTTCCGCGACGAGGTCGCGGCCTACATCACGGCCAATTACCCCGACACCCACCGCAGCGCCAGCCCGGAGGAGGTCGTGCAGTTCTATTTTGCCGCCCTGACGGGAAAAAAGGATTTCACCTGCTCCTACGACGTGCTCCAGCTGCCCTTCGGCGACGCAAGAGAGCTATGGCCTGAATCTGGGAACGACGACCGTCATCAACTTCGCGCACGCCCATAACCTTGCCATGCAGTACTGGACCGTAAACGACGAAGCCGACCTCGCCTACCTCGCCAGCGTCGGCGCCGACGCCCTGATCACCGACTACCCCGACCGCGCCGCAGCCGTCCTGCAGGGATGGGGTAAACGCATACATAGAAAAGAAACGCCATCGGGTGGATGGCGTTCTTTTATCGTTTCTGGGGAGCGTTACTTGTAGAAGCCCGGGTTCTGATAGCCGGCTCCGCTGGGCTCGCTTTCCAGCATGGTCAGGATGGCGTCGCGGCAGCCGCGGACCATGACGTCCTGCTCCTCGGGCGCGCGGCTGACCATCTGGTTGGTCGGGCTGGTATAGAACCAGAGTCCCTCGTCGGCGGCAAGCCCCACGCCGTCCTTGTCGGTGATGGCGTCCGGGTCCAGACCGAGCGTGTCCCGGATCTCATCGCGGGAGTAGAAGACCCACTTCGCTTCGGGCATGGTGTTTTCCCACTTGCAGGCTGCTGATATCGCCGTTCTCCGACTTACCGGGGCTGTAGACCTCGATCGTGTAGGCGTGGATGTTGTAGCGGCCGTACGCGTAGTCGATCAGCTCGGCGGCGGTGGGGTAATCCTCATTGGAACTCATCGAGTAAAACCCGCGGCCGGTGTAGTCCTGGAAGGCCTGCGCCATGCTCTTTGCATCCCATATTGCCATGGGATTATCATACTGGAAATGGTGGGTCGGCGTGTGACCGAAGATGACTATCCGGCCCTCCAGAACGGGGAATCTCTCAAACCGCATCCAAACTGCGAAATCACGCGCACTTTTGTATTTCCAGCCGCAGCTTTCGTATAAGTTCATAGGTGCCGCGTGCGTCAGGATATATTGCCTGTCGTTTACTGTCAGCTCCACATTGACTGGCAGCTTGTCCAGGTATTCGAATATCTCTTGTCGAACGGCTTTCTTTATATGCTTCAGGTAGTTGTGCGTGATCTGACCGCCGTTTCGATACCACAGAGTTTGTTTGCGCTCATAGTAATATTCCGGCCATTCCTCATCTTCTGGGGCATAAAACAGAATCGGGTAATGACTCAGAATCACCAGCCGATTCTCATCGTTGACCTCTGCGTACTGCTCGATGCTCTCCCAATAAGGGCGGAGCTTTCCTTTCACGCGGTCGTGGTTTCCTTGAATCAGGTGCTTATGTCCCCTGCAACCGCTCCATAATCTGAATACTGTTTTCTTCGTTTTTCCAGAACGCATCGCCGAGCACATAGACTGTATCATCTGACGTGACGCGCGCTCATTCCAGTTTTGAATCAGCGTATCATCCATCTGCGCGGTATCTGAAAATGGGCGATTATCAAAACGGAGCACATTCGTATGTCCAAAGTGCATATCTGCAATGTAATAAATCATATTTTCTATTTCCTTTGCCAGTTTCCTTTTTATTATACAGGGTAATCCGTCAAAATTTCACCTTGCGAAAAATATTTATCTGTTTTTCTCTGAGAGACTGGTATCAAAATGTGATACCAACCTCTCAGGGAAAACGCTCGCAAAGGTGTGCGCATACCTCCAGTTTTTTCTGTGTCTTGCGATCTGGCTTTCTATAGTGTTTCCTCGATCTCATACCCGCCGCCGAAAAATGATCGTCAGTCTTCCGTCGTTATGTACCTTGATGCACTCGATCATCTGGCGCACGATGCTGTCGTCGTATTGCGTTTCATTCGCATTGCGCTCGGCGATGATGTTCTGAATTTCCTCCAGCCGCGCCTGCCGCGGGCAGCCGTCCTTGGACGTTCTCTTGAATTGCGGCAATGCGGCGGTTAAGCTGCTCGATCTGATCGGAAATGCCTTTGAATTCATCCTCGCTGCTCTCCACATCCTTTCCGGCCGCGACGGTTTCGTTGACCAGATCCAGCATCCGTTTGTTCAGCGTGTCGATGCGGCGGGTCAGCAGGTCGATTTCCTCCGAACCGCCATTTATGCCGATGGCTTCGCCAATGGTGGCTTTCATAAGCGTCAGGTATGTGGACTCGTCCTCCGCGTGAAAGCGTCTTAGCGCTCGGACAACGGCCCCATGCAGGGCTTCTTCCTCCGCGGTGATGAAGTTCTTACAATACTTTTTGCCATAGTCCAAACGGCTGACGCAACGCCAGACGATTTTTTTTTTCCGCGGATATTCCATGTGACACGTTTGTACCGGCTGCCGCACTCTGCGCAGTGGAGGACTTCCGTCAAAGCATACTTTGAGTATCGGCCATTTGCCGTAACTGCGGTTTTATCCGATTGAAGCCGCAGTGAATTTCTGCGTGACAGTTCTTCTTGTGCGCGGTTGAACACCTCACGGCTGATAATCGCTGGATGATTGTTCTCGACAATGTACATGGGTGCTTCGCCCTGATTCGCTTTTCGCGTTTTGGAGATGCAGTCGACCGTAACGGTTTTCTGGAGGATACAGTCGCCACAGTATTTTTTTCGTTCCGTAGAATATTCATGATCATGTTCTTGCTGAAGCTGAGATTCTTTCCGGGAATCTCGATTTTTTTCCGCTTGCAGCGTTTGCGCGATCATCTTGACCGGCTGACCGGCGAGGAACATCTCGTAGATCCGCTCCACGATGGCTGCTTCTTCCGGCACGATCTCCGGTTTGCCATCCTCGCCTTTCCGGTAGCCCAGCAGCCGCTTGTACTGAAAGCTCACTTTCCCATCCTCGAAATTTTTGCGGTAGGTCCATGTGATGTGCTTGCTGATGCTCTCAGACTCGGACTGCGCAAAGCCTGCGTAGATGACAAGGTATAATTCGCTCTCGTTTTTCAGCGTGTCGATATTTTGTTCTTCAAAGAAGATGCCAATGCCCTGCGCTTTTAAAGAGCGCACATATTCCAGACACTCCACCGTGTTTCTGGCGAATCGGGAGACGGATTTTGTGATGATATAGTCGATTTTCCCGTTATGGCAGTCGCGGATCATGCGCTGGAATTCCGGGCGTTTGTCCGCCCTTGTGCCGGAAATGCCCTCGTCGGCATAAAGGCCGGCAAACTCCCATTCCTTGTTGGCAGCGATCATTTCCGTGTAAACGCGCATCTGGTTCTGATAAGATGTAAGCTGTTCTTCGGAATCTGTGGAGACGCGGCAGTAAGCCGCGACCCGCTTTGGTGATATTTCTCCTTGTCCACAAGGATGGACTTTTGGGGTTCAATTACGGAAACTGTCCGTTTCGGAATTCTCTGGACTTCCATTCGGTTCTTCCTCACTTTCGCAAATATCGGTTTCTGTTTTCGTATGCAGAACGACGCCGCCTCCCACATGAAGGGAGACGGTGTCGATCAGTTCGGAAAAATATGCAGCATTGAACGCATCCTGCGGCTTCATCAGAGAGGTACGCTTTCTGGCAATCTGTGCGGCGATCTGCGTTTTGGCGTTTGTTTCTTTGTAAAGCTGACCTGCAATTTCGCAGAGCAGGGCAACGATCCGGTCCTCACTTGGACGCTCCTGCTCCATTTCGTCGGAGATCTTCTGCTGCAAATTCAGCACCACAGCGGAATCCCTGGGCTTCACTTTCGGATGAGGAAGCATGAGATCGGCATTTGCGATGACGCGGTTCATAAGGAGCGTGATTTTCCGGAGCAGCTCGCCGTCGCTGATCCGCACCCGAATGCCGCAGTCTGCATTGCTACATGTCCAGCTTTCCCGAATCGCACGTTTGGAATTGATGTGCCGGAGCATCGTCGCACCGCATTGCCCGCAGCGGATACGGTCGCGAATCTGCCGGATGCCCTCGCTTTCCTCGACTGCCTGATTCCAGCGCCGTGCGCTTTTGACTGCAGCGGCTTCTTCGTAGATGTTTTCGTCGATGATCGTCTCGAATTCTTCATCGCCGGTGTACTTCGCATTCTCCAGAATCCGAGAAATCCGCGCCTTATCCCATACACAGGTCCGCTCTGTGTATGGGATCTGCTTTGCCGTCAAATCCTCTGCGATCTCTTTAAGGGATGCACCTTGAATGTACGCCTTGAAAATATTGCGGACAATGTCGGCCTCTTGCTGTTCAACCACGGTGTGTCCGTTGCGGATCGTGTAGCCAAACGGTAAATATCGAATCTTTTTCATACCTGTCCCTCTTAAATCTGTTCTGTAAATTTGAGCCCGCCAAGCAAGGTAACTGTCATTTCGTCGCGGTTATTGATGCAAATGTCTGTGACGACCTCATGGAACAGCTTCTCGTCGAACACCTCCAGCGGCTGTTCCAGCTCGTCAATCAGGGATTTCAGCTTCCGCACATCCTCCAACATCGTTGTGATCCGAGATTCAAAGCTGCTGTACCGCTCTGTTTTCAGCTTGCCGAGCTGCTGGCGGATCTCCCGCGCCTGCGTATGGTAAATATCTGCGGCGAGGTATCCCTTTGATCGCAGCCGTTCCAGCGCGAGCAGCTTTGCATTCAGTTCAGCGATGCTCTGGCTGAGCTGGCTGGCCGCTCTGTTGTTCCGCTTATAGGCTGCGGCGGCAAATTCAAGCTTCTGAATCGTCTGACCGAGGATATCTTCTTCGCAGAAGCGCAGCTTGTTGATCATGGTGATGATACCGTCGTAAATGCGTTCCTCGCTGTAATAGCTGGAATTGCAGGCGGTGGTATCTGCCGCGTGTTTTGAACAGACCCACTTGATTACGCCATTGGAAGTCTTGCGATGATAGAGAGCCGCACTCGGAACACCGAATGCGGCTTGTAAGAGGATATGTATTTGTTGTCTTGACGCTTTCCGTCTTTTTTCCTTCGAGCTGCCAATAAACGCTGTACAGTCTCATAAACACCGGGCGCTAAAATTGCTTCGTGCGTATTTTCTGCATAAAATTGATCGTACTCCCCACAGTTGCGATGCCGTTTGAATGGGACAGTTGACTCTCCATAAAACTTTTGATGAAGCGTATGACCGGCATAGCGTTCGTTGGAAAGCATATATGTAAGTCGGTTTGATTTCCAGTTTGCTTTATTGTCTTTGGTTGGAATTCCTTGAGCTGTCAATTCTCGCGCAATTTCAGTTGCAGACATGCCGTTCAGATACGCATCAAAAATCCATCGAACAATTTTTGCTTCCGGTTCGTATACTACGAGTTTCTTATCAATCAAGCGGTATCCATACGGTACGTTGGTTGCAATGTATTCTCCACGTTCCATTCTCTTTTGACAATGGACAGCCTTTCGTTTTGTGAGATGGACTCAGATTCCTCCTGTGCAATTGCTGCAAACGTATTGAGCAGCATCTCGTCGGCCATTGCCAGTGTGTTGATTCCATCTTCTTCGAACTGCACCCCGATGCCGAGCAGCTTCAGCTTGCGCGTATAATTCAGTGCCTCTTTCGCGTTGCGTGCAAATCTTGAGACTGATTTTGTAAGAATGAGGTCGATCTGGCGCAGCTCGCACATGCGGATCATCCGCTGGAATTCCGGGCGGTTATCCGCTTTCATGCCGCTGAGACCCTCGTCGGCAAAATGTCGACCAGCTCCCATTCCGGCTTTTCTGCAATGTATTTCGTATAAACATGTTCCTGCGTTGCAAAGGAATTTCGCTGATCTGCGGAGTTTGAGGACACGCGGCAATATGCCGCCACGCGCAGCTTGGGGATCTCCTGCTTCGTCGTTGGCGCAATCAGTTTTGCAACTGGCATTTTTCTCACCTCCCATGCCGTTTGTCAACGACAAGTATATCCGCGAAAAGGTTCAAGTCTACTGATATCTTTCAAACGGCCCCGAATTCTACCAAACGCTGAAACGGCGGCGGGAATTCTTGTGGAAACCGCGCAAATTACAGTTTAATCCGTAAGGACAATGTCTGCGCCGGTCAGGTTCTGATAATATTTCTTTGCTTTGCGGTATTCTTTTTCCGTAATGTCTCCGCGCTGACGCAGGGCGCGGAGCGTCATCAGGATTCGGAGAAAATTTGCGTTCTTGTTTTGGCGCTCAGATAGCATTTGTGTTTTCTCGCCTCCTGTGTATCTGGTTTTGTGCTCCGTTACACGCGCTCCAACGCGCGGCTTTTATGGCTTCAGGGTGCAGCATCCCTACCGAGACGCAGAAAAGCCGACACGCGGGCGCGTGTCGGCTGACGGTTGCTTCGTGGCTGGTCACTATTTCAATTTGATTTTTCCTTTGAGTGCGCTGTCGCTGGGTTTTATTCCATAATCATATTTTTTAAGCAGTGCTTCGAGAAGCAGATAGTTACTGTCTGAGAACATTGGGCTAACAACAATCCGCATATTGCTTATAGCAGCATCATCTAAGTCTGCATCATAATATGGTTTAAGTGGGATATTATTGCGTGCGCGCTGAAGTATTACAATATAACGAAACTCTTGTTGGAAATCCCAATGACTCCGTTTGAAACGTGCGATAAGCTACTGCGTATTGCATGAACCGCTGCACCCCTTTCCGAAAATACCGGACAACAGCCAGCCGATAAAGCCCATATAGGCCATCGTGATGAACGGGTTAGAAGTCAGCGGACAAGCTCCAGTAGAGCATCCCACAAGGTAGTAATATGCAAGGCCAACTAATGCGCCGCCTGCGGTAAAAAGAACTGGCTTCAGCCATTTTTTAATTTTTTCTTTCATCTCACATTCCTCCTGCTAAATATTCCTCTGCATAGTGAACAGCAGTTGCCCCATCGGCTACAGCAGTTACGACCTGCCGTAATGCCTTTGTGCGGACATCCCCAACGGCGAACACACCGGGGATGTTGGTGCGGGTACTCTCATCTGCAATAATGTATCCAGCCGGATCAATCTCAATCTGATCTTTCATCAATTCGGTGGAAGGCTTTCTTCCCACGCTTACAAATACACCATCGCAAGCAAAGATACTTTCTTCTCCGGTTTTCATGTTCCTAATCTGGATGCCGGTCAGCTTTTCGTTATGGAGCAGAGCTACAATCTCACTGTCCCAGAGAAATTCTACATTTTCTGTTTTCATCAAAGGTTCATGGTAGATCTTTGTTGCTTTTAGGGTGCCTCTGCGGTGAACGACGATGACCTTTTTGCAGATCCGGGAGAGAATCAGCGCATCCGCCGCAGCGGTATTGCCACCTCCTGCGATGACAACCGTTTTATTCCGATAGAACATTCCGTCACAGGCTGCACAGTAATGGACACCTTTACCGATTAACGCTTGTTCCCCATCAACACCCAGCTCTCTGGGACCGGCTCCTGTAGCCAATACGATGGATTTTGCGTACATAGCGCCTTCGCTGGTCACAGCTTTCTTTACAGAACCTGACAGTTCCAGAGACAGCACCTCAGTCAGCTTGGTTTCCACACCAAACCGCTCCGTTCCTCGCTTCATTTTTTCTCCCAGGGAGAAACCGTCGATGCCATCCTCGAAGCCGGGATAGTTGTCTATTTGCTCGGTCAGAGCCATCTGCCCACCGGCAGACAGCTTTTCTAAAACCACGGTGTCCATTCCTGCTCTTGCAGCATAAAGGGCTGCGGTATACCCGCCGGGACCGCCACCTACAACGATCATGTCATAGATATGCTGCGCATTATTTACTTCCTGAGTCCGGTGCTGTAAGGTTTCCTCAATAAAAGCCACCAGCTGCGCTCTGGATTCTGGAGCGACGATAGAGCCAAGAGTCTGTCCGCTGTGATAGATCAGCAGAGTAGGGACAACTTCAATAGCCTCGGTCTCAGCCAATTCCGGTTCATCATCAATGTTGACAGCAGTGAATATCAGTGTATCCTTATATTCCTCAGCAACGCTTTCCAATGCTGGAGCCAGACGGCGGCAATATACGCACCAAGGGGCTGAAAACTCCACCAGAACAGTCTTTCCGCTATGCACCATTTCTTCAAATTGATTTCTATTAATATTGATAACTGCCATATTACCAGCTCCTTTCCTTTGCTTGATTATAGTATAGCCAATCTAAAATAACATTTCGGTGATGATATCACATAAAATAGTGCGCCATTGCTGCCGCACTAAAATTTTTCGTTATTAAGTAACTCGAGGATATGTTCACTGGAACGGATGATTTGAGACTGCTTATCTTTTATGGATGTTTTTTTTGCCTCCTCCAGCGAGAGAGAAGCATATAAATGAACCGTGTATGCTTCCTGCCTGAGAGAATCTTTATACTGTTCAGCTGCAAGATATTGTTTCTCAAGAATACTTAGGTTTTACCGCCTCCTTTATCTATATTTTATCAAATCACGACACATATTCCGTGACTTAATCACCTATTTCAGTCGCAGGAGTGATGGGCGCAGCCGTGGGAACCGCAAGAGTGACCTTCCCCATGGTGGTCGTGATGATCACACCGGACATTGGGGTTGAAGTCCAGATCGCCTGCTGCCAGTGCTTCTGCTGCTGCATCAGCGTTGCCGGAAACACCACCATAAAGCCGGATACCCACATCGCTCAGTGCCATCTGGGCACCGCCGCCAATACCGCCGCAGATCAGGGCATCCACCTTCAGTGTACTCAGGACGCCTGCCAGTGCACCATGTCCGCTGCCGCCAGCATCCACAACCTCAGACGAAATGATTTTTCCATCTTCCACATCGTAGATTTTAAACTGTTCGGTGTGACCGAAGTGCTGAAAGATTTCTCCGTTTTCATAAGTGACTGCAATTCTCATAATATTATCTCCTTTCGGTTTTTCGTGCATCGGATGGATCTTTTGCTGATAGCAATTTCTGCACCCGTAGGCTGCGCTGTTTCCGTTGCAGAGTGTAAAATCCCCTCCCTCGATTCGCAGAGGAAGTCCCTCAACCAGCGCATCGGCCAGTTTTTTGCGGGCAGCTGCATAAATCTGCTGAACCGTTGTTCTGGCAATACGCATATATTCTCCGCATTGCTCCTGAGAAAAACCTTCACGGTCAATCAGGCGAATGGATTCATACTCATCCACATTCAGGACAATGGGAGTCAGTTCCTCGCCGCCACGAACCGGAACAAAACCATCATTATCCGGCAAACAACAAACTTTTCTGCATTTTCTCGGTCTTGGCATAGATTCACCTCCATATTATTTGCAGCATATGCCATTTATATAACCATTATACATCCTCACTTTCCTATATGTCAACGGAATTATTGACATATGCCACAAATTATTTTATACTATGTGTATTCAAGGAGGTGTACCCATGGATTTTTCATCCTATTTTCCAATTTGGAACAAACTGACACCGACCCAGCAGCAGATTTTGGAGCGAAATGCAGTTTTACGAAAAGTGGACAAAGGGACCGTGATTCATAATGGAACTGTGGAGTGTACTGGTCTTCTGCTGGTAAGAAGCGGACAGCTTCGTGCCTATATTCTTTCCGATGAAGGACGAGAGATTAGCCTCTATCGTTTGTTTGATCGGGATATTTGCCTGTTTTCCGCCTCCTGTATGATGAACAGCATTCAGTATTTCCAGAGCGAGGGCATGGTCAAACTGTCCCGTGGTACTGTGACCATCACAGACGAAGAAAAGCTCCGGGGACTGAGCGAATAATGAACAGTTGCGAAATCGCCACCGGCATGTATGTACCGATGGCGATTGTTTTATCCGTCTTTTTTGTCCTTTACCTTTACAAATAAGCTGCGTCATTGTACCCATCGGGCAGTAAACGCACCAACTTCGTGGCTTATACAGTACCATCGTAATCAGTCCAAGCACGGTCGAAGTCAGCATCACGCTGTAAAAAGCCAAAGGCAACCAAAGCAACGCCCGGATGGAACAGTGTCCCGTTATATGCCCAATTCCAAGGTAATTTGAATGTCCAGAGCAGTGTTACGACTTGTTTTAAGTCCTGCGCTCCTGCAAAAACCAAATAAGTATTCCAGAGCATCTGAAAAACATCACAAAAAGAAAATCCAAACCGTACCGAAACCATTTGCTTTTCATCCCACCTGGGAATATCCTTTTTCCGTGATAGTCCGAAGCGTCCACCCAAGATGCCGAAGAGTTGTCCCCGTCCGCAGTAGCGGTTACAATATCCTTTGTTCCATTGGCTATGGAAATAGTCAGTGGAACAAGAAACAAATCAGCCCCAGCCACGCAAACAGGATATTAAAGAATCCCAGTACTAAGTAGGTCAGCGATGCGATCCAGAGATAATCATACTAACGCTTTTTCTCTGCTTGCTCATGCCCTCTACCTCCTGAATCACAATTACGCTTGCCGGACGTTCTGTGCACACTTGCCGCACCCAACGCATTTTTCCAACTCACCTGTGCAGCGCACCTTGCCTGATTTGAATTGGTTCCAGCAAACCTTAACACACAACATCCGCAAGCAACGCAACATCCTGATCCACGAGCCTTTGCCTTTCTTTTGATCGCCGCCATAATAGCCTCCCTATGTTCCTTTCTGACAGTTGGTATTATAGCAGAAAGCATGATATTCCTTCCGGTGATGACATCACCAAAGCAATACCTCACTCCCACATTTCCAATGATACAGGAAATCGTGGGGCGTCTAACTTTATCCATACCCACAAGCAAAACGAAGATTCCATTGTGTTGCTATTCTAGTCATTGATAACAGTATCGTAGAAGCGAACCACCTGAGAAAATTGTAGGTAGCGAAACCGTTTCCTCCAAAAATGCGGCTGGTAGCTGCGCAGTCCGTTTGGCAGATTACATAGACGGTTTGTTCTGCTGAAATTGTTCAACGCTCCCCGAAGTCATCCACCGGAATATTTAAGAAGCTGTCGATATGAATCATGCTGTATTCCTCCTCTACGGTTCTGTGTCAAGAAGTGACAATTGGCCTGTCCATCGGCAGACTTTCCAAATCCGGTAAAGATGCCACTGTTTCAGTGTTCCATTTTGCAATGTTGTTTAGGATCATAAATCCAGCCATACTGAGGATCTTTTGCAGAGTGAACAGGTGGCGATAGGCGAGGTCTAAGTCTTTCA
>VOFG01002572.1_pt1 | contig 25375 bp, 41 predicted proteins | sample 5384171 | NCBI WGS metagenome assembly VOFG01 (sample SAMN12384726, study PRJNA508395) | human gut metagenome | isolation source: healthy gut F | host: Homo sapiens | reverse complement strand
CGTAAGCAAATCGGAAACTTGTTGCAAGTAGATAAAAGCGATGGCCTATCTTCAGAAGAATAATCCCTTGCTCGCAGATCCATGTACTCGTAAAATAGACAGTTTAGAACGGGAGATCGAGCGTTTGAAAAAAATAATTAAATCAACACTGATGCTACTACTGAGGACAACCGGATTGGAGCATGTTGTTCCTATTGTCAGGGACAATCTGGAATTGATAACTTTGTACCGTCAAATAAAGAGTAACTTGGGAAGGAATGAGGAATATCGTATTTTGCGGAACCCAGTATTGACCGTTTTAAGAAACAAATTAGCTGGTACACGGAATACGAGGAAGAGTTTTCCTCCTTTGCGGGTTGTTTTTAAGTCCTGTTCTCCCACAAGTTCAGGACGAAATAAAATCCGCTCTAAAAGAGAAGATTGATGCCGTGCTGGCCCATTTTAATCGGATCATGGGGTGAAGAATCCCGATTACGTGGCATTTTATCAATTATTGTTGCAATGTATCGAGATCCCCTCGCTGGAAGATTGCGTGTACATGAGTCGCTTGTCGGACGGTACGTTACATTTCGTGCTAACGGAATGGGGGTTTTTGAGCAACACGTCAAATGCTGAAATGGGGATTATCCAGAAGATAAGACCCTTGAGAAATGTCATGATCGATTGCATTTATACGGGATGGAACTCCGGCAAGCCAAGTTTTACTGCATTTCAAGCAAGGAGAACGTACTTGGAAAGCGATGACTGACGGGAATGGAAAATGTAATTTTTCTTTGCCTGTCGGGACTTCTTTTCGAGGCTTATGACGTGCGGGAAGAAGCGAAACAACGTTTCTTGAAGGGGTTTAACGTGTTGGATCATGCGAAATACCAGTTGGTTTTGGAGGCAGAGGATAAGCCAATGCCTCCTCCGGTTCCCGGTTCCGCCCAAACAAGGAACCCCGCCTCCGGTACCCCCGTTGGGTGTGAAACAACCAGCAGAGGCTCCGCTTCCGCATAACCGGAAGACGGTGCATGTAATGAATCATTTGAACGAGGTGCTGACAGGAGTTCCCGTGCATGTTTGGGGGAAGGAATTAATCTCCGGACAACAACGGATGAGAATGGTAATTTCTATCTGCATGATGTCTGGGGAACTAAAAAGTGAAAATGAAGATCGGTGATGCTCCCGGGAAATTAAAGATCGTGCCGGATGCAGACTATTATCAAATGACGGTTTATCCCAAAAAAAAAGACCTTGGTGGCTTTGGTTGTTGGGTATATTGTTATTACTTCTGTTATTATGGCTGTTGCGGGATTGCAGTTGTTCGTGTCAGCGACCGACAGGTGTCCCTGTTTTACCGGATTCTACTGTTACGCACCGGGAGACTGTTCCGGCTCCACCGGATTCATTGGCGGAACCTCCCGAGATACCGTGTTGCGGGGTGAAAGAGGTTCTTTGAGAATAAATTTGCAGTGGGGTAGCACGGATGATTTGGATTTGCTTGTGATTAATCCCTGTTCGGATACGATCTATTACAAGCGTAAACGACAGGTTTGTGGCGGTTGTACAGGAACTTTGGATGTAGATGCAAATGCAAAACCGGAAATGGCTATAGCGAATCCTCAGGAAAATATATTCTTTGACGAGTTGCCCCGGGAGAAATTCAAGTGGGGGTGCAGATGTATAATAAACGGGTATCGAACACTTGTCCGTTTAGAATAACAATTCAAGCTCATAATTTTGAGCAAGTGATAGATACTGTACTTGTTTTTGATAGATTAAGGGGAAAATATGATTATTTTTACCAAGAAATTTGATTGATGTATATAGATAAATGTGTAGTGTTATGAAATGTTCTCGATGTGGTCATGATAATGATTCTGATGCGTTATATTGCGTGGAATGTGGTTTGGTGTTGAATGGAGCCCACTCGTGCAAGGCTTGTCATAATTGGTTGAATCCGGGATATAAATATTGCATCTATTGTGGGAAGAAACAAAGGGGTTAACGTGGCAAAAATAGCCGGAATATCTACCTTAGTCGTTGTTCTGTTGGCGGTGGCTTTTGCCGTGTGGTATTTCTATCCTGTTAATACCCGGAAACTCCGTTGCCAATAATGACCAGATCATAGAGCTTATCAGAAAAACTTAGGCGAGGTGTCTGCCGGACATGTAGATTTATCGCAACCACCCGCCCAGTTGAACACGGTTTTAAGTGACTTTGCCGCACCTGATTCCGTCTGCGTGGAGGACCGGTTTATCGGTCAGCGTTCTACTCCCAAGGAGTTTTTGAATCATTTATGGTTAACGGGGGAAGTATATCAGGTCATTTCCGTGACCAAGAATGATGCGAAGAAAATAACCGAATTAGTGGTAACAAAATGATATGACTATGATAAAGAGAGTTTTACTATTCACGTGCGTCTGTACGCTGGCCGTTTTGAGTACTTCTGCCCAGACTTTCAGGAATAAGTTATTCCCATCGAACGAGATTAGTGGTGAGGAATTTAAAAAGCAGGCCATAAACAAGATACAGTCATTACAGAATTATCTGGAAGTCTTGGTGAAAGAACGATCAGAATATTCTAAAACAGCCAAGAACGCGGCAGTCGAAAATGCCGTACGTCTATTTTCAGATGAAAACCGTATCGTAGAGGTAAATTCAACATCCCGCCCAAGCCCCGAAACTAAAAGTTCGTCAGTATTTGGTGAAACTTGCTTTCTTGTCCGAGAAAGTGTACGATAAAGTGACGATCCGTTTTTATGATGTTTTTTTCATTTCTAATTTCAAGAAACGTCCGGATGGGAAGTACGAGGCTGTGGTTTCCATGAGCCAAAAGTTTACAGGAGAAGGTGATCGTCCCTATTCCGATGTTGTGCAAAAAGAACATACAGATCATACTTGTTCCAATTCAAAAGCCGGAAGGCACGTATTACGAAGTAAAACTGGGGGATATTTCGATCACGGATAATAATATATAATACCTTGAAAATACTGAATTTATATAAATATCCTTCTCGTTATTTGTGGTTTACAGAGCGTTACTCTGGCAGCTCAAGGTCTTGACGATGACAGGGCGATAAATAACGTGTTGACGATGCGTGTTAAAATGCTGGACGAGTTTTTCCAGCGTTTTAACGGGAAATACACGGTACATGCGTTTCAGCAGGAGAATTTAGATTCCGTTTTGTTGGAAAAGATGGCTACGGTAATGAAGGATCGGGAAATGATGATTCAATTCCTAGTAAATCAACGAAACGAAAAAATTGGTGGAAAGTCCGGTTGTAAAGGAATTCGTGAAACAGGTTGTGAAGGATTCCACCCTGTTATCTTTTTATGATCCGATTGGTATGCCGTGCTTACCTGTAAAATCAAGATAAAGGGAAAGGAAGAACGCGCGTGAATTTGACATTAAAAGTTCAACAAGGGGAACAGGGCGATAGCCGATGGGTTATCGTGGGATGTAGCCCTTTAACGAGAAGGCTTTCACGCCGAAAGTAGATTCTCTTTTCTTTATCGGCCCGGCTAATAATGAATTGAACTTCATGGAACTTTCAAGTAATATGGTAGCAGACACTTCGTTGGTAACCTATTGGGCAAAGGGGATTCAGCCGGATTACCTGACTCTTTTCTCTTGGTTGACGTACAGCGGGACGGCAGAACTACAAAAAATCGAATCTATAAAGTACTATTGTTTGCAGGTGAAAAATTATATGTTCACGATCGAATTTTTCAACCGGGCCGAGTACAATTCTGGCTGGCTGATCTCTGCCGTGCAGAAAATGAATAGCGAACAGAAAGTTGCCTTCCGAAAGGTCTCTTTTCGTGAAAGGAGAAGTTCTCCAGTGGAAATTGTTTCAAAGATAATCTTGTATAATCTCGCTTGATTTCGCTAAAGTTACATGAATTTTTCGTATATTTGTATGTTTTGTGTCGGAATGAAATTCCGGCTGTGAATGAACAGTTTAGCGAATATAAGAAATAAGAAAAAACAATTAAATATATCATATGAGTGAAGAATTAGAGCAGAACATGAGTGAAGAAATAGAGCAAACGAATAACGAGTATTCGGCTGATAGTATTCAAGTGTTGGAGGGGTTAGAGGCCGTTCGTATGCGTCCGTCCATGTATATTGGAGATGTTAATACGAAAGGGTTGCATCATTTGGTGTACGAGGTGGTCGATAACTCGATTGACGAGGCGTTGGCTGGCTATTGTAAAAATATTGATGTAACGATTAACGAGGATAACTCGATCAGCGTGTCTGACGATGGACGTGGAATTCCGACGGGAATGAACCAGAAAGAATCGCTCGGCTCTGGAAGTCGTGATGACAATTCTGCATGCCGGTGGTAAATTTGATAAAGGTTCTTACAAGGTTTCTGGGGACTTCACGGGGTGGGTGTATCTTGTGTGAACGCACTTTCCACAAAATTGGTCGCAACCATTTATCGTGAAGGTAAAATCTGGCGCCAAGAGTACAGTAAAAAGGATTCCCATTAGCAGATGTGCAAGTGATTGGCGAGACGGATCGGACGGGTACGACGATCTATTTCAAACCGGATGATTCTATATTTTATGTAACAGAATATAAATATGATATTTTAGCTGCCCGTTTGCGGGAGTTGGCTTACCTGAACCGGGGGATCCGCTTGTCGTTAACCGATAAACGGACGATTGATCCGGACACGAACGAGTTTAAGTCAGAAGTTTTCTACTCGGAAAAAGGATTGAGTGAATTCGTGGAATACTTGGATGAAACCCGGGAGAAATTGATTGACGAAACCATTCATATCACGACCGAAAAGAATGGAATTCCGATCGAGGTGGCCATGCATTACAACACGGAGTTCAAGGAAAATGTTTACTCTTACGTGAATAATATCAACACGATCGAGGGGGAACACACCTTGCCGGATTCCGTCGGGGAGTGATGCAAACCTTGAAGACGTATGCTGATAATTCCGGGATGTTAAAAGCAAGTTGAAGTTTGATATTAGCGGGGAAGATTTCCGCGAAGGTCTGACAGCTATTATTTCCGTGAAGGTGGCAGAACCTCAATTCGAGGGACAGACCAAGACCAAGCTAGGTAATACCGAGGTCGGGTCGGCCGTGGCTCAAAAGCAGTAAGTGTTGCATTAGCAAATTATCTGGAGGAACATCCGAAAGATGCCCGTGCTATCGTGGACAAGGTAATCCTTGCCGCACAAGCTCGTCACGCGGCCCGTAAAGCCCGTGAACTTGTGCAACGGAAGACGGTGCTTTCGGTTCCGGTTTGCCCGGCAAATTGGCGGATTGTTCGGATAATAACCCGGAGAACTGCGAGATATTCCTGGTCGAGGGAGACTCGGCAGGGGGTACAGCAAAACAGGGGCGTGACCGTAAATTTCAGGCGATCCTTCCATTGAGAGGTAAAATCCTGAACGTGGAGAAAGCGTTGGCCCATCGCGTGTGGGAAAGTGAGGAGATCAAGATGATCTTCCAAGCTTTGGGAATCACGATTGGTACGGCCGAAGATAGTAAAGCGGTTAATTTGGAAAAAATACGTTACCACAAGATCGTGATCATGGCCGATGCCGACGTTGACGGGGCGCACATTGCCACGTTGATCATGACATTATTTTTCCGTTACATGAGATCGGTAATTGAAAACGGTTACTTGTATATTGCAACCCCGCCTCTTTACTCCGTGAAGAAAGGAAAGGAGCAACGCTATTGCTGGACGGAAGAACAGCGTTTGCAATTGATTCAAGAAATGGGAGCGGGTAAAGAGAGCAGTTTGCATATCCAGCGTTACAAAGGTCTTGGTGAAATGACAGCAGAACAGTTGTGGGACACGACAATGTCACCCGACGGCAGAACGTTGCGTCAGGTGACGATCGAGAATGCTGCCGAGGCAGACCGTATTTTCTCCATGCTTATGGGGGACGATGTGCCGCCTCGTAGACAGTTTATCGAACAGAACGCTACATACTGTTGCTAACATTGACGCTTAAGCGTCAATGTAGTTCCAAGTTGCAGGTTAATGGGTTACAGGTTTGTACTATTAATCTGCAACTTGTTTTATGAAATGAATAACTTGCAACCTGTAACTTTTAATCTATGAAAATTTGTGTGTTTTGTGCATCGTCAGAGAGTGTCGATAACGTGTATTTTAAGGCTGCGGCTGATTTGGGGAAAGAGATTGTGACACGGGGATGGGAGTTGCTGTATGGCGGAACAAATTGCGGGTTGATGCGTGAGGTGTCGGATGCCGTGAAAAATGGTGGGGGTGAGGTGACCGGGATCATTCCGCAATGCATCGTGGACCGGGGTGTTTCGGCAGAAGGTATTTCGGAATTAATCGTGGCTCCCGATATGAAAGAACGAAAGAGCATGATGCGTGAAAAAGCAGATGCTTTTATCGCTTTACCCGGGGATGGGGAACGCTGGAAGAGATCACGGAAGTGATTACCTTGAAACAGCTTGGAATACATAATAAACCAATTATTTTCCTTAATACGAACGATTTTTACGAGTATTTTTTCCTTTTATCAATAATATTCGTAAGGAAGGATTCGTGTCGAAGGCCTATGATGGGTTGTATGTCGTCGTAAGTACGGTGGAAGAGGCTGTGGAGTATATCGAGAATTATCAGGCTAAAGATTTTTCAAGTAAATATTAAAAAAACTTGTTTTTTAAATATTTATATTCTATATTTACAAAGCTAATATAGCGTATGAGTTGACTATTGTAGTGATACAAAGTTTGGTTAGTTTTAGTTTAGAATGTAAAGGGTGGCTTTTGTCACCCTTTTATTTATTGGGATAAAATAGGTGATCTGTTAATTAATGTTTTGTGTGGTAAGTGTGAATGGGTCCTATTTCGTTAGTTATTCTTTGGTTTTCAGTATACTCTCACTAGTGTTGCGTGCGTAACTATTCGATAAGTATTCGATAAGTTAACGATAACTTACCGAGGCGGGGACGGTAACTTCCAGTTGATTTGTACCCGATATTTAATGATGCTAGGCGTGAGACTACGGTGAGACAATGTTGAAATAGGTCGGGGTGTCCGGATCTCTATTTTCTAAAAATTCTCATAGTTTTATCATATTTGAATTCTTTATATTAGAAAAATAAACCTTTCCTTTGTTGAAAGAATAACTAAATACGTGAGATATGAAAATTAAGATTTTGTATGCGGAAGATGATGAGTTTACACGGAAATTTGAAATTAGGCGTTTAAAAGAGTGTGGATTTAACGTATCCTCGGTAGAGGATGGACAGGAAGCTTGGGACGAATATCAAAAGGTCGTTATGATTTATTACTTCTAGATGGAGATATGCCGAAATGCAAGGTGAAGAAGTGATGCGTCTTGTTAGGGAAGCGGGAGATGATATTGCCATCGTGATGTATAGCGGCCTGCCGGATTACAGCCTTTTGAATGAGGGGGTTGATGAGTGTATTGATAAAGGAACTCGTAACTCGCAAGAAGTGGAATGGCGTATCAAGACGGCATTTCGACGTTCTCAGGAAAGGAAGGAAATGAATCGCTTGAAAGCGCCAAAGGCAGAAAAACGGAAAACATTCTGGGATAGATTCAAACGAAATTCATGAACCGAAAAGGAGTAACCCAAAAGTTGAATTTGTGAAATGGCTACGGCCTCTAACCCTCGTTACATGGGAGGAAAATCGCTTGGTAATCAGCTCTCCCCTGTGTAAGGGGGAGCTGGAGGGGGTAGTATTACTCCATCAAACCTCGACCGACTTTTCTGATTTCATTCTTTTCTTTCAGAAGAGCCACGGTTTTGTCGAGAACTCCGTTAATAAACCCGCTACTTTTCGGGGAACAATAGTTCTTGGAAATCTCGATATACTCGTCCAGAGTCACCTTTACAGGGATTGAGGGGAAATATTTCAGTTCACAGATAGCTGCATCCATGATGAGTTTATCCATGTCGGAAATACGGTCGAGTTCCCAGTTGGTAGTGAACTGATCCACTAATTCCAAGTTTTCCTTCATGTCGAGAATGGACTTCCGGAACAGGGTTTTCGCAAAAACTCAAGTCTTCTTCCTGGTTATATAAGGAGATAAAGAAAACGGTGTCTTCTGAATAGCTTTCTTTCATATTCTTCACCGTTTTGTACACGATGCTCAACACGAGTTCGAAATCGTCATTCCAGAAAATATTCTTTTCTTCCATGGCTTGGTCGAAATCTTCATCTTCCGCGATTAATTCCGAGATCATGTCAAGCACGAGTTTCTTGTGATCCTCGTAAGTCACGTTGGGTTTGGACATGTAAAGCTTGAAAAATCCATTTCCATCATGCGGTCATGCAGCAAGGCGACCACGTCTTGACACTCGTTCAAAGAAACCAGATTCGTGGAAACATAGGTCTTGAATTTTCGGTTATTGGCAATTTGATTGATTACCGGGTTGTCAATAAAGCGGGTGTTCGGGTTTAACTCTCTTTGTGATGCAAGTTTCGATTACGGGCAGCATCTATTTTTAAAAATGCACGACGTTGGATTTCCGTGATTAAGAGGAAAACGTGGTAGTATAAATCCGTACTTTTGGTTATACTTTTGAACAAATCTCTTTCCACTTCCGTAATTGTCACTCCCTCTTTCTTCGTGTAAGAATATAAAAGCTGTAAAACTTTAATTCTAATTAATCTTCTACTTGTCATTTTATAAAGAACTATATGTTTAAACCGGTGCGCAAAAGTACTAATTAAATTGAAAACGGAAAATTGAAAATGGAAAATTATTAGTACTTTCGCATGATTTATGCAATAAAGGTTGTAGGAATGATAAAGAACATCCATATAGGAAATTACGCTTTGATCGATAAAACGAATATCGAGCTAGAGAAGGGATTTACGATTATTACCGGGGAAACAGGTGCGGGAAAATCCATTTTGTTAGGTGCGATCGGGCTGACATTGGGACAGCGGGCTGATGTTGCAGCCATTATGGATAAGAACAGGAAATGCGTGGTCGAGATCACGTATGATGTCGTGGGGTACGATTTACAGCAATGGTTTGCTGATAATGATCTGGATTATGATGACGAGGTGGTTGTGAGACGAGAATTGACGGCAGACGGCAAATCGAGGGCGTTTATTAATGATACTCCGTTAATAACAAATTATTGAAAGAGTTTGGGAGTTTCTTGATCGACGTACATTCACAACATCAGTCCTTACTTATTGGGCAACCGGAATATCAATTGGAAATACTGGATGCTTTTTGCGGTAATCAAGCGTTGTTGAAAGATTACCGGGTAAAATATACCCGCCGACAGGGATTGTTGTCAGAACTGACTTCACTAAAACAGCGGGCAAAAGAGGCCGAGCAAGAGGAAGATTATTTGAAATTCCAGTTTAACCAGCTGGATGAAGCCCGTCTGCGAGAAGGGAGAACAGCAGGAGTTGGAGGAAAGAGCTGGCCGTGTTGAATAACGCGGAGAATATTAAATCTGCCTTTTCCGAATCGACGTATGTATTAACGGAATCGGATAATCCCGTTATTCAGGCCTTGAAAGGGGTGAAAAATAGATGGCAACATTGGAGGATTGTGAAAGAGGCCGCTGACTACGAGCAACGTCTGAGTTCGGTGATTCTCGAACTGGAAGATATAGCCGATGAAGCGGAACGAATGGCGGAACGGGTGGAATACAACCCGGCAAGAGTCGACGTGATTAACGAACGGTTGAACGTGATGTATGATTTGCTACACAAGCATCGGTTGGAAAAAGTCGAGGAACTGATCGCTTTAAAGGATGAGTTAGGGAAGAAGTTGAAAGGAATACAATCCTTTGCGGAACAGATCGAAATATTGGAAAAACAAATTAAGTCCGTGGAGACGGAAATGGATTCGTTGGCGGGTAAGCTACATAAAGCCCGTGTGGCATCGGAGGAGAAATTGAGAGAAGAGATGCGGGGATTGCTGGTAAGCATGGGGATTAAACATGCCGTGTTCAGGTTATGATCACCCCATTGGATCATTTTACGGCTACGGGAAAAGATGACGTGAGTTTCCTGTTTTCGGCGAACAAGAATCAGGAGCCGGGAGAACTGGTAAAAGTGGCGTCCGGGGAGAAATTTCCCGGTTGATGCTGTCGCTGAAGTACATCCTGTCCCGTACGAAACAGTTGCCAGTCATTATCTTTGACGAGATAGACACGGGGGTTTCCGGGGAAATCGCTCACCGGATGGCCGAGATGATGAAAGAGATGGCTCGCCGGATGCAGGTGATCAGTATTTCCCATCTGCCCCAGATTGCCGCGGCGGGAGATCACCACTTTAAGGTATATAAAGAAGACGATCAGGTGGGAACAATTTCCCGTATCCGTCGTTTAACAGATGAAGAGCGGGTGGCGGAAATAGCCGGAATGATCAGCGGGAGTGTTGTCAGTGATGCAGCGTTGGAGAATGCCCGGTTGCTACTCGGTCAATTTTAATAGTAGAAAGAATTTTTAATTTAATACAGTTTTATGAGTTACAATTTATTGAAAGGAAAAAAGGGGATAATATTCGGTGCGTTGAATGAGATGTCCATCGCGTGGAAAGTGGCGGAGAAATGTTTGGAAGAGGGGGCAGAGATCGTGTTGACGAACACTGAATTATCTATCCGGATGGGACAGATCAAGGATTTCGCGGAGAAGAATAATGTTCCATTGATTCCTGCAGATGCAACTAGTGAGGAAGATTTGGAGCGTTTATTTAAAGAAGCGATGGAATTGTTGGGAGGAAAGATTGATTTTATATTACATTCGGTAGCCATGTCGTTGAACGTGAGAAAAAAACGTCCTTACGATAATCTGGATTACGATTTTTTACAAAAGACATTAGATATTTCGGCTATTTCTTTCCATAAGGTTCTCCAGACGGCGAAGAAATTGGACGCGATTAATGAATGGGGTCTGTTGTGGCGCTTTCATACGTGGCTGCGCAGCGTACCATGTTCGAATATAATGATATGGCGGATGCCAAAGGCGATGTTGGAGTCTATTGCTCGTAGTTTCGGGTATATTTACGGACGAGAAAAACGGGTTCGTGTCAACACGATTTCACAATCCCCGACGGTAACCACGGCTGGTAGCGGCATTAAAGGTTTTGACTCTCTGATAGATTTCGCGGAACGGATGTCCCCGTTGGGAAATGCCTCGGCTGACGAGTGTGCGAATTATTGTATCACCTTGTTCTCTGACTTGACCCGTAAAGTAACCATGCAGAAATTTGTTCCACGATGGTGGGTTCTCCAGCATGGGTATGAGTTATCGGGCGATGCACCAGTATAACAAGAGTTTTGAAAACGGCGAAACGAAATAATTTTGGATTTACGATTTATAATTTCAGGTGTAGGCGTGGTAAAGAAAATCATAAATCGTAAGTCATAAATCGTAAATATAGTAAAGATGTTCTTATTTTTTTTTGACACGGAAACGACGGGACTTCCGCAGCGTTGGAATGCACCCGTGACGGACGTTGATAATTGGCCCCGGTTGGTGCAGCTTGCGTGGATTATGTGTGACGATAAGGGGAATATTATCGAGGAACGTAGCGATATTATTAAACCGGAAGGGTTTTTTCTATTCCGGTGGAGGCATCCCGTGTACACGGGATTACCACGATAAAAGCCCAAGAGGAAGGGCAAGATTTGTTATCAATCTTAGAGCTGTTTTCGGATAAGATAGATGTGGCTTATGCCTTGATTGGGCATAATATTAGTTTTGACGAATGTATTGTGGGGCTGAATTCGAGCGGAAACGGATGATGACTTCTTTATTTCTGAAACCGAAATACTGTACGATGAAAATGTCCACGAATTATTGTAAATTGCCGGGTGGAAAACAGGGATTCAAATCTCCGAAGTTATCCGAGTTACACCAGGTTCTGTTCGGGGAGGGATTCGAGAATGCTCATGATGCTTTGGCAGACGTGCGGGCAACTGTTCGTTGTTTCTGGAAATTGAAAAGAGTTAAAAGTGATTTAATATGGCGAAAAAACCGGAGTATAATTACACATCGTTACAAACCGAATATGGAAAAATGCCACCGCAGGCCGTGGATCTGGAGGAGGCTATCTTGGGATCTCTGATGTTGGAGAAGGATGCATTTATTACCGTGAGTGACTTCTTGAAACCGGAATGTTTTTATAAGGAGGCACATCAAAAGATATACAGGGGAATTCAAAACCTTTCCTGAATAACGAACCGGTGGATATTCTTACCGTGAGCGAGGAGATGAAACGTTTGGGGAACTGGAAGAGATCGGGGATATTACTATTTGGCTCAACTGACTTCGAAGGTGGCATCCGCGGCTCATATCGAGTTCCACGCCCGTATTGTGGTACAGAAATATATCCAGAGGGAATTGATCCGGGTATGTACTGATATACAGAACAAGGCATACGACGAGGCAACAGACGTGGCCGACTTGGTGGATATGGCCCAAAAGCAGGTGTTCGAAATTGCCGAGGGAAATATAAAAAAGAGACAACGGCTATTAATGCTTTGATTGATGAAGCGATCAAGGGAATCGAGATTGCCGGTAAACGCGCAGATGGATTGAGTGGGGTTCCTTCCGGTTTCAACGCTTTGGATGAAGTGACTTCCGGTTGGCAGCCTTCCGATCTCGTAATTATTGCCGCTCGTCCCTCTATGGGTAAAACGGCATTCGTGTTGTCCATGACCCGGAATATGGCGGTGAACCATAACCAGCCCATTGCATTTATTCTCTTTGGAGATGTCTTCGGTGCAGTTAGTGAACTCGTCTGATTGCTAGCGAGACCGAGTTGGGTTCCGAGAAAATACGTAATGGTAAGTTAAGCGAGGAAGAGTGGCAACAGTTACACTCGAAAATTAAGGCCTTGATCAAGGCCCCGATATACGGGATGATACCCCGGCCCTCTCTATATTCGAGTTGAGGGCCAAGTGTCGCGTCTGCAACAAAGATATGGAATCAAGGTATTGATTATCGACTATTTGCAGTTGATGACTGCCGGGGCGGATATGCGGGGAAACCGGGAACAGGAGGTAAGTATGATTTCGCGGCAGTTGAAAATTATTGCCAAGGAATTGAACTATACCGGTGATCGCCTTGTCTCAGTTGAATCGTGGTGTCGAACAACGTACGGGAGATGCCAAGAAACCGATGTTATCTGACTTGCGTGAATCTGGAGCCATCGAGCAAGATGCCGATATGGTGCTTTTCATTCACCGTCCGGAACGTTACGGGATCATGGAGGACAGCATGGGAAACAGCTTTGAAAGGAATTGCCGATATTATTATAGCCAAGCATCGTAACGGTGCGGTAGGGAGATTCAGTTGCGGTTCCGTAACGAGTTGGCACAATTCTGTGATTTGGAAGAAGTTTCTCCGTTTGCATCGGGAGGTTCTACCGTGAAGACGGTTACTTTCGGCTCCCGGATGAACGAGGATGCGGCTCCACAAATGCCACAATTGATTCCGATTTCCAGGAGGGAGGCAAGAGTTTCGAGAATCCGGCGAATAGTAGTAAAGCACCGTTTTAATAATTGAAAATGGAGAATTGAAAATGAAAAATAACTCCTCCCCTTCCGGCTCCCCCTATAAACAGAGGGAGAGTTGAGTTACTCTTCATTTTTGGGAAGAAGTCACCAGCTCCCCTGTTTATAGAGGAGGGGTAGTTAAAGTGATGGACTCGTGCGGTTAATCTAAAATTTAAAATCTAAAATTAAATCTATGCGTGATAAATTACTGTTTTTGCTGAAATACTATCTCTTTTGGATTGTATTTTCATGGGTGGCCAAGGTGGTGTTCTTGATATATCAATACAAGGAGACGGTCCTCTTACCGGACATGATTACATGATGATCTTTGCCAAAGGGTTCCGCATGGATCTTTCGTTTGGCGGATACGTGATTTTGTTGTCCTGTGTTCTGATGGCAATAGGTGTCTTTTTTTATCCGCAAAAATATTGAAACGTATTTTCTCCTGCCTGACGCTTTTGCTTTTAGTGGTATCGAGTCTGATTATTGTGGGAGATCTGGAATTATTCAAGAATTGGGGGTATCACATGGATGCAACTCCCTTGTTTTACTTGAAGACACCCGGAGAGGCGATGGCCTCAACTCCGACGGGGTTGATTCTGTTGCTCTTGTTACTCTATGCAGTCATGGTGGCTGTTTTTATGCGATTTACCGCCGTTGGGTGGCCAAGACTTTTCGTACGGACAGACGAGAGGCATTATGGCACGGTGTCGTATATCTTATTTTAGGTGGTGTTGCGTTTATTCCCGTGAGAGGCGGTTTCAACGTGGCCCCAATGAACGTGAGTTTCGTGTTTTTCAATAACAAAAATATGTACGCGAATCAGGCTGCGGTTAATCCGGTATGGAACTTCCTGTACGAGGTAATGCATATTGACAAGGTAAAGGGAAATTATGCTTTTATGCCGGAGGATAAGGCTCAACAGTTGGTGGATAGCGTGTATATGGAAAACGGGAGATTATCCCAAGGTATTGAAAACCGATAAACCTAACGTGGTGGTACTCTTGTTGGAAACATTCACATTAAACGCTTGGGACGCCATGCCTAATTTACAAGCAATAGCTAAGGAAGGGATATTTTTCTCTAATATATACGCAACCGGAAATCGTTCAGACCGGGGTATTTTGGGGGTGATCAGCGGTTTCCCCGCTTATCCGAACGCATCCATGTTGAAATACCCGAACAAGACTTATGAACAACCCCCCGTTTCCCGCTGAATTTCGAGGCAGAAGGATACTCTACTCGTTTTTATTATGCGGGGGATCTCAATTTTGGCGGATTCCGTTCTTACGTGGCCATGAGTTTTCAGGGTACAGTTACCGAGGATGATTTTTCGGGAGAGGCTATCGAGAACCGTTTCAAATGGGGGGTACATGACGGGTATATGCTTGATCGTCTTTACGAAGATTTGCGAATTGCTCAAGTACCGTTCATGTATATGGCGTTTACTATGAGTAGTCATGAACCCTTTATCGTTCCTATGGAGACAAAGATTCCGGGAGATGATAGCGGTTCCAAGTTGAAGAATGCGATTGCGTACACGGATCAATGTCTGGGAGAATTTTTTTGAAAAGTGTAAAAAATCGGGGCTTTGGGATAATACCTTATTCGTGCTGGTAGCCGATCATGGAACCCGTCACGTGGGGAATCTACAACCTCATTTGCCGGAGGCTTATCGAATTCCAATGATCTTCACTGGAGGAGCGATGAACGTGCAGGATTCCGTGGTCAATACATTGGGATCTCAGACCGATATGGTGGCAACATTGTTTGCCCAGTTGGGAATGAACGCCGAGGCATTCCATTACAGCAAGAATCTGTTGAACCCGACGGCCAAACCTTTTGCTTTTTATTCTTTACGAATGCGGCGGCAGTGGTGACGAATAACGGGGCATACATCTATGATCTGAAAACAAAAAAGCCAATAGGATCTAACACGAATCCTCAAGATGGAGAGTTATTGAAAGCTTATTTACAAGTAGTCGACCGGGATTTCAAAAATGAATCAAAAGGGGAGGGTTTGGTAAACGACTTTTATCCCTATCCCTTTTATAAATATTGCACTGCAAAACAAAGTCAGATCGTCCGCCTCTTCATGGCTATTCCCGGTATATTCTTTCAGATCATCTAGAACGATGTGGACCAGTTGTTGCGAGGTGTCGCAAGGGTTGGATTTGATAATCTTTGCCGAGAAAATTTCATTATTTACAATCGTTGGTTAACTTGATTAAGGTGATTTCCGGTCTTTGGCCGATACGTCCGGCGAATCCCAGATAACCAACTCCCCGGGAGACGTACAATTGCTGGCCGTTTGCTGTATACAGTCCGTTATACTCCGGGTAGACGTACACTGCCGGGCTCCACCGGAAACTGCCGATGGTGATTCCCAGTTGCATGGCGTGCGTGTGACCTGCCAGCAGAAAGGAGAATGACGGGATAACCGTCTGTCCCTTCCAAGGCTTGAGCTAATTTGCCAAAACAAGGGAAAGGGGGGAAGTCCCCAGTTTTCAACCCCGGCCAAATAAAGCGTATCCTTCGCGATGACGAGCGGGACATTCGTGTTATTCAGCATCGTGAAATCAGCCCGTTCCATATTCTTGAAAAACTGTTTCAGGTTATTCTCTTGGTCTGCTTTTGAGGACCACTTTACGTAAGTGCCGTAATCATGGTTCCCGGTCGTGGCATATTTGCCGTATTTGGCTTTTAATTTTTTAAGGTTTCGATCAAGGGTCCATTTCCGAGGCAAAACTATTTACCATGTCTCCCGGTAAACACGATCAAGTCGGGTGATTTAACCGGTTTTACTTCATCCACGAGTTTCGTGATTCCGGGATAGTGTTCCCCGTAACTTCCCAAGTGTAAATCGGTTGTTGTACGATGCGAAAATCATTGAAGGCGTCGGGTAGAGTTTTGATACACACGCAAGTCTCCGCTCAATTTTTGTAGTTGTACCTGTACCACGTGATCCCGTTCAATATAACAATAAAAAAAGAGGCTAGAGCTATACCTAGAGCCAGTCTGTTCACGATTCTGGCAGCCGGAATGCATTTAGCCTTCCTCAATAAGATAGAGAAAGCATTTACAATGATATACAAAGTCTTGGGAGTATAGAACAGCAAGATGATAGAGATGCATTTTTTTCTACCCAGAAATAGGCTTCCGGACCTTTTAGACTGGGGATAAACAGGTGATACCACACGATACATGACACGAAAAACAAGGAGTGCAACCAGAATAAATACAGCATATTTTCCGCTTGAAATAACGTCTGATTTGTAAAAAATAGGAGCGAGTCATTCAGCAACACGCAGAGAATTCCAGCTATCAGTATAAATAATCCTGTTTTTCATGGTTAGTTATTTAAAAATAAGTGTTCCGAAGAATTCCGGTCGATGGAAATCCGGTTTTCCGTTGGAATCGGGTTCCAAGTGACGAAGTGAGGGTGGGGAAGTTTGTTCCCGCATTTATGAATATTTCCTTTGATCGTGGTTCCGGAAGTGGGAATAAAAGTGTGTTTGAAAAAAAGCTGTATGAGGGAATCTGATAATCAGTGACCATTGATAAAAAGCTTCATCCTGATTCTCGTTGTTGAATTTTATGGTAGAATCCCTGAGAATGGTAGTACTTATTTGTATTGGCATTAGGCTGCGATTCTCTCTACCCGTGCCGTAAGCGCATAAGATTGTACCGATCGCATTGATTTCGATATTGTAGTATCCGTCCCCATCTTTCAATTGGATGAAAAGTTCCACGCAGGAATCTTCCCAAACGTGTCCGCAATCCGTGATTTCCGTGGCTCGGAATTCATTTTCATGCACATCAAATTTCAAGAAAATGTGCTGTTCGTTATAAGCAATCCGGAAATGGATGTCCGGGCGATAAGGGTAAGTATCCGGCCAGTTTATTTCCTTTAAGGTGATACGATTACACTCCCGGTCTATGATAACTTAACACTTGTAGCGTTTCGTTACTTGCATACGGGGGAAACTTGACAATATCAATGGTATCCATGGCTTAGAACGAAAATGAGACGTGTCAGGGAGGAACTTTCCTGACACGTCAGTTTTAAAATTTATTTAGAACAATCCGGTAATCTTACCGTTGTTATCTATGTCAATTTTCTCAGCAGCGGGAATATCCGGTAAACCGGGCATTCTCATGATGCTACCCGTGATCGGGATGATGAAATCCAGCTCCAGATGCAATCTCGATCTGACGTACCGTTACCACGAAATCTTTCGGACGGCCAAGTAATTTCGGGTTGTCCGACAATGATTTCTGTGTTTTGGCGATACAAACCGGGAGTTTATCCAAGCCTAAGTCCATCACTTTCTTCAAATCGGATTTTGCCTCTGTCGTGTAGTCAATAGCGGCTGCACCGTATAATTCTTTAGCAATGGTTTCAATTTTCTTTTCAACGCTCCATTCCCAGTCGTACAATGGCTTCATGCTACAAGTACATTGTTCTGCTACTTTGGAAACCAGACGTGCCAGATTTTCCGCACCTTCACCGCCTTTTGCCCATACCTCAGCTACTTCCATGGGTACCTCAAGCTCTTTACATTTATTGGCAAGGAATGCGATCTCCTCGTCAGTATCCGTAACGAATTTATTGATAGCTACAACAGGGCAGATGTTGAATTTTTTCATATTCTCGACCTGTTTTTCCAAATTGGCAACGCCTTTCTTCAAAGCTTCCAAGTTCGGTTCTTTCAATTGGTCCAGTTTGGCTCCTCCGTGGTATTTCAATGCCCGAACGGTGGCCACCATAACGACTGCACTAGGTTTTAAACCCGGCTTTCACACACTTGATGTCGAAAAATTTCTCCGCACCGAGGTCAAAACCGAATCCGGCCTCTGTCACCACGTAGTCGGAGAGGGTTAATCCCATACGGGTTGCGATGATTGAGTTGGTCCCTTGGGCGATATTTGCGAACGGACCACCATGTATGATGGCCGGGTTGCCTTCCAAAGTTTGTACCAAATTCGGTTTGATTGCATCCTTTAATAAGGCCGCCATTGCACCGTGTGCGTGTAGATCCCGGGCATAAATCGGTTTCTTGTCGAAGGTGTAACCGATAAAGATGTTACCCAGTCTGTTTTTCAGATCCTCGAAATCATCCGACAAGCAAAGAATGGCCATCACCTCGGAGGCCGCGGTAATGTCGAATCCTGTTTCCCGCGGATTCCGGCAGACGTACCACCCAAGCCTACGATAATATGGCGTAAGGAACGGTCATTCATGTCCATCACTCGTTTCCAGGTTACTGTACGAGGATCAATATTCAAAGAATGTGTTTTACTTTGAATGTTATTGTCAATAAGGGCGGATAGCAGGTTATGAGCTTTTTCGATAGCACCGAAGTCACCTGTAAAGTGCAGGTTGATGTCTTCCATTGGAACGACTTGAGAGTAACCACCACCTGTGGCTCCTCCTTTGATTCCAAATACCGGGCCAAGTGAGGGTTCACGGAGTACGACAGTTGCTTGTTTTCCTATTCGGTTCAATCCTTCCGTAAGACCGATGGAGATTGTTGTTTTACCCTCTCCCGCAGGAGTTGGTGATATGGCAGATACAAGAATCAATTTTTTACCATCTATCTTTGATTTATCAATTAAACTTAACGGTAATTTGGCTTTATATCTTCCATAAGGTTCCAGTAAATCTCTATCTATGCCTAATTTATCTGCAATCTCGTAAATCGGTTTTATCTCAATCGAGTTTGCAATTTCAATATCTGTTTTCATGTTTATTAATTTTAGTTTTAAATTCCAAGTTACAAATTCCAGGTTAATTAGTTTACTGATTTTCTTGTAACTTGTTTCATTTTTTTTTATTTTAAAATAAATTTAAGTGAACCAATTTGTTGATTATCCGAAAACAGATCGGCTACATATTCTCCTTTCGTCAGACTACCGTCATTCGGCCAATAGATGGCAACATCCAATTTTTCTCCTCGTATGTGATCTCTCTTCTGGCAGAATAGGTCAAGGAGGCATTCTGGAATTTAAAGAATGACTTGCTGGATGCAGCCAGTACTTCTCCATCCGGGCGGGTGATCCGCAAGTAGATCATTCTAGGACCTCGTTTTGCCGTGATGTTACGGGAAATAGTGAAGTCTGCCTTTAATTGGAAACACTTTTTCAACGTGGTTTCCTTGTCTCTTTTGTTGATCGGGTAAATGTGGAAGTTTTCGACGGCCAGCGTGTTGGCTTTTTCGAGTGTCTCTTCCATTTTTCCGTCTTCTTTTCTAAGGTCTTATTGCGTTCGCGTACCCAGTCCATCTGTTTCTTCACCTCTTTGTTTTCAGCAAGGAGCTTTTGATTCAGTTGGTTCAGCGAATCGATTTGTACCACGTAACTTCAAAACAGTTTTTAAAGTTCCGATCTCGCGTTTGTAACGATTAATTTCAGCGTAAGAATCATTTCGGAATTTTTTCATTTTATCCATCAACGTGGCAATCTTTTTTCTTGCTCGTGTACGAGTTTGGCGTTCAACGTGTCGTTGTCTGTTTTCAGATTATCGTAGTGATGGCTCAAATCAGTCAATTCTTGCTGCAATTCCTCTTTTCGGCCGTAATGGCAATCATATTTTCCCTGTTTTCCTTTTTCTCCACGAGGAAGAACACGAAGAGTACAATTAAAACTGCGGACAACACCCCGATAATTATCATTAACGTCTTATCTTTCTTGCTTTTAGTTAAATTCTCATTTCCCATATTCGTTTCCTGTTTTATGTTATAGTCAAAGCTTGGTTATTCTTTTCAACAAATATAAGTATAAAACGTTATAGAAAGGAGAAAGGATTAGAATTTATAAAAATTTAGCACTTGTTTTTTAGTAAAAAGTGCGTAATATTGTGAATGGCGTTTTTAGGGTCTAAAATATTCTTATCAATTAACAAGTGAATTTTATGACAGAAGAGTTTTTGCAGTATGTATGGGCGAATTCGCTTTTCACGAGTATGGCGTGTGTGTCAACCAAGGGGAAAAGAGTAGAAATTTTGAATGTCGGTTTTCAGAATCGAGATGCCGGACCGGATTTCTTTAATGCTAAAGTGCGTATCAATGATGTCGTGCAAGTGGGAAACGTGGAGATTCATCAGAAAGGAAGTGATTGGTTTCGTCATGCTCACGAAAAAGATTCGGCCTATAATAATGTTATTCTCTCCGTGGTGGGTGAGGCAGACATGGAAGTATATGATTCTCGTGGTCGGGAAATTGATGCGATCACCCTAGTCTATGATAATCGGTTATGGGATGAGTATGTTTTCATGCAGGGAGTACCTGTTGAACCCCGTTGTCATCGACACTTGAAAGAGATTGATTCGACTCGCTTGGAAATGTTGTTCACGGGGTATGCGATCGAGCGGTTGGAACGTAAATGTAAAGATATTCAGGTGATGTTGCGGGAGACTAAAAATGATTGGGAGGAATGTTTCTACCGGATGTTGGTACGTTACTGGTCTGGGAACGTGAATGCTGATGTTTTCGCCCAGTTGGCTCAAAACTTATCTTACAAGAAAAGTGATTCGTAGTAGCGAATCTCTTTTCCGGGTGGAGGCATTGCTTTTAGGATATGCCGGTTTGTTGGCTGACGTACCAGAAGCAGACGAGTATGCCCTTGGTTTGCGGGAGGAGTACGAGTATCAAGCAGCCAAATTCCAACTGAAAGCCATGAATGTTTCTCAATGGAAATTCATGCGGATTCGTCCGATTGCTTTTCCCACGGTTCGCTTGGCCTTGCTGGCCTCTTTGATGATGCGTTTCAATTTCTTACTTTCCAGCGTGCTGGATGCCTCGGACGTGTCGGAAATTTATGGTTTACTGGACGTAACCGCCTCTTCTTATTGGGATACTCACTATAAATTAGGAGTGTTTTTCCTATGAAACGGGTGAAGAAACTGGGGAATAGCATGAAGAACGTAATTATTATCAATGCATTGATACCGTTCCTGTTCATTTACGGGAAAGAGCGGGGGAAGAACGATATTGTGATAAGGCGTTACGATGGCTGGAAGAGCTGAAGGCGGAACGTAATCATGTTTCGGAGGCGTGGACCCGTTACGGGGTACAGGTGAATTCCGCTTTGCAGTCCCAAGCTTTGTTACAGGTAAAACGGGAATATTGTGATACACATCGTTGTCTGCATTGTAAAATTGGAGCGGAAGTCTTCCGTCGGGTAGGAAGAGGTTGATTCGACACTAATTGAGTTCCTGTTTCAGAACATCCGGCAGTTCGATTCCTCGTTTCGCCAAACTGATAAACCAGTCAGACAACTCTTCGGGACGGATCGTGTAAAGGATTTCTCGGAATTGGTCGATTTGTTGATCATCGAAACTGTCGGAGGGAATACCCCTGTATTGATCGAGTTCCTCGTCATCGAAATACTCGATCTTTTCATCTATTTTTTTAGCCCTTTTTCACAGATGGCATGAGCCCCGCAGCAATCAGCAGGGGGAGCTACGACGGGAGGCTCTTCAGTTTTCGTTTTGATTTTGAAGAGGATGTAAAAGGGCAACTATTACTAGTAGCCCTATTATGCTGATAATGATATAAATCATTTTTAATTACCTACTAAGTTCTTTTTTCAGAAGATTTACCTGATTTGTCAGTTTTTTCAACCTTCTTGTTTTTTCTTGGTTAACTGGCTTTTGGCGTTTGCTAACTGTTTTTTTTACCCCGGCAATTTCTTTTCCAAACGGGCAATCTCGCTGTCTTTGAATTTGAGGCTCGATTTGATATGTTCCACTTCGTTGCTCAATTTGCGGTTGTCCCAGTCTGCGTTGGTTTTATAGTCGCTCAACTGTTTCCGAATTTGATCCCGTTCTTCGGTTGTCCTTTTAAGTTGAAGTTGTAGTTCAGCTAGTTGCCCTTCGCTGCTTTGTACTTTGGATTTTACCTGTTCTGACACGTCTTTTAACTCTGATTTTAAGGCCGATTCCTTGCTTTGTAAAGCACGTAATTGGGTGTTCAAGTCATCAATCTGTTTGTCCTTGGCGGCATTGTTCGCTGTCAACTGGTAACGAACAGCGTTGAAGTCATCTTTCAGTTTCTGCATTTCGGATTCCAATGATTTTTTGTCATTCTCCAAAGTTGCCACTTCCCGATCAATGCTCCTTTTCGCTCTGGCTAACTCCTCGTATTTCTTTTTAGAAACACAAGAGGAAAGAAGTAATGTAAATATTAAGATGCCTGATATATAAAATAATCCTTTTCTCATATTTGAAATGTTTTTTAATTGAACTTTTCTGTTGTCGTGTGACAAAAGTAGTAAATAATTTGTGTATAACAAAGAATGTAGGGGATGCCAGAATCTTAATTTATTGTTAATGAAAGGCGATCTGGTGTATTTTTGAGTGTGATGTGCGATAAACATGGTCTGTTTTTTGCCGGTAACGGCAAAAACAACTACCTTGTTTGAAATCTGAATGTAAAACTTGCCGATAATTTTAATATGGAATATATTTCAGTGAATGAATTTGCTAGGAAATACGGTATTTCGGAGCGTACTGCACGCAACTATTGCGCGACCGGAAGATCGAGGGGTGTTTTTAACGGGTAAAACTTGGAATATTCCAAAAGCTGCCGGATTGCCCATGCGTAAGTCTTCCCAATGGAGGTTATGCCATTACTTGCTATATTGCGAGAACAGAAGAAAATGAAGTTGAAGGGGGCATTTATCATCGTACACAAATAGACCTCACGTATAATTCCAATCACATCGAGGGAAGTCGCTTAACTCACGACCAAACGCGTTACATTTTGAAACCAACACGATCGGGATAACAGATGAAAGTGTGAACGTGGATGATATTATTGAGACGACCAACCACTTTCGTTGTATTGATCTGATTATTGACCGGGCAGAAGAGCGACTTTCAGAAAAATATATCAAAGAATTGCATTATATTTTGAAATCCGGGAACGTCTGACCACCGTAAAGATGGTTTGCTGTTGGTGATTACAAGCGTTTACCGAACGAGGTGGGCGGAATCTGACAACACCACCGGAATTGGTACACTATGAAGTTAAAACTTTGTTGGCAGAATATAATGCGAAGAAGTCTAAGACTTTCGAGGATATTATTGACTTGCATCAAAGATTAGAGTCCATTCATCCGTTTCAGGATGGTAATGGACGTGTTGGTCGGTTAATCATGTTCAAAGAGTGTCTGGCGAATGGTTTTGTCCTGTTTATCATCACGGAAGAGTTGAAGATGTTCTATTATCGTGGATTGCAGGAATGGAGTCATGTCAGTAACTATTTGCTTTATACGTGCCTTACTGCACAAGATAATTACAAAGAAATTTTAACTGGATTTAGAATCAAGTATTCAAAGTAATCAGCGCCGCTTAGAACTTTGAAGTTACAGGTTGAATCATTTAATTGAAAGGAGCATTGTTTTTAATAACTTGCGACTGGTGAACTTGTAACCTGCAACTTTTTATATCTTTGCAGGGGAAAATTAATTTTGAATAATAGAAATGCTATGAATAAAAAAATACTATCATGGGTTGGTGTGTTGTTAGAGTGTTCTCGGTCATGCAAGCTCAGAATGACGGGAAGATTCGGGTGAAAGGTGTTGTACTTGATGAGACAACACGACAGCCTATTGCTTTTGCAAATATCGGGATTATCGGAACTGCGGCGGAGTGCAGCCTCGGATATGGATGGTTTGTTTGAGCTGATCGTGTCGGAAAAATTGGCAACTTTACATGATGAGAGTGTCCGGTGGGGATATGCATCCGCAGAGATGAAGGTGTATGAGGCAAGAGATAAAGGGAAGTGCAAATTCTTCTGAAACCGGTAACTTACGGGATCGGAGAGGTGGACGTGACGGCCGAGTCTCTGGTGTTGAAGAAATTACTGGAGAATGTGGTGAAGAATATCGGGAGGAACTATATTCCACGTCCCTATAATTACGAGGGATATTTCGAGTATGGTGTAGAGGTAAACGACAGGGAGAAAGAAATTTAAGGAAGCGATCGTGGATATTTATGATAGTGAAGGGTATAAGCGTTCGAACGTGGAGCAAACGTTTAAAGCGTTGAATTATAATTTCTCGCAGGTTCGCCGGAGCGGGGAAAGCGGTTCTGATGTTGACGGTTTGATCTATTTCGATGATATAATTACGGCAGATATTGTTCGTAATACTCGTAATATACTGGATTTACAAAATTTCCGAGACTTCAAACTGAGAAGTAAAGGAAAATTCATGTATGAAGGGGATTCCGTGCAGATTGTTACTTATGAATGACTGAAACCTTCCTTGTCAAACTCCGGTACGGCAAACGTAACGAAATTCAGCGGGGAATTGTACGTGGAATTAAAGAGTTTTGCGATTATAAAGAACGTGATGCACGTAACTTCTTCTGCGTTTAACCTTGTTGGGACGTAATTTGCTGCTTGCCGGAGATAGTCCCCTCGTCACGGAGGTGATGGCCACAATCACTACGAACTATAAACGTGTTAGTTCATACTATTTTTCCTCAGTGGCGTAAGTATTGTTTACACTTACAAGGACGGTGCCGACCGGATTAAGGGTGAGATGCAGTACCAAACTACCAAGGTCAGTGTGAACAAGACGACGCCGATTGCCGGAAGAGTGTACTGAGGAAGTACCCACCGATCACAATTTCTGGGATCGGTACACGATTTACTTGGAGGAAGAAGAATAGATTAATCATGTTGGATCAAATTTGGGAAAATATCCAGCGGGTGAAGGCAGAATCCCCACTGGTGCATAATATAACAAATGCCGTGGTGATGAATAACACGGCAAATGCGTTGCTTGCCGCAGGTGCATCACCGATTATGGCACACGCCTTGGAAGAGATTGACGAGATGGTGGCTTTATGTTGTGCCACGGTAA
>VOFG01002012.1_pt1 | contig 25381 bp, 33 predicted proteins | sample 5384171 | NCBI WGS metagenome assembly VOFG01 (sample SAMN12384726, study PRJNA508395) | human gut metagenome | isolation source: healthy gut F | host: Homo sapiens | reverse complement strand
GCGTAGAACATGCTCCCAATGTAAGGCATATACTCAATACTAATAGTTTGAATGTTTTCATACTAAAATCTTCTTTTTTTATTTATCTAGTTTTATTATATAATTAAATGAAATAATATTCATCTACTTGACTTTAAGAGCTATACAATCTAATTATTTACCACAAAATAACGTATTTGGCAGTTTGTCCTAGTTCCTTCCGCTACTGTAAGTGAAGATTGTGAGGCCCAGACTTTAATTCTGTTTCAAATAAATATACCCAAGGAAGGTAGAGATTATTGCTCCAAGCAGTATAAGTATTGATTTTTTTAAAAGGAGCCCCATCAATGCTATACTCTAGTACACATGCTTGTGGTCCAGCAACACAAAAAATACCAATTGCCTTTCCTTCAAATTCTAAAGTCAAGCTAGCATTTGCTCTCTCAGCTTCTAACATAGGAACATGTACAAAACCTTCGCGAGTATTTGCTTTTATTGCAGGCACCCAATCTTCTACCAGTTTCCAACCATGTAATTGCTTGGCTGAACGTATATCTATAAGTTTCCCTTTGTCATACAAATAAGGATCAATAGGCGCTTTGGGAACTTCATGAGGAAGTATCGTCTTTCCTATGATATTACTACCGCTCCATTCTAAATCAAACAAGCGATTAATAGTTGCAGCGTAATATTTATGACCATTCCATTTAGGATGTGTACCACCAAAATATTTCCAATCAAACTCATTATCTCGCATACGCTGCGCTATTTCTTCCGCTGAATTTATGGAAGAGATACTATAATAATTTGCCACTCTTTCATGATTCATTATTACCTCTGGTTGAATCCCTTATTCAGTAAAGGGATAAAAGGATCGTAAATAAAGTGCATCATTATGATATCCATATTGGAATTTGTAGTTCTTGCATGACGAATAATTCCTTCCATTCCGCGTATTTGTTGTATGTAGTTGAAATGATTAGTATCATCATTTACCGCTGCTTCAACAAACAATAAATCAGGATTACCTTTTTGTAAAACATCATTTTCAAAACGAAAGCATGAGGAGTACTTCCAGCAGACGGAAGTCCGGCTTCTATAAAATCGAATTCTGTTTCGGGAAAACGCTGTTTCAGATCCTCCTTTATCATATCACGCCAACCACGCATTGCGGTAATAGAACCACCTAAAAAGGCGACACAGCCTTTCTTCTCTTTTGTTAACTTCAGGTATGGATTTATAAGATTACCTCGTTGATGGATACATTGCTTTTTTTGATAATCCGGTTGGTTTCGGACAATAAAATCAACTACAGGTGAAGGCTCATCCAAACTATGAGGATGATGATCACAATCGGGTTTGAGTATAATCTCTACAATTCCTCCCAAAGTCCGATAACGTTCTGCAAGCAGTTTCATGTTCGTATCATAGGGTACAACTTTATCTTTGCCACCACATACTGCTATTATTGCTATCTTATACTTTGCCATTGGGCGAGATTATTAATCGGGTTCTCTTAAAATCCACCATATCTTCTTCCTTCAGATTCCATTCTTCCAGCATCTTGTTCCAAAAGATCCTTTCTCTCACGTCCAGGCCAGCTAAAGATATCGCACACTGGTGCATCTACATAAATGCAGGCTATTTTTGAGGATTTTTTATAGCCCAATTGAATGCCCATAATCACGCCTCTGCTAAAGCCTTCCAATGTCACTTTAGGAGAGAGATTATAAGCCTGACATATCATCTTATAAAATCAGTACCTAATTTCATAGCACGTGGACTGCCATATAAATGTGCCATATCATAAAAAACTACATGAAAGCCTTTTTCTAATAATGCTTTATCCACTGAAGGAACGCGCCAAAGAAAGCGGGACGCCATATCCAAGAGACGCCCCTCTGCTGATTTATGAGGTACTACAATTGTGTGCGTTTCTGTCATTGTAGAATAAAGTCATAGCGTTCAAAACCATTCCAATTTGATTTTTCCCTAGAAGATTTTTGAGATATATACACTGAATCCTCCTTTATTATATTCTTCTCTTGAGCTTGTGTTTTTCCTCCCCATTCTATAAGAAATACAGATAAAATAATAAAAAATACTCCTCTCATGACAATTTAAATTGAGTTAATTCCATTTTCTGTAATAAAAGACTTGACTTATACTTTAATTCGACATATTGGAGACTATCAACTTTTTCTTTTTTATCAGGTCTTGCAATCTCTATCATTTCTCCTGCTTGCATCTCTTTTTTGTTCCACTTTTCGGGTAAACGGGTTAAAAAATCTTCATCATGCCACCTTTCTCAGAATGAACTTTGATCTTCTCCACTCTTCCATCTTTATAATCAGCACTGACGAGAAATGCTCCCATCGCCCTCAAATCTCTGAAAGAAGCATTTTGCCAATATTCTGGAACTGCAGGAAATACACGGATTACACCCGTATGACTTTGCAACAGCATTTCCTGAATTGCAGAGGCAAAAGCAAAATTTCCTTCTAAAGTAAAGGGACGGTAGGTGAACCCGGGTAACCTTTCTTCAATTGATCGCCATTAAGATGAAAGCTATTAGGTGAGCAAAATGCTTTTTGCGAAGATGTGTAGCGAGCGAGCTGCTGCATCACCATCGAACACACGGGCTTGCAAGTTGGCAAGCCAGGTATAAGTGTAACCTACCCAGCCTCCTGTACCCATTTCCTGAAAATGGTGTATGGAACGTTCAATCAAACGTTTCGCTTCCCTGCCCTGTGATACATCTATCAAACCTAGCGGATGGATAGCAAGCATATTAGAGAGGTGACGATGAGTATAGCTCAATGGATAGTTAGTAGCAATGGTCAAACCTGTGGCATCTTAGCAAAAATTAGGCCATTCTGCCATCTGCTGTTTCCAATGCTTTTCATCCGTCATCCCCAAATCTTTCTGCCATTTCCATTGCCGCCTTATTAGTAAACTGTACACAAGCAAGATCGTAGTTGGTAGTCTCCGTAAACCAAGCATCAATACGGTTATCATTAATTTCCGGTGAACTGGAAAGTGGTAATTTACGTTTACCGTTTGCGTCTTTTACAGACACGTTTTCAAAATAACGTGCTACTTCTTTTACCCATGGATAAGCTCTCTCTCTCAAAAGATCTCATCTGCAGAATATTTCCATTGCAAATAAAATGATGAACGAGCCAACCAGCCGCTGAAGGAGAGTGAGAATAAGGATTCCAACCTCCTAGATTTTCTCCTTCCAATGTAGCAATACAAGCCACGTTCATACCTTCTACTCCAAAGAATTTACGAGTATAATCCACACTCTTGTCTTTTTATCTTCCAGAGCCAGTCAGTAAATACTTCCGATTCCTCCAAATGATTAGAAGCATAACCGGGCCAGTAGCTCAACTGCGTGTTAAGGTCATTATGGAAGTCACCACGCCAAGGTGGTGTTTGTCCATTATCTGCTGTCCAGACAGCTTGCAGGCAAATAGGCGGTGCATCTTTGCGCGAAGCGGCACCAAACTTATACATTTCCAGATACCACTGTCGTTCCAACAGCGAGTCCGGTAAATGTATTTCACATTGGTTCAATAGCTCTTCCACCATTCGGTATGCGCCTTGAGGGCAGAAGCAAAATCGGTCGTTCCGCTCTTCATCAATTTGCTTGCAGGCTTCGTCTCGCTGTACCATGTACCAGTGGTGGTGAGACAATAGCTGCCTTCCATGGTTCGGCTGTCGGGAGTGTTCCAACGCACGGCGATTTCATAAGAGACGTCACCGTAAGCTTTTTGCTGATAAATAATCTCATTTTTTTTGTAGGTAATTTTTCCGTTCTTGTAGCCTAAACGCGAAAGGGAAGTATGCGTCTCCTTTTTTCCCTCTTCCCGCTCGAACTTGGGAGACTTTTTAGGGCTATGGCAAGTGGCTCGGGTAGGTTGGAGAAGCGGAAATAACCTCGTTTGTCCGTGGCGTTAGTGAAGAACTTTCCCACCGTTCCGTTCTTCCAAGTCACAGTGCAGAGAGCGGTATGCACATTTAATTCCACGTTTGCTACTTCGCCCAATTGGGCAATGGGAAACTCAATGGCACCTGCTGGAATCTTGGTGGAGCGGTATCTTTGCCGGTGCGTGCGTCAATCATTTCATACACAGGTTTCATATTTTTGTTTGCCACCGCATCGCACACGAACTTATAGGTATAGTTCGGTCCGCTGAACTCCTTTACAGGGCGCAGGTCCCATAGGTCGGCCCGATCTAATGTTAGGCGCAGGTTGTCACCTTTCTTCCAAACCAGCGTACCTACGATGCCATTTCCCAAGGGAACGGCTTCATCCCAACGGTTAGAAGTTTGTCGAAGTGCAGCCCATGTTTTTGCGCCAGAATCGTTGTCGATTGTTTGGGCTGTTCCAAAGCTTGTATGGGACAAGTGTTCAACAGTGCCAGTAAAAGAAGTAATGCTTGTATTAGTCTTTTTCATTGCAATTGGTATTGTATCATTTTACTGATTTTTTGTTCGAACTCGGTATTAGCTTATGTACGAGCGAATTAAAGTTTCTCGAACTTAGCCAAATAACCTCCTCCGGAAAGTAGGAGATTTCAATGTTCTTTCCTGCTTTAATCTTTTTCTTGCTAATAACGATTTTTTGCGTTCTACCTTGTCGTCCGAAGCGATGGTCATCAGGTAGTTTCCTTGCGAGAGAAAAATCTATCTTGAGTTTCAGAGTGCGTGATGCTTCTCCGTTCAAAACGGTAAGATACCATTTGTCGTCTTTCCTTTTTAGCCAATGCGGCCAGTTCTCCGATACTACTTTTGTGGCAACACTCTTACCTCATCCCAAATTACCGGTACCTCTTCTATGAACATGCGCCCAGGGCAGTTCAGCATATCTTCCATGTCGGCTGCCAATATTAACATAGGCGAGCTGAACATATAGATTGTAGCCAGTTGGTGAGTATAGGTCACCGAAGGTGGATAGGCTTTTTCTAAAGTTAAGGGGGTATAATCAGCAGGACCAGCCAACCAACGTGTAAACGGCAATATAGTGTTGTGGTAGGGCCATGCCGGACCGGGTGCCCATGACTTTTCCGCACCTACGCATTCTAAACCACGCACGGCTTCTTTGGCCAACAGATTGGGATAAGTGAAACTATCACCCGTTGGCTTGTTCACTCCATGAAAGATTACCATTAACTTCTCTTTAGCAGCATCTCTCAGGATATTTTCCATAAAATTGACAGTAAATAAGTTTTCCGTATGTAGAAAGTCTATTTTCAATCCCTTTACACCAATTTGGGCACACTGCTTCATAAATCGAGTACGCTCATTACTATCCAAAAGTCCAATGTCTGTTTTTGTTTCCAGGCCTTTGGCGATGAGGTGCGCCACACCCAAATATCGATATTTTTACTTTTGTGCATATTCTACAAGTTCTTTCAGTATTTCCCATTTGGTGCGTCCCCGGGCATCTTTTGTCCCTTTGCGGCCAAAGCTCCCATCCATCGTCTACCACTACAGACTGCAATCCTAATTCAGCGGCTCCGTCCACATATCTCTTGTGGTTGGCGAGGCTCAAGCGGTCTTTTTGTCTTGTACTAACCAAGTAAAAACGGAACGTCCCGGTTTTATCCATTCCGTTTGAGCTCCTTGTGGAAAAAAGTGCGGGTCGGGCTTGTTGGCTACTTTGGCTATGATATGGTTGTTGACCAGTCCATTCAGGTCATCAGCCAACATCAGTATGCGCCATGGTGTAATAATTTCCGCTTGCTTTTTGTATCAGGAAATACAATCCAAGGATAGTCCCGTACCTCGGTATGGGTATACCTACTCGGCATTCCAGTCAATTTCCCTGACTCTATGAGCCCTTTATTATCGGCATAGCCGAACCGCACTTCATTATTCTTGCCTCCGTAGAGCACCGCCCCGTGGAAATTGAACAAATTGGCCTCCGTGATAGCTGCATAAGTACCGTCGGGCAACAGGAATGTGGCGGGAGGAGCCAGAAGCTCATTATTTATGTCATCCGTATAACGTTCTTGGTACGACTGTATCCATCCATATTGAAAAGGTCCGCTGGCATACCACACCTTTGTTTTCGTTGGAAAGCGGAAAGCCGTTTGTTCATTATATACACAACGCGCTCCTTCGGCGGGAACACGATAACGCAGGGCTATACCATCGTCAAATTCACGGATGTCCAAATAGTAGATACCACGTTCTTTATGTTCAATGATATATGTCCGTTGTCCGCTTTCTTTAACTTCTTCCTGCTGTATCCTAACCTTTTCTCCGATTCGATTGTTGTCTATGTTTATACCTAATGGAGAAGAGAAACTAACCTGTCTTCCTTTGAAAGTGACTTCGAAACATAGATTGTCTGATTCTGTCTTCACGTTCACTTTGCTTTCTTGCGCTTTGAGGAAACAAGATACCACAAAAAGCATGGTAAGGCTTAAAAAAATATTCTTGGTCATTGTAATATATATTAATGATTTACTTTTTTTATCCACATATCAGCCATCCGTTTGTGTCCGACAGGAGTGGGGTGGATGCCGTCCCAAATCCAGTAGGTATCCTTTTTGTAGTGGGACATTTCTTCAATAAATGGTCGAAAAGGTCGTTGTAAGGCAGGTAGGTAGCATTGTATTCTTTAGCTATCTTTTTCACAATAGCAGCGCAGCAGCGCATCATGCTGTCGCGTACGGCAAAATTATTCTCTCGATGCATACTGCCAGTATTGGCTGCAAAAGGCGCTCCTAATACTATCTTTAGCTTTTGGATTTGCCTTTAGCGAACGGTCAAGCAGTGCACGGTAACGTTTTTCCCAATCTTCAAAATCAAAAGGTGTCCGGCTTTTACTACGCAGGTAGTGATGTACGTCATTTGTACCTATCAGGACGGAGAGCACATCCGGCCTCAGGGCGATAACATCCTCTTCCCATCGTTTTTCCAAATGAACCAACGTGTGTCCACCGACACCCCGATTGAAAAAACGATACTCTTTGTCTGGATATTTGCCTTGATAATGACTTGCGCAGAGATACATGTATCCGTGACCATAAATATGATTCAAATCCCACCGGCTTCGTTTTAAGGTAGTCATACCTCCACCAGCCCAAGCACCGTCTGTAATAGAATCTCCAATAAACAGTATCCGCAACCCTCCTTCATGTGGAACAAAAGCTAGTTGATAGCAATGTGACAACACTGCCTTTGCATAACGTTCACCCAAGATTAGTTGGGAGTCTGTGTCGAAGTGCGGGTCCATTCGATTAATCAGGGGATACGCTTCTTCGGAAGAGATGCAAGCAGAGTTCGGAATAAACTCATTGATGCGACTGATGAGACGATTGAAAAGCCGTATTGCGTTCGATGGCATCACCATTCGGTCCCCATTCGGCTATTTCACCTGCCACAAAAAATAGATCGGGCATCTCCAAGTCCTTACGGAGATCGGTCACTAATTCCGTAAGGTGTTCCATATAAATCTCCATTCGTGAAATATCCGATTCCCCTGATGCCAAAGCACAGCTTTCAAAACACCACCTTGCGCCATTGCAGCTTTAACACGTGAGAGCTTCTTCGTAATAACCGTCTTTCGCCCTTTTTTCCACGACAAGATAGAAGACCCGCCACGGGCATTGACTACGAGTCCCACCTTTCTTCCAGTTACGGAAGCCACAGCTTTAGAAAACTGTAGGCGGGGGCTTACTCCTTGCATCTTCAAGTCTTTCCGAATGGTGGAATACTTGTTGAACGGATTTACCGCTTTCTCAAACTCCCCTTATCATTCAATAAGAACACGTCGGAGAGAGTATCGAAACAGCCTCGGTCAACGCACCACGACCTGCCATGTTCGATTGACCGATGCAAAGAAATAGGTCATATTCCTGTGCTGTAGCCATTTGAAATATTAACAGGTATAAAAACAGATTCATTATTTTTTCATTTTTCTTATCTATTATTTCTTCATTCGATATATGTAATATATTAGTCCGTCAGCTTCGTTAGATCCATACTGGGCTTCGGATAGTTCTTGGAAACGATATATTCCTTGGTTTCTTCCACCATTTTCGGTGTAACATCAAAGTCGTAGTTGCCATAGTCACCCACGTGGAATTTCCCGGTTTCGAAGAAACCCCATGTTTCGAAAAAAAGTCGGTGAGGTCTGTTTTCAGGAAGTCGCAGCACAGCTTCACGTACTCATACATATTGTGGATGGATGCGTTGCCTGTACCTTTATGCGGATGATTACGCAGATGTTCCATCAAGTCGGCATAAAAGTCTTTGTATTCTTTCTTGCAAGCATAAATCTGTATTTGCCAAAAAGGTACCAATTTGTGGAAAGGGTCGGACACACACATGATGAACTGCTTTTGGGGAGCATTGAGCACCTTGCTGAAAGCGGCTTCGTAAATGTGACGCTTGCTCAAACGGCTGCCATCACCCAAGCTCTTGGTACCATACATGGAGAAGAGGTTGTTACTTACCTCCGTCATGCCGCCCCAAAAACCAGGGACGCATCTGCATCACGCCCTATTTCGTGGTGAATTCCCCAATGAGTCACCACTTCCGGACCTATTACCGCCTTCATGGTGTCGTCAGTTCCTTCAAAGGCCACACCGTCGGTGTCACGAAAACATAAAATAGTTGAAATTGACACGCGCCAAGATGCGTTTGTTGGGAATGCGATTGTATTTCGTAGCACCCGAAAAGTCATATTGTGCTTTCATCACCTTGTCGTAGTTTTCTGCCAATTCCTTGCCTTTGCCATAAGCTAATCTTTTTCAGCTGGGATACGGGATAGGCAATTTGCATATATTTGGATTTCACATCCATAACAGGGCTTACGGCATTGTCCAACAGTCGGTTCCAATCTTCGTTGTTCTGCATAGTGGCATCGAAATAGCCATTTTCCTTTCCCGTTACGAAGTGCACGGTGATCTCGGGAGCTGTTTTGGGGTCATCGACAAAGTAATCCAGGTAAACATTACCGGCCTTTTTCACGTAGATAACGTTGACTCCCTCGTGCAGGGAGATCTCCTGTTTCTTTAGCCCCCAGCCCTCGGGGGTCTTTAGTAGGCTTATAGCCCGGAGTAGGCTGGCGCATCCAGTCGGGAATGAGTAGTCCTACGTTGCGTCCGTGAAGGTCGCCCACCAATACTACGTTTTCACCTTGTTCCAAATAAACACCAGTGATGTTTTCGTAGCGACTATACCCGCTGTACAGTTTCATCTGCTGTTCCAATACTTTGTTAGAGGGAATGGGCTTATAGGATTGCAACAGATATGTTGATCGGTAAGTTCCATTCATCGACTTGCCCGCCAACTCTTTCATTAGCGATGTACGGAAGTTTTTCAGTTGTTTACCCTTAAAGCCATCAGGCAGTGCGGCAGCAGTCCAGTCAGTGAAGTACTCCAAGTCCTTAGCTATCTGTTGAGTGGAATAAGAGGGAAGTCTGCGCACAGAGTAGGCTTCCCATGCCGCATAGGACGGCAGTGATTAATATTCGTACTGTTTTCGCGCTAATCATTTATTATAGATTTTAGTTTTAATACACTAAAAGTACAAATAAAAGACTGCTTATTCCGATATTTTATGAGACTAAGCAGTCTTTTTAAAGAATTTTATTCAATACACACTCCGTCCGGTTACTTTATACCAGTATCAATACGATTTCCATTGACAGCTACAGCATAAAGTTTGTAGCTGCTCTTCCAGTCGGAAGTTATAGTAAAGTTTTTACGTTCCCCTCGGTGATGTATACCGGTTTTTCGTTACCGTTTACTACTTCAAATGCCACTACATTCTGCCAACCGTTTAACACGATTTCGTTTCCGCTGCGCACAGCGCTTCCTTTAGTAATGGACGGCTTGCTCTTGTAAAGTTCTACCGTATTGTCCGTGATATATTCCAAAGCTACTCCTGGTTTGGCATATCCCAATGCGATCACACGATTCTTCAAGGCATCTACCTCTGATTGAGTAATGGTAAATTGCTTGTCAGAATAGTCGAAGATATTGATATCAACGGGCGTCAAGAAGCCCCACTTCTCAAAGAAATCGGTCAAATCGGCTTTGGCATTCACGCAACAGTTGTAAACAAATTCCAATTGGCATGCTCCTGGAGCAGTTAGATCGGCATTGTTGCGCACATATTCATATACATCGGGATAGAAACCACCATGGTCTTCACGCTGCATCGGCGTATTACCCAATGCTTTTCCAAAGTAAAGTTCCAGTTGCCAGAAAGGAATCAGCATGGCTCCCGGTACCTCAATGGCAGTCTTCTCTCCGGTAATGAGCGTACTCCAAGCGTAGCCGTAGCGGCTCGGGAATCCTTCAAACGCTTGCACCTGCATACGCGACGGTTTGCCGAATACACTTGTCTGTACATGCAACACTGTAATGTTGTTGGTCACTTCGGTAGTACCATGCCATTTCAAGCCTGGTCTAGTTTGGTGAGTATGCCCCAATTCGTGTGCCGGTCCCCAACAGTTGTCAGCGAATTTGGTTTCATCAGCTACATAGTTCATAGTAGATTCTATATAAGCCGTATGATAAGCGGTAGCATACATAAAGGCATCGCTATAGGTCACATTAAAATAGCTACGGTTTTTGAACATTTTATCATACTTAACCAAGCCCAAAAATTCCTGTTGACGATAAATCATGTCATCATACAAAGTTATTAAGGCATCCACGTCTTTGGTATAGCTTAAGAAACTGCGGGTAGGAAATGTCATGTGTACATATTTACCCAATACATCAAAATGTGTATCAACCGATGCGTTCAATAACTCTTTCCAACGACCTTGCAGCTCTGGATTTTCTTTGTCGTAATAACCGTTTACTTTACCTGACGTGAAGTGCAGTCTGATTGCAGGCGCATTCTCATAATCGTCAGTATGATACATTACATAAATTAAACCTTTGTCTTCCATGGTAATGGAATTGATGCCTTCAGCTATGGGATACGTTTTTCTTGTATTGAACCCATCCGCACCTGGTTGGTCTAAATTAAGCACGCAGAGACTAATATTCTTTCGACCCTTCAAGTCTGCCATCACTGCCAGCTGTTCGCCTTTTGCTACCGAAATGCCAGTAGGATTATCTAAAAGGCTGTATGTCCAAGTTTTGTTTATTTTTGCTTGCTTGTCAGGATGTTCGTAAGCTTTATAGTCTGCAATACGGAACTGGCGGGGTATTTACCGTTGTACATATACCAAGCCAAGTTCTTAAAGAAGGCGTGCGTGCAGTTCAATATATCCGTTTCGGTAATGCCCTCTTTAGTTCCGAGCAAGCCGGGTCTCTAAAGAGTGTTGTGTAGTCGAAGTTTTTCGGATTCCTATAATAGAATTCCATCTCCTTGCATTGATAGGGTTTATCCGCTGTGTGGCAGGACGATAAGTCCATTCTCACTTTACGGACACCGGTTTGCGGAGCATTAAAGTCAATGCGTGCCGAAACCGCATTAGGCAGTTCTCCATTGAACACCTCCACATACTCGTTGCTCAGAGTACCGTCTACTTCCATCATTACGGATACTTTTACACCTTTAATCCGATTGAGAGTTCCTCCAGTATGATAAACAATATAGTCCATATTCACTTTCTCGTCAAAAGTAAATTCAAGGTATTGTTCAGGTTTCAGACCACCATCTGCAGGTTTCCATCTGGATTGCCAAGCGCCATCAAACTCATGATCAATCATGGCGTTCCAGTCGCTATTTGGAGCACCTCCATCACCAACGACGTTTGATGCGGTCAGCAATATGTCTTCGCCTATTTCCGGTGCTCCGGGAATATAGCTTTCTAGTCCTTTCTGAATGACAGAAATGATTGCCGGTTCGATGTCTGATACCTCTTCCTTATCTTTCACGGTGATCGTTCCGATGCGTCTCTCCTTATTGTTGGCTCTTACCGTAAATTTGCAAGTCTTGGTGACTGCATCGTGAGCGCCGCGGCTTTGTGGCAACAGGCACATGCTCTATCCAAGAGAAGTCTGTCATATCAAGTCATAATCAACATTTGCCGTAATGTCTACGCTGATGTTTTCACCACTCTCACCTACATTGAATGTCGATTGAGAGAGCAAGATAGCCTTCCCCCAACCCAATTGAGCTACGTTAAGTGTGTCTGATTGCGAGTGCATGGATAAAGATACGTCCCCGGCGAATATTCTTGTCTTCATTGGGATGTATTTCGAGTTCCAAGTCCCCGTTTTCTAACTTCTTAAGACCGCACCAGTCTTCCAATCCATCAGCTGTTTTCACGCTATATTCTTCGTTACAACGCACTTCCAGTATGTATATCTCACCATTTTTCGCCAAAGTTTAGACTTTGTTGCTCTACTTTCAGGAAAGGAGGAGACTGAAGGTCTTCTATTTGGTCATCGCAGCTAAAGAGACTCAGCATACTTGCCAAGCCTATTGCCAAAATGTTTTTTAAATTGCATTTTTATCATCGTACTAAATGTTGTTAACTTTGTCTTTTTATTCATAGAATGGATTCTGCACTATCTGCGGTGCCTTATTTATTTCTTTTTTTGATCGATAGGCATCAAATACTGTCCCTTATGGAACGAACGCTCTGCGGTCAATTCTATCGGAGTGAAGTCTTCTATCTTTGTAGCTCGTATGTTCAAGCCTCTATCCGGCACATTTTCATATTTGTCCGCTATAATCCAACGACGAATGTCGAAAAATTTATGTCCCTCGAAATAGAGTTCGTTCATGCGCTCTTGTCTTACGATTTCACGAAGTCCCTCTTGGGTATTTTGATAACCCGGAGTTGTGGAGTATTTATCCCAAGCTTCGTCTACGTCGGGAATACCGGCACGACTGCGTATCTTGTTCAGCCAAATCTTGGCCTCATCCAACCGATTCAGTTCCACCAAAGCTTCGGCATAATTCAGGTAGAGTTCTCCCAAACGCATCAGACAAAACGGATAATCCACCCACGAACCGTTCCATCCCGGGTGTGCCCACTTCTTGTTGGCATACCCTGTATTGAGTATCCGCTGGTACGATTTCCTGCCCGTGAGGATCGTTTTTCAGCATCTGTATCAACACTGCTCTTTTGGCAGGGTCTCCATTACCCGGATCCTTGTCCTCATACTTACTCATTTCATAGTAACCGTTGTGATAGCCCACCCCAAGCATAGAATCGCGGTTCTCTGTCGGTATGCAAACGCATCACCTTACCAGTGGGATTACCATAATTATTTCCGTCACAGTTGTCAGGAATGGCGATATAGTCATAACGGGCAGGGTAATTGAACGTTTTATCTCGGTCGATGGGCAAACCATTCTTGGTGTAGAACGATTCTACCGATTGCAGTGTAGGTACGATGGTTGTACCTAAATCTTCTTTGTCGGCACCTTTCAAACGGCGCAGCACGGAACGCCTTTGAACCCCGTATCTACTCTCTTTTTACATTCTGCCCAAATAACTTCAGGATTTTCGTTGTAATCGAGAGTGGTGTATTGCAGTCTTCTTTTGAGCCTTGTTTGGCAGACCGGGTTTCTTGTTGTCCGGTTCGCCCGCCGCCAAGTCATCGTAGAGACGAAATCCCGATTTATCCAATTCGTTAATAGCCGCAAGGGTCACATCAGCAGATTTTCTGCCATTTGTCTATGCTGTACTCTTGTGAGATAAGATGACGACCGTCCACCGGACTTCTGAAATTACTGTACATTTTGGAATTACCGTTAAACAAGGGTGAAGCAGCATACAGATACATACGAGATTTCAAGCCCAATGCTATCAAACGGGAGGCACGTCCGAAATCGGCATCCAACTGCTTGTCGGGCAAATTGGGAATGGCCTCATCCAATTTATCATTGATGAACTGAACGACCTCGTCATACGTACTGCGTTCGGGGAATTGTTCTATCGGCATGTCCTGACTCAACGCTTCTCTGATTATCATGGTAGGTCCGTAGGACCTCAGTGAGAGAAAGTGGTAATAGGCAATCATGAAGTTGCTTTCCGCCAAATAGAGTTTCTTTGTATCATCGTCCACAATATCTGGAGAAACCTTGGACAATACGGACTGGAACATATAACACTGACGGATACCGTTCCAAATATTTCCCCAAGTATTAGAGGTATAGTCCAAGGATACCGGGAATATACTCCACGTTTAAGATTTGTAAACAATTCATTACTAACGGCTGTCACCTCTTCGGGAATCCAGTATGAACCCGGCCAGTCACGACTACTTGGCATGAATCCATAGCATGAATAGAGGTAAGCTTTGACGGCGTTAGCTGTATTGTAAGTATCAGACTCTTGTGCGCGTTCATCGGGTACAACATCCAAATATTCGCATGCGATAAGTTGGAATAAGAAACATGCCCCCAATAAAAAGTTTGATGTATTTTTCATGATTTTCTTTATTTGTTATTAAAGGTTACTTGTACTCTATATTGAACACACACGTTGTGTAGGATATTTCAATCCATTACCCGATCCTAATTCCGGATCCCACAGGTCGAACGAAGAAAAAGTGAGTAGATTGACACCGCTTACATAGAAACGGCACAATTTGTACGTATATCCTACTTCTGCATTTTTCAGTTTCAAGAAAGCACTGTTTCTCAGCCAATAGCTAGATCCATAAGTGTTGTTTTTTGTTCTCCATCTGGGTTAAACGAGGGTATTTGGCGTTCGGGTTGGGGTTGTCTATACTCCAATGATCATCGGCAATATACTTGAACAAATTCTTGTATCGTGCCGTTCCAAACGGATGAATATCACCAATAAGCAACGAGGAGCGTGCCGTTCCTTGAAAGAAGAACGAAAAAATCCCATTTTTTCCACTTGATTGAAGGACCGAATCCATAAACGATTTCAGGATCTTCCGGATATCCCATCCACACTCGATCATTCTCATCGATAATATCATCATAATTACCGGCATAATCGGGCATATTTATGTAGCGTATATCACCCGGCATCGGGGAAAATCCTAAATTTTGGGTAGGATGATTCTTAATGGAAGCTTCATCCTTGAAAAGACCGTCACTAAGTAAAAGTAGACGTTGTCCATAAGAGTATCCCACCTGAGAAAGATTGGGATATTTCTGAAAATCAGGTTCGTCTTTCTCCAAAAATAGTATTGTGCGCAAAAGTGAAGGTTCCCTTAAACGAAATGAACAGGTCCTTATTCACCTGTTTGTTATAATCCAAGGCGAGGTCTATACCCTTGTTTTCCATTTTTCCCAAATTGCCATATACGGCCGCACCATTCAATCCAATGAAATTGGGGATAGTATTACTGCGTGATAGAAAGATGTCACGGCGAGTCTCCTTGAATAAGTCGAAGTTAATATTCAGTGTATTGAATAACTGAAGATCCATACCGACATTCCACTTCTCTCCAATTTCCCAAGTCAGGTTCTCATTGAAGTAGCGTGTGTACTTAGGACCACTCATGGTTACATTCTGACTAGTACCAGTTGTAAAGCTTCCATTACCACTTGTTTTTAGGTCTTCGAGGTAAGCGAAACGCCCCATTCCAGTATTGTCGTTACCGACCAACCCCATGACGCTCTTAACTTCAAGTTGGATATAACCGGGCTAATATTTTTCCAGAATTTTTCTTGCGAGATGTTATAACCTACTGCAATGGAGGGAAAGAAACCGAACCGCTTTCCAGGAGCAAAGTTCTCCGAACCATTGTAACCAAAATTAGTTTCCACCAAATAGCGTCCATCGTAAGCGTACGATACACGTCCGGCGATACCCTGCTTGCGTTGTGGAAGCGAGGTAAACAAATCGGACGGGTCGTTAACTTCGTATTGCTGTTGGTTGTAAAGGAACATCACGTTGAGGTCGTGCACGTCATTAAAGATGCGTTTGTAGTCCAACATAGCCTGCAGGTACATTTTACGGTAACCCGAATGGCTGCCTGTAGTGTTGATGACCGTATTCTTATCCGTCAGTTTAGTCAATTCGTAATCCATGGTTTCCGGATCGTAAGACTTCAATCTATATGCGTTGTACGGTGCTCTTCTGTGTACAATCGTTGTATTCTGATTCTTGAATGAAAAAAGGCCAGAGAATTTTAATCCTTTCAGCAACATTTCTAATTTTTGATCTACCTTGAAGTTAGCGGTAATAATACTCTGCAGGTTGGTCTGATAGTTGGTGGCATTGTTCGCTACCGGGTTTCCATGTGAATTACCGCCATCCGTGCTACCGTTCGCTCCCCACATAATATGATCAGGAGTTAGTCCACCTCCACCAGCTGGGAATAGAATCGGGGCGTCAACAGGATTGGCAGTCAACACATCAGAGAAAATGGTTGACGTACTGTTGTCCGGTCCTTTACGATCTCTTACGGAAAGGTTTAATCCCAACGACAACTTGGTGGTAGAAGTAGCTTGCACGTTCAAGTTGTTGATGAAGTCGTAGTTGGAAATATTGATGTTGTTATCATAACTCATGCCGTAGTCTTTGCTCAATGAACGGAGGTTACCATCGCTATGTTTAAAGCCGGCACTCATAAAGTAATCCACCCGCTTATTGCCGCCACGGATGTTAAAGTTGGCACGCTGTGAAAAGGCATTCTTCTTGAATACCTCGTCATACCAGTCCACGTCCGGAAAAATATAGGGGTTCAAATGGTTGCGTGTGCCCTCTATCATCTCTGTAGAGTATGGAGAAACGGTGGAGTTATTTCTGTTCAAGGATTCGTTAAACAGAGTCATAAAGGTAGCACCATCCACGGTCTCCGGCACTTTGCTCAACTGAGTAATGGCCCCCTCCACACGTACATTAATTATAGGCTTATCCAAGTCTTTACCACTCTTGGTAGTGATAATCATCACACCATTGGCACCGCGTGTACCATACAATGCGGTGGCAGTAGCATCTTTCAGGATAGAGAAACTTTCGATGGCTTCAGGATCGAGCGCATTCAACTCGGAAGAACTGATTTCGACACCATCCAATACAATCAAGGCACCTGTAGCACCACTAAAAGTAGATTTACCGCGAATCCAGAAATTGGCACCATCAGCACCAGGTTCGCCACTGCGCTGTACAGCAATGACACCCGCTAAGCGACCAGCAAATGATGATGAAAGGCTGGACGAAGGCACTTTCAATTCTGCAGGCTTTACTTGCGAAACAGAACCTACCATACTTTCTTTTTTCTGCCCCACACCAAAAGCTGTTACCACCACCTCACCTAACAATTCAGAAGATTCACTCAACTCTACTGTATAGGTTTTAACGTTAGTCACTATAATTTCCTTACTTTCATAGCCTAAGTAAGAAACGACAATCACATCTCCTTTCTTTGCCTTTAACGTAAATTCACCATCAATATTAGTTATAATACCACTGGTAGTCCCTTCACCATAACATTCGCTCCAATAACTGGTTCGCTTGTTTTATGTCCAAAACGACCCTCGAATTTCACCCATCTTCTGTTGTACTCCCATAGAACTAGTCAGAACCACCTCATTCTCGGTTATTCCTTTTGCTAATGCGGAATGCGAAATACCACAAAGCCCCAAAGTTAACAAAGGAAGTGCACTAAAAATAATGCCACTTTTTCTTTCTCATAATAAATAGTTTTTTGTTTTCATAATAAAAGTTTCACTTTTGATAAAGGCTTAATAATTTATCGATGCAAAAGTGAACAAATTCATTTAAACAAAGGGGATATTTTGTCTATTTAAGGAACATGTATTGTCTCTTCCATAAAAAAAATCATTTTAACACATCACAAAGAAGAGTAACAAAGCCTCTCACAAAAGCCTTCCAACGAATAAAATGTTAAAAACAAAAGGAAAAACAAAAACTCCCCTTCAAATGGACGAATCCCTCCCTTAGTTATCCTATATAGGAATAACTTTGTATCGTAAAACATACAACATCATAATAACACCTAGTAAATATGATTAGATTTATGAAGAAAAGTCCAATAATCCTCCAAAGATGGATTATCCTCACTGCATTGGCGTGTCCACTAACAACGACACAGGCGCAAACGCCCCCAAAGCAGAAAAAAGCATTTATCAAAGAGAATATGGAATTCGCCACCAAACAATATAGTTTGATGATGCAAACCCTGCACAAGGAAAAAATGGAAAAGCTATCATGCCACACAGTATGCGCAAAGACGGTACTCCCAGCAAAGGAAGTATTTACCTTTGGACAGCAGGCTTTTTTCCCTGGCACATTATGGTATCTATCAAACTACAGGCGACAAAGCTTTGCAAGACTCTGCCTTAGTTTATACACATCAAATGGAACCCGCAAAGACCTTCACAGACAATCATGATATTGGATTCATGATGTATTGCAGCTATGGTAATGCCAATCGCTTCGCACCAAAAGACGAATATGAGGACATATTAGTAGAATCGGCACGTTCACTCTGTACACGTTTCCGCCCTCAAGCAAAAAGTCATTCAATCATGGAATGGATTTCGCAGTTGGCACGGTGACAAAGTATATGATTTTCCTGTTATCATCGACAATATGATGAATCTAGAACTATTATTCCATGCCTCCAAAGTGACGGGTGATGAAAGTTTTCGTAAAGTGGCTATTTCACATGCAGAACAAGTAATGCACCATCAAGTACGTAAGGACTACAGTTGCTTCCACATCATATATTATGATAAAAAAACAGGCAAGCCCATCAAAGGAGAGACTTCTCAGGGATATTCCGATAATTCAGCCTGGTCACGTGGACAAGCTTGGGGAATCTATGGATTTACCATGTGTTACCGTGAGACGAGAGACAAACGCTTCTTGAAAACTGCGGCAGAAAAAGATGGCAGACTTCTACCTTTGATCATCCCAACCTTCCTTCCGACAAGGTTGCCTGGTGGGACTTTAACGCCTTTCAAGAAGGTTACACACCCGGTATCCGTTCCAACGCCTGTAAAATGGTAAATAACTACCGCGACGCTTTTCCGCCGCAGCCTGCGTAGCTTCGGCATTACTGGAACTGAGTACTTATAGCAAAGGTAGCAAAAAGTAAGAAATATCTGGAAAGTGCCAAACAAATTCTACATGCACTAGGTAGTACCAACTACCGTGCCGAGCTAGGTAACAATGCAAACTTTATACTGATGCATAGTGTAGGTGCCGTACCTCACAATACAGAAATAGATGTGCAGCTAACGTATGCCGACTACTATTTCATCGAAGCTTTACATCGTTATAACCGAATGCTGGACGGAAAAAGTCCACTATAAATAAAAGGAAAAACATGAAAAAGAAAGAATTATCTAATCTGTTTACTAACGGCTATAATACTACTGCCAATAGGAGTACAAGCCAAAGACAAGAAAAAGGAAAGAAGAATATTCCCATGACGGAAATTCAAACCACTGGCACCCAAGATCGCGCCATATGGGTAAAGCTACTTTGGAAAATATCATATCCTGTCATCCATAACCTCGCAGAAGGAACACTACACCAGAATATGCCCATTGAGACCCGTAGCGGTGAAACAGCAGGCTACAAAGACATGACACATCTGGAAGCTGTAGGCCGCACACTCGCCGGGGTTGCCCCTTTGGCTAACACTCCCCGATGATGATACAGAAGAAGGCAAACTACGCAAGTAGATGCGTGAAGAAGTACTGAAAGGATTAAAAATGCAGTAGATCCTGCATCACCCGACTTACTGAACTCACCAAACACGCTCAACCTATCGTAGATGCCGCCTATCTGGTACATGCCTTCCTCCGTGCCCCCAAAGCTTTATGGGAACCATTGGATGAAGTTACAAAAGAACGCTATATTAAATCCTTCCAATCCTTACGTAATCGTACTGGTGCTTTACAACAACTGGCTACTCTTCACCGGACTAACAGAATCATTTCTGTTGGGAAAAGGTGTACAATACGACCAGTTCCGTATTCGTGTAAGTAAAAATAAGGTAAAAGAATGGTATGTAGGCGATGGCTGGTATAGTGATGGTCCATCATTCAGTATGGATAATTATAACGCCTACGTGATGCATTCTATGATGGTAGCTATGCTGGAAAATCTTTTACCTAAACGTTGGGCAAGTCAGAAGGAGCTAGACGAAGCTATGAACCGCATGATACGCCACTCTGAATTTTGTGAACGTATGATAGCTCCCGATGGCACATATCCCGCTTTCGGACGTTCGGTTACTTATCGTACCGCTGCATTCCAATCGTTAGCAGACGTAGCTCTACGCAAAAAATTGCCCTCACACGTTTCTCCCGCCCAAGTACGTTGCGCCCTGACTGCCGTACACCGAAATATGTATGAGGGAAATCAGAACTTCGATAAGGATGGTTGGTTAGTGCTCGGCTTCAACGGTCATCAGCCAGAATGTGCTGATGGTTATACCTCCACTGGCAGCCTTTATATGGCAACCTTAAGTTTTCTACCTCTCGGTCTTCCCGCTGACGATCCGTTTTTGGACAGATGCATACGCAGATTGGACTAGCAAAAAAGCTTGGAAAGGAGGACATCTACACAAAAGATTACAAAGTGGAATACTAAAACAGGGTTATCAAATGGTCCAGAAACCAACCTTTATAACTTAGCAAGGCATGAAAATTTGTATATAAACAATAAAAATGTTGTGATTAAATAACTAATTACCATCCTCCTGTATTATCCTCTAGTATAACGGTATAGAGTTAATACAAGGGGATGGATCCAAATGGTTTAATCCGTATACCACTATCTTTTTACTGCATAGCAATCTCACAATACTACCTGTAAATCAGCGTTGACAAATATTCCTCAGCAAACATCTCATTGGCGACTTCCAACAAAAGTCTCTGCAGTTAAAGCCTCTATACGTTTAAAGACAAGCTCGGATGATTCGTACTTATGGTAATGCAGGAAAGTTTTCGCCATGCCCAACGCATTATTCTCAAAATTATCGGAGGCCACCCCGATTTGTCCGATCAACTGCTTCTTGGCTGCCGCCAACTGAGAAGAAGTCATTTTTCACATCCCGCATTCGTTTCAGTTCCTTATAGGTCAATTTCAAACAAGTATCCATATCTTCAATATCCGTCCCGAAGTAAATGCAGAAAGCACCTGTATCGGTATAAGAAGTCAGATTGGATTCGACATTATAAACCAATCCCCTGCGTTCACGAAGAGAAACATTCAGTTTGCTGTTCATTCCAGGACCGCCGAGGATATTATTCAGCAGATAGAGTGCGGTACGTTTGTCGTCGTATGCATTATATCCACGGCTACCAATCATTACATGTGCCTGATGTGTGTCTTTAGTTACCGTTAAATGTTCAGGAATATAAAGAGGCGGAGGCGTACGGCGGTTCTCAATTTCCACAGCAGGAATATCCGACATATATTTTTCTGCCAGACGGATAATTTTCTTGAAATCATATTGTCCTTGAACGAAAACACCATATTCCCCGGCTGATAGAACCGACGGGTAAAGGACAGGACATCCTCCGTGCGAAAACTCCTCAGAAGTTCCGGTTTCCCCAGAATGTTTCTTCCCAGCGGATGATTACGGAATATCATATCTTCAAAATCATCGAAGATCAATTCGGAAGGATTGTCTTCATAGGATTGATTTCGTCAATAATCACTTCTGTTTCCTTTTTCAATCTCATGTTGCGGAAAAGTAGAATGGAATACAATATCCCCAGTAGCTCAAGCGCACGTTCCAGATGTTCTGTCAGGAAGGCGGAATAGACAACCGTTTCTTCTTTATTCGTATAAGCATTGAGGTCACCGCCTACATTCTCCATTCGGTTGAGAATATGCCAAGCTTTCCGTTTCACCGTTCCCTTAAAAATAAGATGTTCTACAAAATGAGCCATTCCCTGTTCATTTGCCGCTTCATCACGGGTACCGGCATCAATCGCAAAACCACAATAAGCTACTTTTTGAAAGCGTCGGTTCATGGATAATACGCAGGCCATTAGGTAATGTATATTCGTTGCAATGCATTGTTTTCTACTTCCTTATTGAATTAATGCCACAAAAATACAATAAAACTTATTGCTGTTTATAGAAAATTGCAGATATTTGTGGACTATAACAGTTACAACGTATATGGAAAAGATAGGAATTTTCTGTTCTGCCTCTGAAAACATTGACAAAATGTACTTCGAAAGTGCTCGCCGAATAGGCGAATGGATAGGACAGACAGGCAAAACGTTGATTTACGGAGGAGCCAACCTCGGACTTATGGAATGCGTAGCACGCACCGTAAAAGAAAAACGGGGGTAAGGTCATTGGAGTAGTCCCGACCAAACTGGAAGAAAATGGTAGAGTAAGCTCTCTACTGGACGAGGTGATTCATACCCGCAACCTGAGCGACCGCAAAGATATAATGACGGAAAAGTCGGATGTATTGGTGGCACTGCCTGGAGGCGTAGGCACACTCGACGAAGTTTTCCACGTTATAGCTGCCGCTTCTATTGGCTACCACCACAAGAAAGTTATCTTCTATAACGAATATGGTTTCTACAACGAGCTGCTGAAAGCACTCAAAACCTTGGAAGAAAAAGGCTTTGCCCGCCAACCTTTCTCAACCTATTACGAAATAGCAAACACTCCGGATGAACTAAAAGAAAAAATAAACTGATCATATGATAGACTCCATTAAACAACTTTTGCAACAGGAAGCACAGGCTGTGCTCAATATCCCTGTAACAGACGCTTATGAGAAAGCAGTACAACTTATTGTTGAACAGATACATCAGAAGAAGGGAAAACTAGTAACTTCCGGTATGGGGAAAGCCGGACAAATTGCGATGAACATTGCTACCACTTTCTGTTCTACGGGTATTCCCTCTGTATTTCTGCACCCTAGCGAAGCACAACATGGTGACTTGGGTATCCTGCAGAAAAATGATTTGCTCCTGCTTATCTCCAACTCCGGCAAGACGCGTGAAATCGTCGAACTTACCCAACTTGCTCACAATCTGGACCCGAACTGAAGTTTATCGTTATCACGGGAAATCCAGATAGTCCTTTGGCGCACGAATCGGATGTTTGCCTGAGTACCGGTAAACCTGCCGAAGTTTGTACGCTGGGTATGACTCCTACTACTTCGACTACTGCCATGACTGTTATCGGTGATATTCTGGTAGTACAGACCATGAAGGAAACCGGATTCACCATTGCCGAATATTCGAAACGCCACCACGGAGGTTATCTGGGAGAAAAATCAAGATCACTATGCGAAAAGTAATCGGTATCGGAGAAACAATCCTCGACATCATCTTTCGAGGCGACCAGCCTTCCGCAGCCGTACCGGGAGGCTCTGTATTCAACGGCATCGTATCCTTAGGCCGGATGGGAGCAAACGTCGGTTTCATCAGCGAAACCGGTAACGACCGCGTGGGAAACATTATCCTGCAATTCATGCGTGACAACAATATCCCGACCGACCATGTGAATGTATTCCCTGACGGGAAATCACCGGTATCTCTGGCTTTTCTCAATGAGCAAAGTGATGCCGAATATATCTTCTACAAGGATTACCCCAAAACAACGTCTCGATGTCCTGTTCCCCAAACTGGAAGAAGACGACATTGTCATGATAGGCTCCTACTACGCCTTGAATCCGGTATTGCGGGAAAAAGATTCTCGAACTGCTCGACCAGGCGCGCGAGAAAAAAGCTATTATCTACTATGACCCCAACTTCCGTTCTTCACACAAAAACGAAGCGATGAAACTCGCTCCCACCATTATCGAGAATTTAGAATATGCGGATATTGTACGAGGCTCATTGGAGGACTTTTTCTATATGTACGGCATGCAGGACGCGGACAAGATATACAAGGATAAAATCAAATTTTACTGTCCTCGGTTTATCTGTACTGCGGGAGGAGAAAAAGTATCACTCCGTACAAATTTAGTTAATAAAGATTATCCGATAGAACCATTGGAAGCTGTCAGTACCATTCCTTCGTGATTGGTAATAAAAATACAAGTGATATATTACAAACAAGGATTTGGATACAAGTAATCTATCCAGTTGAAATCCTATTTTCATAAAATCCATATTGGGTTAATCTGTCAACCTTAACTTAATATGGATTTCCTTATCTTTGCAACAAACTATATTCATTGCCAATCTACTTAATATATGAAAAGATTTGATTTTACCTCTATTGATAATCTTTATCTTCATCAGTTTACTAGCAAAAAGCAAACGATGCATAAAAACATTGTTAAAAAGTAAGAAAAATCTCCAAAAAACAAAGCTAGTTATACCTAACAAAAAAGCGAAAAGACAGACAGACAAACCAAAATAATATTAAGACAATCCAGGATATTCAAAAGAAAGATGGACAGCACAGTCTCTTTGTTTTGAGTACATCTCCAAAAAGATTCCGCTTTAGCCCTATGCTATCCACATGAACAGGTTCGCTCAAGAAAGTAATGACAAAGAACTTTAATTGAAGCTAAACTGATTATTCAAGAATACATCTCGATGGGCTTTTAAAAGAAGCTTTGGCAATTACCAATTCGATGCAACAAAAAGCAACTATCTCTAAACTCAAAGCTGAATATTTTCTCGGACAAGTCACGATCTACAATCACCAGAAAGCTTTGGTTTCCAACGAGGACGATTCACAAGAAAATGATCTGATAGAACAAAATATCACGATTCGCTGCTCAAATGCCAGTCCCATCAAACGTACGAGCTTTATAACTAATTCAACTCCTTCTTTCCATAAAAAGTATGATGATGCTATTCATATATACTGACAGCACTTATCAAAGTTATACCCATTCAAGAAATGCTGAATCATAGTATATTCTCTGGCATCTGCCTAATGGGTTGCAAAAACAAGATCAAGAGAATATTTCAAATATTCTTGCACATCTGCCATTTCTGATGTATGTATTAAATGGAGCTAGAGAAAATCCTCTCTTTAAAAAATATTAAGAATAAGCTGATCTTTGAGAGTGGGATATAGGACTGTAAGTATCTAACATATGAAAATGCAATGGAGGACGCCATCCTATGCAATGAGAATTAACACCATCGAAGCTCCTCAGATATGCATTCATAGATAAGGCATTTCCAAGAAAAGAGAACATAAATTTATCATCATAACGGCATTGCTCATTTAATATGCGTACTGTCTGCAGCCCTGCTATTCATCCTTGTCCGTACAACTGAAAAACAAAAAGGGTAAAGGAATGTTTAATGAGAGTTTGTCTTATCATCTTTACGAAATACAATGTCGAAACTCCAATATTGGCAGATAACAATAAAATCAAAGAAGAATATGTAGGCCGTATATGGGAACAATATACCAGTTAGAGTCAGTAAAATTGCCAATTTTAAGAAAAAAGAGCACTCAAAATAGCCAAAAGTGAAGATATACAGCAACCTCTTTCCTCCACTCCTCTCCTCCTCAATAGCAATACGTAACTGAACGAAGCATACCGA
>VOFG01004104.1_pt1 | contig 25410 bp, 44 predicted proteins | sample 5384171 | NCBI WGS metagenome assembly VOFG01 (sample SAMN12384726, study PRJNA508395) | human gut metagenome | isolation source: healthy gut F | host: Homo sapiens | reverse complement strand
TTTCCATGCTCATCAGTCTTACGATAGCCAGGATTTATTTTTCGTGTAATCTTGAAAACTTCCGCAGGAGAAACCCTAGTACCATTTAGATAATCCACAGTCAATTGATTATTAATCAAAATTTTATTATTCGGTAATTCAAATCAATCTTTCCTGTTTTAGTATTTAAATCCGTTTTTCATAATACCAGGGTGCCCATTTGGCTCCAGATAAATTTTATAACGCAACGTATGGTCTCCCCCTTCAACCGTCAGCCATGCCGATAGAGAAAAGGCTGTTTTCACTGGTTCTGCCAACCAATAGGTATTCACCCCCGCATCACCTCTTGGCGAAGATTATTATAATAATTCATCAACCCCAAATTATCCTTTTCATCATAATACCCCGCCAACTCCTCTATTTCCAGCTTCTCTTTCGCATTCATCATCATAAACACTCAAATCCGGCCATTCAGTTCGTAATTACCATTATACGTGAAACGTAGTTTTCCCGGTAGCGGGGCTCTTGTTTCCACGACTACCACTCCATTGGCAGCCTCTGAACCATAAATAACCGTCGCTGCCGCATCCTTCAACAATGTAATTGATTCCACTTGTTCCGGATCAAGATCCATGATCGTTGTTGCATCCACGCCAATCACACCATCCAACACGAACAATGGTTGATTCGGACGGTATTTACATCACCACGCAACACGACCACGTCATCACTCTGGTAATTACCCATGCTAGCTTGTCCTCGCATTTGAAAATCCCGGTATTGCATTTGAGATTCGAACCAGCCAGATTGCTCGCATTCATCCTAAAACCAGGATCTAGCATCTCTAACGCCTTCAACACATTACCAGAAGTCATTCGTTTAATCTCATCCCTAGAAACCCGTGTTGCTGATCCCGTAAACCCTTCTTTCTTACGAGTAAAGATACCCGTCACCACCACGTCTTCCAGATTTTCGGTCTGCTCCTCCATCACAACCTTCAAATCCTTCTTACCGGCCAGAATCTCTTTATCCTTAATATCTGCCAGTTTCACCTTTTTGCGTCACCATCCCGACAAAACGGAAAACAACAACCACATCCTTCAGCTCTTTAGGCAAAGGAAGACTAAACTTCCCATCAATATCCGTGGCACATCCACCGTTGTCCCCTCGATAAGAACGGTTACCCCGGGTAGAGGGGCCCCACCTTTATCCACCACCTGCCCTTTCATCAGAATCGTTTTCTCTTCCTCCTTGGCTACAACCGCTTTCGGGGTAATCACGATCAGATTGTCAACCAACCGATAACCGAAACTCTCTCAAAAATCACTCGTACCAGCTCGTCCAGCGTTGCTTGGTTCAAATTCACGGAAATCTTTCTTGTCACATCCACCTCTTTCTTACTAAAAAGAAATCCTGTTTTAACTGTTTTTCGACCTCCAGAATCACTTGTTCAATCGTAGCATCTTTCAGCTTCAGACTAACCGATGCATTCTGGCTGCGAACCTCTGCCGAAAGGTGCGTCAGCCCTATCAGCATAAATAAAATCACTATCTTCATCACTCGAAATAGGTTAAAAAGTTTCCTGAATGTGCTGTTCATGCACACACCTCGTTTTTTTTCATAACTTTGTAATTGAATTAATACTTGAATTCTCTTCGGAGAATGAACACGGGGGTTGTTAGCGGCAATCCCCGTTTTTCTTCTAACGTTTTATAATAGTTATCACTTTTTCCTTTTACCTCGAAATCAACATTTGTCGTTACCTTGATCACGGACAACACTTTATCCAGATCCATATCCCTTTTGATCACGCCCCGGAATTCGTAATCTTTCAGTTCCGTTCTGGTAGAACACCTCGAAATCATACCAACGCTGCAACTGGCGCATGATCAAATCCAGCGTCATCGCCCGGAACACGAACCGCCCTTCCCTCCATGCCACGTAAGGCTCCACGTCCACCTCTCTCACGGTCAATTGTCCCGACTGCACATTCATCACGCTCTGCATTCCCGGTTTCAGCACCTCTGCCTGCCGTTCTTCACGGAAGACACCCGGACCGCCCCGTTCACCAGCGTCGTGTAGATCTGCCCGTCATCCCCGTAAGTGTTCACGTTAAACGATGTTCCCAGAACAGTCACTTCCGCCCCGTTCATCCGAACGATAAAAGGACGCAAGCTATCTTTATGTACCTCGAAATAGGCCTCTCCTTTCAAATCAACGATTCGTTTCCCATCACTGAATTCTACCGGATATTTTAATTCCGGAATCCGCGTTCAAAAATACCTTGGTACCATCCGATAATACCAATGAATACTCTCCCCCGATAGGCGTTGTCAACTTGTTATACTCTTCTGTTACCATTCCTTTTCCATACTCTTCATACACGATTCCCTGACTGCTGGTAGCCACCCGTACTCGTTCATTCAACAAAATATTCAAATTCTGCCCTTGTTCCACCACCACCTCCTTCCCGTCAGCCATCATTAAAATAGCCTTTGACGTTCCGGGCTGCATCACATTCTTTGCCAACTCTTGTTCCTCATGCATATCCCGAACCCCGTTTATCGTACGCCCCACGAATAAACCGACCAACAAAATAATCGAAGCCGCAATCGACCAGCGCAAAGTCATCCGACGACTCTTCCGATCATAAATACTCTTTTCTAAATACAGGAATTCTTCCTCACCGTTCTCTCCATAGCTTTGTCCCGACAACTTTTGCCGGATTGCCGCGATCTCGTCCAATAGCTCAACATGATCTTTCTCTTTCAACCATGCCGTCACTTCCTCGTCATTCAACTCTTCCCTCCGAGCAAGTAACCTATTGGCAAATTCTATATCATCATCCTTATAACCCATTTTTGCTATTTTTTACAATAACACAACAAGCCACCTCAAATGGGTGACAAAAAAATTAAATATTTTTTTATCTAACGGAAAATAATCGGATTTGTATGGGTAATCCCATCTCAAAAATAAATTTTAATTAATATTTTTCGTAATTATATTATACCAACTCCTATTCAACTCCCATTCATCTCCTATTCATCTCTAATTGTAATAGATCATAACATATTCATTTAAGATCGCTATAAAATGAATATTATTTTACAAATATGATAGATATAAAACTATAATTTTATTATATAACTTAATACCTTTTGATAACGTTATAAATTCCCACTTAAAAATACCCGACAAAAAAACAGGACTCCAAAAAAAGTCCTGTCTTCAAATTATCCTGTAAAAACAAAAAATACCTCTACTTATATTTCTTCATTATTTTCTCGATAACCTCAGCCGTTAACTCATGTCCTTGTAATAGGAAAACCTTCCCAACGAACAATGCCTTTCGGATCAATCAAAATCACGTGAGGAATCCCCTTTACCCCAAGTGCTTTCTTCATTACTCCTTTGGTATCTACCGCACTATAATATTCGATATTCGGCTCTTTTCATCTCTTTCTACTTTAGCCGCAAGTTTCATCAGAAATTCCGATAACAACCAACTTTTTCCGAACTTTTTAGCGAACTCGTTTAATTCGGGTATCGCCTTCCGGCACGGGCCACACCATGTTGCCCAAAAAGTCAATCAGAATGAATTTACCCTTCAATTTCGGTTGTTGAGAAATCCACTCTTCCACCACAAATTCCGGGGCTTTCTTATTTAAAAAGAGTCTGCCCACAATTTTTTTCCATTATTGGACTCTTGTCCAAAGACGTTTGACAAGGTCAACGTCAGAACGATACATACAATTAACTTCATCATTTTTTCACTATTTTAAATTAACATCCCAATTTTCAAACACTTATACTCGTTCCCGTTTCAGCAGGAATAACATCACCATTTCCCCTTCAACTCGTTTCGCAGGAATTTCAACCCTCGTGAAATATGAGTCTTTACCGAATTCACACTAATTCCCATCACGTCAGCCACGTCCTTGTATGTTTGACCTTCAACAAAACATTTCATCAGCACTTCCGTTGTTTTTCAGGCAATTCGTCGAGCTTTTCGTTCAAGCGGGCCATACGTTGTTCATAATCATCCAGTTCCTCATCAGCATTCTGCAACGCCTCGACAACTTCCCGCTCGTTCATAGCCACAACACGCAAATGTTTCAAGTAATTCAAAGCATAATTCTTGGATAAGGTGAACAGGTAGGACTTCAAAGAATAAGAAGTATCCAATTTCTTTTTGATTCCTCAACACCACGAGGAACACATCATGCACGATGTCCTTAGCCACCTCTTCGTCATTCACGTAGCTACATACGAATCCCACCAAATCCCCGAAATGGGATTTGAATAAACTTTCAAAAAAGAATCACTATTTAAGTCATTTCCTATCATGATACGCATATAACTAACACGACCTCTATCCATGCAAAGTAAACTTTTTATTGAAGACGACAAACAACTGGCCCAATTATAAAACAAACTGTTCTCACATCAACATGGGAAAAAGACACTAGCCAGGTTTCAAAGGGATTCAATTAATTTTGTAAATTTGCTGACAGGTGGATAAGGACTTTCCCCGGACAAGGCAAAAAAACAACGTCATAAATCAAAAACAGGCTCGCATGACACACGTTAATATAACATCCCGAAAACTATTTCTTATCCTCTTTTCACTCGTGTTACCGGTTGTAATCAAAGGCTGAACAACAGGGGCTTGGAGGAACAATTACGAAAAGTCATCGCAAATAAAAAAAGCACAAATTGGTATTGCCGTGATCATTAACGGTAAAGATACGATCACGATTAATAATGACGAGCGTTACCCGATGATGAGCGTGTTCAAGTTGCATCAGGCTTTAGCAGTTGCCGATTATTGCGAGAAGAAGGGTTTGTCTTTCGATACATCTATTTATATACGTAAGGCTGATCTGAAAACGGACACGTACAGCCCGCTCCGAGACCTGTATCCAAACGGAGAAATTTCTCTCCCGATAAAAAATTACTAGAGTATACCCTGCATTTAAGCGATAATAATGCCTGTGATATTCTTTTCCAGCAAACCGGAGGCACGGAGGCTACGGATCACTACATCCGCTCCAATTTGGGCATGAGACATTTTGCGATCAAGGCCACCGAAGACGAGATGCACCAAGATAAAAACAAATGCTACCTGAATTGGAGTACTCCACTTGAAACGGTAAGAATGATTGAATTACTGTTGAACGTGCCGCTATTCGATGACGAGTACCAAAAATTTATCAAAACGACCATGATGTCCTGCGAAACGGGAAAAGAGCGGTTAGCACGCCCTCTGCAAAGGAAACAAAGCAATCCTCGGTCATAAAACCGGGACCGGTGATCGGAATGACAAAGGACAAATTATCGTGATGAACGATGTCGGGTTCGTGTACTTGCCAGATGGTCAAAGCTACACGATCGCTGTCTTTATAAAGGATTCAGAAGAAAGTGAGGCCGCAACAGTCCGAATTATTGCAGATATTTCAAAAACGGTATATCGACACGTTACGAATAACAGTCACGAATAAAACCATGAAACACTAAACCACACAGACTATTTTCATCATTCCACTTGCTTTATGGTTAAGAACTGCTAACAGATTACTCCAATACACGAATGAGCCTCGAATATCCCCACTAAGAAGGAGTAACGATAATTCGGAAACTTTTGCTTGGTAGATAGCGGATAACTTCCGCGTCGACGGCATCAATGTAACTACGTTGAAATTCCCAAAGCAGAATTCGATTCCGGAGAGTGATCCGATCTTGTATTTCTCCAAAGCCGCATCCAGATTATCCTCGGCAACACTTCGGCACTTTCAATCTCGAAATTTACCATCAGCAGGTTGTTTTTCATACGTATTGTACATCAACGCCAAATCCCCCAGCGTTTCCTTTTCCGCCTCTTGGTAGGTTAATTCCATGTTTTCCAATTCCAATTTGGCATTTTTGATTTTCGTTCGGTTATGCTAAATGACTGAAAATAGGAACATTTAACGAGAATCCCCAGTAAAAACCGTTTGACCGGTTCAACGTGGTACTGGAAGAGGGTGTATCTGTCTTGTTATAGTTGTACCCGGAATTGAAATCTAGTGTCGGGAATAATACGGCACGGGCATTTTTCAAATCCAGCGCGGAAATTTTCTGATCTTTTTAGCGATCAACAAGGTGGTGTTTCCTTCCAGAGTTTTTTGCTCCAAGGTACCCAATGCCAGTTGCGGCCCCAGCAAGATCGTGTCTTGCACGTAATTCACCATTTGCAAATCCGTATTCATCAATTTGTTCAACGTGATATAGGCACTTTTAAAGCCTCCTTTTGCCGCACGTAGGTAGAGCTATCCGTGTTCAAATCAATTTTTGCCTGTTGAGCTTCTAACCCGGATCTATTCCCAATCTTGTAACGTACTCTGGCCTCATCATAACGTTCATTCGAAAGTTCCAAAGAATGACGTGCTGCTATCAACTTATGGTGTTGTACCAGCACGTTATAATAAGCTGCACTCACGTTCAAAATCAAGTTCTCCACGGCTTGCTGCACGGCAAGTTCGCCCATTGCCAATAACTCTTTCTGTTTTTCATGGGTGGTGAACATCTCTAACCCGTCAAATATCCGCCAGTTTAGAGCAACCCCGCAGTGTAGTTATCCGTTTTTACATCCGACATCTTATTCACCTCACCCCGCTATTCTCGGTCTTCGTGTCATTGCGGGTCTGTGTCTGTTTCGCGGTTCCTTCCAACGTCGGGTAGGAAAGTCGAGTAATTCAAATTATTCTTATCCATCCGAGCCTCGTTCCGGATGATTTTAATGGAAAAATTTGATTCCAAGGCTTTTTCCAGACATTCATCCAGACTCACACGCTGCGCGGAACAATCGAAAATTGAGAATTGAAAATTGAAAATGAACAATAAAACGATCATTTTCCCTATCCATTTCATATATCGTAAATTCTGTTTTTCATAGTTATTCTTTATTCTACTTGCAAATCTTTCAATTCATTCAATCTTCTATCTCTTCTATTATTTTTACTTTCTTTCGAGGAGAGGTAGGTGTAAATAGCCGGGATCACGAAGAAGTGTCAACAGGGTGGAGCATACCATACCTCCTACTACCGCAATACCCATGGCAACACGGCTCTCAGCTCCCGCACCCCGTGGCCATTGCCATCGGAAGAATACCTAACACGGTAGACAAACTCGTCATCAGGATCGGACGTAAACGAGACACGGCCGAATCCTCGATCGCCTCACGCATGGACAAACCGGCCAACTTACGCTGGTTGGCAAATTCCACGATCAAGATACCGTTCTTCGAAACCAATCCCGACCAACATGATGATACCAATCTGGCTGAAAATGTTCATGGTCTGCCCAAAATACCACAAAAGCAACCATAGCCCCGATCAATGCCAACGGAACGGTAAACATGATGATTAACGGATCACGGAAACTTTCGAACTGCGCAGCAAGTACCAAATAAATAAATACCAACGCCAACATGAAGGCGAACATCAAACTGGAAGAACTTTCCACGAAGTGCTTGGATGTTCCCGATAACGTGGATTTAAAGTCATCGCTCAATACCTCATCGGCAATACGATCCATCTCTTCCAATCCTTGAAAAGAGTCACGCCCTTTGCCAGACCGGCAGAAACGGTTGCCGACACGAAACGATCATAACGATATAACTGTGGCGGCATGGAACTTTCGGACGTTGTGATCAGATTATCCAGATGAATCAAGTCGCCATTGTTATTCCGCACGTATATTCCTTTCAAGTCACTCGGTTTGTTTCGATCTTGACGCTCCAACTGGGAAAGTATCTGGTACTGTTTGCCATTCATGATGTAGTAACCCACCCGTTGCTCACTCATTGTCAACTGGAGTGTTTTGGCAATGTCCTGCACGGAAACGCCCATACTGGCAGCCTTGTCCCGGTCGATATTAATAGTCAACTCCGGTTTCGTGAATTTTAGGTTCAAATCAGACGCCGAGAACACGGAACTTTTGTTTACCTCATCCATGAAAACAGGTAATATAGCCTTCAAGTCATCCAGATTTTCGCTTGAATAACGTATTCCACCGGAAGTCCTCCCCGCCGGCCACCGAAGGTCTGTTGCTGGGAAACCAAGGTACGGCCTCCTGTAAACTGACGCACGTCTATAGCTAACTCGTCGGCAATCTCCTGTTGGGTACGCTTCCGCTTGTCTGCATCAACCAACCACAATTGCAAGCTTGCCCGGTTTGTTTGTCCCCCCCGATGAATTGAATCACTTTTCCTGTTCCGGCACGGTTTGTTCCACAAAGTTAGAAATTTCATCCGCATAACGAGCCATATACTCGTAGGTGGCTCCTTCCGGGGCGACAGAATTCAACCGAATATTCGAACGGTCCTCCAAAGGCCATTTCCGAGGGAATCAATAACCACAGGAAATAAATAGCTACACCGGAAGCCCCGAGTATAATGATTGACCAATAACGGACTTTCAAAATCGCTGTAACCAACGACGGTACACCCGGTTCATCCCCTCGAAGAAAGGTTCTGTTTTCCGGTAAAACCAGTTTTGCGTGGCATTCCGGGTCAATAGTTTCGTGGAGATCATCGGTGTAAATGTCAACGCCACGAAAGAGGAAACCACCACGGCTCCGGCAATCACCACACTAAATTCACGGAACAAACGCCCCGTGGTGCCTTCCAAGAAAACGATTGGGAAGAACACGGCTACCAACACCACTGTTGTCGCGATAACGGCAAAAAATATCTCGTTTGATCCCTTGAATCCCGCCTGCAACGGGGACATTCCTTGCTCTATTTTCGTGAATATATTCTCCATGACCACAATAGCATCGTCAACCACCAAACCGATGGCCAGCACGACAGCCAGCAAGGTCAATATATTGATGGTAAACCCGGCCACATACATAATGAAAAAGGATGCAATCAATGACACGGGGATTGCCAGAACGGGGAATTAACGTCGTCCGCCAACTCCGCAAGAAAAGGAAAATGATCAACACAACCAAAAGGAAAGGCCTCGAAAATCGTGTCCTCCACCTCGTTGATTGAACTCCGGATAAATACCGTGTTGTCGAAGGCAATCGTGGCATCAATATCTTCCGGCAGGTCCTTTTCCAAATCCTGCATCACGAGATAAGCCCGGTCTGCAATATCAATGTAGTTTGCTCCCGGCTGGGGAATCAAAGCACACATCACCATGGGAAGGCCGTTACGTTTGGCTATACTCCGGGTGTTCTCGGCATCCACTTCCGCCACACCAATATCTTTAAAACGAACAATTTTTGATCCTTCTCTCGAAATGACCAAGTTGTTGAAATCCTCGATAGACATTAATCGTCCCAACGTACGGATTGTCAACTCGGTATTGTCTCCTTCCACTCGTCCGGAAGGTAATTCGATGTTCTCTTTTTCAACGGCAGACTGCACGTCCATCGGGGTCAACCGATGTGCTGCCAGTAAAGCCGGGTCCATGCGCAAACGCACGGAATAACGTTTTTCTCCCCAAATATCCACGCTACTCACGCCGGGGATAGTCTGTAACCGTTCTTTGTAATAGCATTCGGCATATCCGCTCAAGTCAATCAACGAACGTTGACCACTACGCAAAGAAACAGCAAAATAGGTTGGGCATCCGCATCCGCCTTGTACACGGTCGGGGGATCTATATCCTGCGGTAAACGACGTAACGTTCCGGAAACTTTGTCTCGAACGTCATTAGCTGCCGTTTCCAAATCCACGCTTAATTCGAATTCTATCGTGATCCGGCTTTGTCCATCACGGCTCGTACTACTTAACGAACGGATTCCCTGTATACCATTAATGGCCGACTCCAAAGGCTCGGTAATTTGTGTTTCAATAACATCGGCGTTAGCTCCCACGAACGAGGTCGACACGGATATTACCGGGGGATCCACGCTAGGGTAGTCACGCACGCCTAAATACAGCAACCCGATGGAACCGACAATAACCAAAATCAAGTTTAACACGGTTGCCAGCACCGGACGCTTTATACAGGTTGAAGATAAACTCATACCACTGATTAATTTTAGATTTATGATTTTAGATTTTAAATTCTAAACTCTACATTACCTGAAACTCTAAATTTTAAACTCTAAACTTTTTCTCTATTTATTCAACTTGACATTCACAATCATTCCCTCACGCAACTGCATCAAGCCGCCTGTTAACACGGTGTCACCCACCTGTATGCCGGAAGTTACTTCCACGAACTGGGAATCCCGACTGTCTGTTTGCACGGGTACACTGGTAGCCTTTTTATTTTTCTACTACCCACAAACGTTTTCCGTCCATCTCCGGCACGACGGCCTCTGTCGGAACAAGTATATATTTCAAATTCTCAGCTGTCATCAACTCCCCCTCACGAACATTCCCGCTACCAAATTTTTAGTATTCCGGTAACGAGCCCGCAGATTTATGGTATGAGTAGCCACGTCCGCCTGTGGATCAACAGCATACACTTCTGCCTCGATCTGATGTTCCATCCCACTAGGTTGGAAAGTAAGTTTTCTACCCACTAAAGGCAGGTCAATATATTTTTCAGGAATAGAAAATTCAATTTTAAATAAGAATTATCAACAATCGTGGACACCTTAGTACTCGGTTGCAAGTAACTCCCCTCACTCACGAAACGGAATCCCATTCGACCGTCAAAGGGAGCCCGGATTTCAGTTCGAGCAATTTTAACCTTTAATAATTCAATATCAGCCAGATTCATATTGTACTCGGTCTCCAACTGCTGGAATTCTTCCACGCTGATGGATTCCCGCTTTAATAGTATCCGCTGTCTTTCCAATTTGGCTGCCAATAATTTTTTTTGGAATTCGGCACGAGCGAGTTGAGCCTGCAAATCCGAATCATCCACTTTCACTAACAAGGTTCCTTTCTTCACCAACGTCCCTTCTTCAAAAGCGATCTTCACAACTTTACCGGCTGTTTCCGAAACCAGTTCGACTTCTTCATTTGCAACCAATAATCCCGTTACGGGAATTCCATTACCGGAAGTTGACATAGATGCCACGATCCCCGATACCGGTAAAGCCCCCGGTTAGTCGCCTTGGGAGCTGTTGTCGGGGTTGACGTCTCTTTATCCGAAGAAAAAAATCCAAACGAGGGATCACGATCGCTCCCACGATCACGACCGGAATTCCATTTGTAAAACTCTCTTTAAACCTTTGTTCATATTTTTAATCATTACATACCAAAATGCCTGTTTCAGCCGAGCCTAGACAAGTATTCACAACACTGTTGTTATGACATCAAATATCCCCAAAGTTTATCAACAAACCGTTAATAGTTTGTTAAAATAACGAGATGTTTTAGATATTTTATTTAAAACCAATGGCGCCATTTAAACACGATGAAACCGAACACGGAAAAGAGTATCGAGATAACAATCACGATCAAAAATCCGTATGGATTTTCCTCCAAAGAGTTCGGGAACATTCATCCCGTACAAACTGGCAATCAAGGTCGGTAACATTAATATAATCGAGATGGACGTCATCCGTTTCATCACGATATTCAAGTTATTGGAAATCACCGAAGCGTAGGCATCCATTGTACCGCTTAAAATATCGCTATAAATACGGGCCGAATCCTGAGCCTGCCGCAATTCGATCTCCACGTCCTCCACCAAATCCTCGTCGAAGAATTGCCGCTGCACTTTCAAAGTCTTCATTTTGATCAACAAGTTATCATTCCCACGCAAAGAAGTAATAAAGAATACCAATGATTTCTCGATTTTTAGCAACCGTTGTAATTCTTCATTCCGGATGGAACGTTCCAATTCGACCTCTGCCATATGCATCTGGGCGTTGATTTGTTTCAAGTATTTCAAATACCACACGGAGGCAGAAAGAAACAAACGGAAAACAAGATCCCAATTATTGGCAATTTCCAAGTTTTTACGAATCACGTAATTGATGAAATCGGGAATCATTTCTGTCTCGTAATAGCACACGGTTACAAACATATCCTCCTTCACGATAATCCCCAAAGGCACCGTGATGAAAGGAATACTTGTATCTACCGACTTAAAAGGAATACGCAGGATCATCAGCGTCCATCCATCCTCTACTTCCAAACGGGAACGCTCGTCAACGTCTTCAACGTCATCAATAAAAGCCTCCGGAATTCCCATTTCGTCGATCAGGTAGCGAAGATCGTCCTGAGTGGGTGAAACAACATTAATCCAGCAATTGGGTTCCCATACTTTTTTTTCCACGAACCCTACTTTACCCATTAGGAAAGTTCTCATAATAATCCTCCTTCAATTTATGAATAGAGGCATTTATCGAGAACCCCTATTCAGATTAATACTGTTGATGATAGTCGTCCATATCTTGTTCTATGAATTTTGCCACAAAAGTAATCTTTTAATTTAAAACAGCAATTCTTTCTTTAAATCGATGAAGACCGGAAGATGATCGCTGTATCCTCCAATGTAGTGAGGCCCCCGATAGGTCGGTTTCGGACGAACACCGAAAGTCCCTCGCTCTTCTTCAAGTAGAAAATCCGCATCATAGATACCCATTCTTCGGGACACCTGCAAACCAGCTTTCCCAGTTCAACAAGTTCCCTGAAACAATGATGTGATCCAGCGTCTGCCACTCTCCCTTGTAACGATAACTACCATAGTTTTTTCCTAGCAAGTAATACCCGGTGTTGTAAAAGTTTTCAGATTCAATTGTCCCGGATTCCGGATCTTGAGTTTTCAACATCTTTTGCGCGGATGTATTCGCACGTCCCGTTTAAATCTCCCAAAATCAAAATCATGGCCCGGGGATGAATATCCTGTATAGAATCCACCTTCTGCCTCACGACGGATGCTGCTTTTACCCGTTTCCATTCACTTTTCGCCTCCCCACCACGCATAGAAGGGAAATGACAAACAAAAACATGAAGAGTATCGTTTGGGGCCAATATACCCTCACAATAAAGTATATCCCGGGTGGTCTCCCGCTTTTTAAGTGGACAGGAAAGAAAGCGTTATGCAATAGCCGAAATGAATCTTTCCGGTAGAGTAAAGCAACATCAATTCCCCTTGTATCCGGGGAGTCGGCATGTACAATCCCATAATTACCATCCGCCAACACCGTTTTGTTTACCAAGTCTGAAACAACATTCCCCGATTCTCCACCTCGCTCAAGCCGATGAGTAGCGGAAAGTTTCCCGCCCAAGACCGTTTAACACTTTCGAGATATTGAGTAACTTTCCGGGTATAACGTTCCCGGTTCCAATGTTGTTTTCCCCGGGGAGTAAAATCGTCATCTGCCGTCAGCGTGTCGTTTCGGGTATCAAACAGATTTTCCGTATTATAGAACACGACTCGTTCCCGCCCCCGTCTGGGCATATGAAACACAGGAGACACACAATAAAAATATCTCGATACAGGTCTTTAGAAACATCACTAGAGTAAAATAAGATGTTTCTCCAACAAAGCGATAATTTTACTCCTTGATAAAGTTGCATTGATCGGTTTTGCCGTGTAGCCGTCAAACCCGCTAGCCATGATTTTTTCTTCATCAGAAGCATAAGCATAGGCTGTAACCGCAATCACGGGAACCGTCCCGGAAATCTTGCGAATTTCCTGCACGGCTTGAAAACCATTCAACTCCGGCATATTTATATCCATTAAAACCAAATGCGGATCGTGTTCTTTAAACAATTCAACGGCCTCCCGGCCATTCCACGCATGTATCAATTGATAATCCTTTTCAATATGGATTCGAAAAGCATGTAATTACTCGGATTATCTTCAGCAACCAGTATCTTGAGTTTATTTTTTCTCGACTGTGTGCTGAACGATTTTCTCTTTCCTTTATTTCCTGATAAATGCAATTTTACAGCCACGTAAGGAATCGTAAACCAAAAAGTTGTTCCTTGTCCTACTTCCGATTCCACCCCGATCTTACCTCCCATCCGTTCCACGATCGTCTTACAGATAGACAAGCCAAGCCCTTTCCCTGTGCAAAATTGTTCAACTTCACGAATCGTTCAAACACAGCGTCTTTTTATCTGCATCAATACCACATCCCGTGTCAGACACATAAAAATAAAGAGAGTCTTTCTCCAAAAGATGATAACCGAAACGAATCGTTCCTTCTTTCGTGAATTTTATCGCATTATTGAGCAGATTGGTAATCACTTGTGTTAATCGATTTTTCTCTGAACGGATACAACATTCCGGAAGATACTCGTCAAATTCAATTTCGACCGTTGCGGAAGTCAGTCGTAAACAAGAGGTTTGTTCTAATCCTCGCATCAAAGCGTTCAAGTCAAATTCCGAATAAGCAAACTCAATCGAACCGGACTCAATCTTGGAAAGATCAAGAATATCACTAATTAATTGCAAAAGTAAGGTGTTATTGTTCTCGATAATATTAATATACTCTCGTTTTCCTCCTCCGCTTCCGCTGATGCCAAGATATTGGAGAATCCGACGATAGCATTCAACGGGGTACGAATTTCGTGGCTCATGTTAGCAAGAAAGGCTGATTTTAACCGGTTGGATTCTTCCGCATGTTCTTTCGCCTCACGCAAAGCCAGTTCCATCTGCTTCTCGGGTCGTGATCACAACCGAAGATCCCACCAATGATAAGGGATTCCCGTTTTTATCCCGTTGATCCACGGTAGCCTGAGCCTCCGCACCCATTCGTAAGAATAATGATGTTCTCTTTTATCCAATACCCGGTATTCCTCCCTGATCTTGGCTACTTTCCCGGCAATTAAAGCCGAATAAGCCGCTTTTACACGTTCCCGATCGTCTTTGTGTATCTTTGAAAAATACTGTTCTTCAGGAACCGCTAAAGAATCCTCATTATCAACACAATGTTTTTAGTTCAATTGGACGATTCACATCACACAAGACGGTATGTCTTTCCAAATCCCAACGCCAAGGGAGTTATATTCGCCACGTCAAGAGCCATTGACAATTTATAAGTTCACAGATTCCAACATGGATCTTGTTTTTCCGCAAATCAGTAACGTCCACGCAAAAATATCGACCATTCCTTGTTCCGTGGATGCTAGATTTATTATTTCATAGTATTTCTGTGTTGACTGTAATAATATTCAAAGGTAAATGACTTTTTCTCGATAAACATTTTTTTGTACAACACGACGAACTCGTTATATCGACTTCCCCGTAATTCACTACCTTTTTTACCTACCACCTTCTCCGCTTTGGCAAAACATTCTTCAAACATCGGGTTTACTTCTTCCAACTGATAATCCACGACATCCCCTTTGGCATTATAAATCAACCGATGTTTCATGTAAGAACGGCATATTCGTGAAAAAGCGCTTTATATTTTCCAAAAGAACCAACTCCCGATCGTGTAACACTCTCTCTTTTTTCAACAACCGTAACCGTATCCATAACAGATACGTGATAAATAGTAATACGATAATGGCTAGTAACATATAACGAGCCTGCTCCCAAAATCCTTCGGAGCAAATAAATAAACCGCATTATCCGGATACAAAGAAGTCGGGATTCCGGCCTTCTGAAGAATCGGATAAGAGAATAATAATTCAGTTTCCCGCCACTTGCAAAGGAATATCTTTTGCCTCCTTTCCATCCAAGACCTCCCCTTAACGTCCGCATGACCGTATGTGCAAAATCTTTGCCCAAGTAAAATATCCTCCAGCCATATCCCCGTCATAGATTCCATTATCTTCCAACGTGAAGACCGGGTGATTATCGAAATAACTGATAGCTTTATGGTTGTTCGTGGACAAATATTTATTTCCGGCAATTTCCTTACGTTGGACCCATGAAAATAAAATAACCCGACCTCATTCGTCATATGAATAAATGGAATCCAGCATTTGATCCATATTTATCTGCCCTTCAATAAAATAAGATTGAACATCAAATCCGAAAATATGTCCACACACGTGTCTCATTTTCTCCCAGTATCTGCGCACTCACGTAGTGTCTATCCGATATCAAGACAATCTTCTTCATGTTCGGGAGCAATCGTTTCATTTCTGTCAATCGTTTCACCCGGATATAAACGACACTCGATAAAGAGTAACATTCAATCCGTTCAATTTATCCTGATAAAGGGATAATATTCTTCTTCCTGATCTCTTCTCTTTTTCAACATGACATCCAACGGACTGACATAATCTTTCCTGCACACAAAGAATAACAGGAATATCTTTCCAGATTCCTTTAAAAACATCCTCGAACACGCACCAGATACTATTTCCCAACATGACAATACACCTGGGAGCGGTATCATATTTTGCCAAAATATAATCCCTCCTTTTGCAATCCCGCCATACATCCACCAAAAGCATGTCCAAGGATTCAACCCAAATATCTTCTTTTATCGAATGATCTTTCCGTATACTGTCGATAGCGTGGTTTGCCCACACGTCAGATTCTGCATAAGAATTCAGAATTAATATATACCCTCGATCATGGATATTCGCTTTTGTCAAAAAACATGACAACAACAAATAAACAATAAGCTTTATCCGCAAAACATTTTTCGTCGACATGACAATTCCCTTTATACAAATATTGTACAAAGGTATAAAATCTATTTATGAACCCATCCTATTTTGCTCGAATTCGGCAATATATTTAATTAGTCATTCCCTGCAACTCTTCCCAATATTCCAAAGCCCGTGTATGAGGGATCACGATGGTTCCTCCCACCAGATTGGCAACAGAGAATATTTCGAACAACTCTTCCGTGGTTACCCCGTACTGGTGACATTTTTCCAAATGATATTTGATACAATCATCACAACGCAACACCATTGACGTCGCTAATCGCAGCATTTCTTTTTACTTTTGAGGATAAAGCACCGTCCATATATGTATTGGTGTCCAGATTATAGATCCGTTTGATCACTTTATTATCGGCAGCCAGTATTTTCTCGTTCATTTTAGCCCGGTATGCCCGGAACTGTTCAACCATTTCACTCATAATTGTACATTTTACAGCTAAACAAATAATTTCAATATATCGTTGATGTTCGCAAACAACAGCAGAAACAACAGGAAAAACATTCCCACGATCTGGGCGTTCTCCATAAATTTCTCATTCGGCTTGCGACGTGTTATCACCTCGTAGAGCAGGAACATCACGTGACCTCCATCCAATGCCGGGATAGGCAAGAGGTTCATTACTCCCAAGATAATGGACAACATGGCCGTTAATTCCCAGAAAGCCCGCCAATCCCACACGCTGGGGAATATGTTCCCGATAGAAATAAATCCTCCACGGACCTGAAAGCTTCCGGGTTTTTAAATAATTTGAATTGTTTCAGATAGGACTTGATCCAGTCAAACCCCATGTTAATTCCCGCGGGAATAGCCCCAAAAAGGAATATTCTTTCACGGCGTACTCGAAATCGTTTATCACTTTCGGATACACCCCGATCACTTTACCACTTCCGAGAGCAATAGGGATAGAAAGAGTATCACTTCCCCGCAAAACTTTAGCATTCAATACACTATCTTGGTGAGAACGGATCAAATCAAGGTACTCGTCATAGAAAGTAAATGAATGTCCGTCTAATTCCAACACCCGGTCTTCTTCCAACATTCCGGCATTCCGAGCAGGTGATTCATCAGCAAACCCTTGTATCGAACCATCATATTTATAACGGGTGTCAGTAAAGCTATCCGCTTAAACCCTTTCGAGGAATAGGACAACATCTCCCTATCAATGTAGGAGGGAGATTTATATTCATCACCTGACCATCCCGCATAACCTGTATCGTCTTCGGATTCTCCATTAAGATATACCCCCCGGAATTTCGAAAGAAATTCTCTACTTTTTATTATCCAAGGATAAGATCATATCCCATTTCGCAACCCGGCATTAAGCAATAAAGAGTCGCATACAACTCCATATTTCGCATTCTCGGTAGGCAAGTACTGCTCTCCCCATGCGTAAAGAATCATGATGTAAATGAAGAACGCCAGGATAAAATTAACAAGTACCCCACCGATCATGATGATCAATCTTTGCCAAGCCGGCTTTGGAGCGGAACTCGTAAGGTTTTGCCGGTTCTTTCATTTGCTCCAGATCCATGGACTCGTCAATCATTCCTGCAATCTTCACGTATCCGCCAAGAGGCAACCATCCCATCCGTATTCAGTTTCTCCCCTTTTAAAACGAAACAGGAAAACCACGGGTTGAAAAAATAAAAAACTTCTCCACTCGTACCTTAAATATTTTTGCCGCCACGAAATGCCCCAACTCATGCAACATAACCAGAATCGAAAGGCTCAACAAAAAACTGTAATATTTTACTAATACATCCATATACCTATTTTAGATTTTAAATTTTAGATTTTAGATTGAGAAATTCCTCTTTTGCTATTCGTCGGCCTTCTTGGTCTGAAGCGATATAATCTTCCAAGGTAGGTTGGACAATATAACTCACTTTTTCCATCGTTCGTCCAATCACGTCAGACATGGCCGTGAAAGAAATTTCATCTTTCAAAAAAGCTGCCACCATAATTTCATTGGCCGCATTTAACACACAGGGGCATTCCCTCCACGATTCATGGCCTCGTAAGCCAATCCCAGATTTCGGAAAGTCGTTACATCCGGTTTTTCAAACGTGAGATCAGGATAAATACCAAAATCCAAGCGCGGTATCTCCGAATGTACCCGTTCCGGTAAGTCAGTGCATACTGGATCGGTAAACGCATATCCGGAACCCCCAACTGTGCTTTTATATTTCCATCCTGAAACTGAACCATCGAGTGGACAACGGATTGCGGGTGTACTAATACACCTCTATTTGTGAAGGCTTTTTACCCCAAACAACCACTTTGCCTCGATCGCCTCGAAACCTTTGTTCATCATGGATGCGGAGTCAATAGTAACCTTTGCCCCATGCTCCAATTCGGGTGTTTTAATGCCTGTGCTGCCGTTACGGACTTCAAATATTCATAATCCCGTCCCCGGAAAGGTCCACCGGACGCCGTTAATAATATCTTCTCCACCGGGTTGTTATGTTCGCCCACTAAACACTGGAATATAGCCGAGTGTTCGGAATCCACGGGTAATATCGCCACCTTGTATTCCTCAACCAACCGGTTAATTAAATCTCCGGCAACAACTAAGGTTTCCTTATTGGCCAGAGCAATCGTCTTACCCGCCTTGATCGCGTTGATCGTGGGTAACAACCCGCTATACCCAACCATGGCAGTAACGACCACATCAATCGTGGATGTTTGCACGACTTGAGCAATAGCTTCGCTCCCCGGCATATACCTTTATATCCTCGTCCTTCAACAACTCAGTTAACTCGGAATATTTTGATTCATTTCCGATCACAACCATGTTAGGCTTGAACTTTCTGGCTTGTCGTGCCAGTAATTCCACCTGATTATTTGCCGTGAGAACCTCTACATTAAACCGTTCCGGATTAGCGTCAATCACCTGCAATGTCTGCGTTCCAATTGACCCGGTAGATCCCAATATTGCTATATTTTTCATTTCAAAACAATCTCCAAAACCACTATTTACGAATCATTTAAACTTAATGAAGGTTTCCGGATTCAATGCTTTTCCCGCTTGCCACAACTCGAAATGTAAATGCGGTCCGGTTGTTTCTTCGCCCGTGTTCCCTACCACTGCAATCGCCTCTCCCGCACGGACAAAATCTCCTGCTTTTTCAACAATACCGAATTATGCTTATATACTGAAACCAGATTTCCATTATGCTGTACTTGAATCACGTAACCCGTCTTTAATTGTCCAATCCGTGAAAATGACCACGCCATCCAACACGGACAAAACATTTTGAATTTTGCTTAGCCACCAAATCCACCCCGTAATGACGAGTCGTTTCATCAAAATGATTGGTTACCACCCCATCCAATGGTGAGAAGAAATGATAAAAATCATCATCGGAAGAACTGACATGCCCAAGGGTTAAATTGTATTTTTCTTCTTTTTCCACGATTTCCCGAAAACCGGCCTCTTCTTCCGACATACCTAACATTGAAGTATCATAGGTTACCTTCACATTCTGTTGCATCGACACGAAACTCGTCGTGTCCAAGTTTTCGTCTCTCAAAATAGTTTGTATGGAATGAAGAAAACGATCCTTCTTCTGCACTTCATTTAATAGGGAATCAACCCGTAGAGCGTTTTGTGTAATCTGACGTCTCAACTGTTGACTCGGGTAACCCGGGATGAATTCCCGCAAATTTGTGAAAGCAATCAGCATGATAGTCAATATAATCAAGACGACGGCTAATGTACTTAATGCCGTGAGAACGTGTAACGGAGAGAGCCGAAGGTGCATTACCTCCTCGTAAAGTAGACTCGTTAAATATCGTCAACTTATAGCGATTCCTCAGCTTATTCCAATATTTTCGTTTTTACTGCTCATCCAATTATTTTTAGCCTTCAAAAATAGTATAAAAATCCAACTTTCCCAGCCAGAGGATTCATAAACTTTATCGTGGCAATTGAAAAATGAGTCAGCTCTTGAATCAATTCGTGGTTTTGATAATCTCCGGGTATTGATAGATTCGCAAATTAAAATAAGGAATCACGGCTAACAGGTGATCGAATATGTCGGCCTGCACCTTTTCATACGCCACCCACTCTTGTTTTCGGGAAAAACAATACACCTCTAAAGGGAATGCCTGTTGCTGTCGGTTGTAATTGCCTAACCATGTATGTCATACCCATATTTAGATCCGGGTTTGCCTCCAGCTTACGTACCGCATATTGCCGGAATATGCCTAAATTAGTCAACCTTCTCGTCGTCCAACACGTCAGATTTTCCTTTATTCTGCTCGTTTAACTTCGGCAACATATCTTCAATATACCCTTTCAAGACATTTTGATTTCCGTAAAGTATCAATTTCCTCATCCGAAAGGAAATGAACAGAAAGCATATCTATATTAATATAACGCATGATCCGACGACCGGCAGCCTCCTCCATTCCCCTCCAGTTCGTGAAAGAAGCGGACACTAACTGATAGGTGGGAATCGTCGTGATCGTCATATCCCAGTTTTGTACTTTCACTGTATACAAGTTGATCTCCAACACAGTCCCGTTGGCATTATTGCTCGGCATCACGATCCAGTCCCCGATACGCACCATCTGATTGGCCAGTAATTGAACTCCGGCCACAAAACCTAATATCGCATCTTTGAATATCAACATTAAAACTGCAGCAAACGCTCCTAACCCGACCAATAGATTACGGGGGATTCCCCGATAAACTCGCTGACGATTGTTATAATAATAGCTGAAATCACGAAAATTTTAATCACCTGCACGAAAACTTTTATCGGACGATCTTTCGCTATCGGGTACGAATCGTAAATTCGGTTTATCGCATCCAGCACGGCAACAATCACGAAACCGGCAACCACGAGTATCCAAGCCACGATAAACCGATGAAAAAGTTCTATATGTTGCCACTTCCCGTACACGATTTTAAAAGCAAAATCTATAAATATAGGCGGTATCAGATTAAATATTTTCTGAAAAACACGCTCCTCGAAAAAATATCATCCCATTTGGTTTTCGTACGACGCACCATTCCCCCCGATCACCCGGGTTATTCCCTTGCGCAGAAAGAATGTAAATAAAAAAGCAATCAGGACAAATGACCGCGATCTGCAAGAGGACCTCTACTGCCGAGGCCGTGGAAGGGTCTTTAATACCCAAATTCAACCAAGAAAACCATTTGTTTATATCTATTTTCAACAGCATCATATCTTTCCCAAAGTTTTACAGGCGTATACGATAAACCACCGGATAAGTTAAACCCCATTAACAACGAATCGTTCTAAATAATCTAAAAACCCCTTCTATTTTTCCCTATTTTCACATTAACCCCTAAATTAACGTTAAAGAATTAACGTATCAGAACAAAATTACTTACACTTTGCTATATTTGCAGACACAAACATTAAAACATTAAAATAATTCGTATGGCAAAAAAATTATTAATCGTGTGTGCTTTATTGGCATTGATCAGCACTAGCCTGTTCGCCCAATATGACATGAAGGCACCACTTCCCATGGATCCGAACGTTCGCATCGGGAAACTAGCTAATGGATTGACTTATTACATCCGCCATAACGCGGAACCCAAAGAACGAGCCAGTTTTTTACATCATCCAAAAACGTGGGAGCTATCCTGGAAAATGATGATCAGGACGGTTTAGCTCACTTTTTGGAACACATGGCATTCAACGGGACCAAGCATTTCCCGGGAAGAAAAGGTATTACCAACATGTTGGAAAAACACGGTGTTGAATTCGGAAGAAACGTGAATGCTTACACAGCACAAGACGAAACTGTTTACAACATCAGTGAAGTTCCCACAACCAATCCCGGCTTATTAGATACTTGTTTACTTGTACTTCACGATTGGTCTCACTACCTTCTATTAGTTGATGAAGAGATCGACGGGGAAAAGAGGGGTCATTTCCGAAGAATGGAGAACCAGAAGAAACGCCGGCTTCGCGTTCGCAACCAAATCATGCCGGTACTATTAAAGGATTCCAAATACGCCAAAAGAGATGTTATCGGGGATTTGAATATCATCAAAAATTTCAAATATCAGACTCTCCGTGATTACTATCACAAATGGTATCGTCCGGACTTGCAAGCTATCGCTGTTGTCGGAGATTTTGATGTTGACCAGATGGAGAAAAAAGTAAAAGAATTATTCTCTAAAATCCCAACCCCGGTAAAAACCCAGCCAAGAGAAAATTTCACGGTAAATCCTCACGATGAAATTTATTTCGTATGTGCAACTGACAAAGAGTTAACCCAATCTTCCGTTAGCGTATACATTAAATACCCGGCTCCGACCAAAAAGAAAAGAATCACCAATACGCAGAAAAACGGTATTCTTCAATCTTTCTATAACACAATGTTAGGACAACGTGTTTCTGAATTACGGTTTTTCACAGGCGAGCTTGAAAGAGCAAAACCAACATGCTAGTAGGCTTGGAATCTTAACACAAACAAAAGACAAAACTACCTCCGAAGATTATATCGGTGAAATGCAATCTAACTTCCTTGATGGAGAACCTATCGTAGATTTCGATTACTATTACAATTTTGCCAAAGCGTATCCCGACCATCACCGTGGATGAAGTTTCAGCTTTAGCTAAAAACACATAACCGGAAAAACTTATGGTGATCGTGGCACAAGGCCCGTCTGAAGAGGTTAAACACATCACGAAAAGAGAAGCCATCGCCATGGACAAAGTTGAAAGCTCTAACTTAGAGCCTTTATAAAGACCAAGTAACAGAGGCATCTTTTAATCAACGAGGACTTGAAAGGTTCCAAGATCATCGCTACCAAAAAAATTACCGCAATTCGATGCCGAAGAGTGGACTTTGGAAAATGGAGCAAAAGTGGTATTCCGCAAAGCAGACTACGAAAAGACCAAGTACAAGTAAGTTCTTACAGTAAGGGAGGTACTTCATTATATGGTATCGACAAATTAGCATCTGCCCAAGTCACAAGATCAATTTATCGGGGCTTACGGATTAGAGACTATGACGCAATAACCTTGAGAAAATTATTAACCGGGAAACAAGCCCAAGCCGGTGTTAACATTGGCGGTCTTTCAGAATCAGTTGGTGGCATCTACTCCGAATGATTTCGAAACCTTGATGCAGCTGATCTACTTGCGTTTCGAGAAACCTCTGTTTCGACAAAGAAGTACAATACCTTGATGCAACGTAACTGCCAAGCCATCGAGAACTCAGCCAACAATCCTCAAAAGATTATGCAAGACCCTGTTAGCATGATCATGAGCAATTATAGCCCGAGAACATAGTTATTCGGTAAAAAGAATTTTTTAGATAAAGTTAGCATTGAACAAATCGAGGAGATCTACCGCGACCGTATCAAAGACATCAGAGACTTTACATTCTTCATCGTGGGTAACATCGATGCAGAAACCGTAAAACCGTTGGTTGAAAAATACTTGGGATCTGTAAAATCTTACAACCGGAAAAAAAAATTGGGTGGATAACAAAGTGAGAGGGACCGAAAGGAAGAACTGAAAAAGTTATTGAACTGGATCTGACTACTCCGGAAGGCAACTGTAATCACCAGTTCTCCTAAAGAGATGAAAACAAGCATTCACGACAATCTTTGCTTGAATATCTTGAGAGGCGTACTGGATCAAAGATACATGACCAATATCCGTGAAAAAAGAAGGTGGTACCTATGGTGTAGCCGTTCAACCGAGTTCTTCTAAAGAACCGTACGAAAAGCTACAGCATGAGCATGAGCTTTGATTGCGATCCGGATAAAAGCATAGAACACTGAAATCGCTAATCTATGCTGAAATCGATAAATATCGAAGGAAGGCCCGACCCAAGAAGAGATCGACAGTAACTACTATCCTGAAGAAAAATAATGAACAAAGCAAACCTCATAATGCATATTGATGAATGCAATCAAACTTATTATCTCGTGGAATTGATGTAACAGACCCGAAAAACTTCGATAACATTATTGACAAGATCAACAAAAGACGTGAAGAAATTCACACCCAGAAATTATTCAAGGGAGCCGATGTTGTTGATATGATCTTCCAACCGAAATCAAAATAAAATTAGGTTGCAATTTATATAAAGAAACGTCCGGGAGTAATTCCCCGTTTTTCATTCATACAAAATTAATCAAGTGATAAGTTCGAATTACCCTCCCACTACTCCATCTCCCTTAAATTTAAATTGCTTAGCCACCCTAAAAAATAACTTTTGAGTTTCCGGTATAAAACAACTTTTTGGGTTGAAAGAACATATCGATGACGAACAGCAATTTTTTCACGTTGAAAGATCCAAAACCCGCTAACCCCACATGCCCCTCTTCTTTTTAGCCCTTCTAACATCGTATTGAAAATTTCATCAAATACCATCGTCACATCTTTTTTGTGACATGCCATTTTTTTTGGCCACAATTTTAACTATTTTTCTCTTGTCCATATCTAATTATAATATGATTTTTTCCTCACATGATAAATACTGACTAACGTCAATTCAACATTTATGCCTAACAAAGTTAGAGATTAAAAGATAAAACACAACATTTTTATCCAAAATACAACAATATAGCAAATATTATTACAAAACACGCTTCCATCACACCTATTTAACCGACAATTCAGCTTTTGGGGAATCACTTAAAATAATCTATACTGAATCATTTACCAATACTTGTTTAAGGGAAGAAGACTATGTAACTTTGTATGAAAAAATGAAAGGAAAAATAGAATAAATCTCCAGAATATGAAAAAGGAAACAAAAACAATTCGTTTGATCTATCCCAATGGCAAGGTGCCAATATCGTGAAATTGATGATTACAGAGGTCGAAAATCCCGATGATGCCTCAAGGGGATATGTCTTGGGGGCACAACTCTTAAATTTTCTGGC
>VOFG01002497.1_pt1 | contig 25434 bp, 30 predicted proteins | sample 5384171 | NCBI WGS metagenome assembly VOFG01 (sample SAMN12384726, study PRJNA508395) | human gut metagenome | isolation source: healthy gut F | host: Homo sapiens | reverse complement strand
CGCCTATGCGAGTTCGCTCCGGTCATCGAGCGGTTTTGAAAGAGCATCTTTTCATGATATCTTCGAGCGCGGCGTGCTGACCTACGAAGAGGGAGCTGGCTATGGTATCGGTCATCGCCACTTTTAGGCTGAGCGTCAAGCGATGTTGCGGACACATGGCCATCTGCCGGAATCGGCGACGCAGGAGCAGCTCCGACAAGGTATTCGCAATCGCAACCCGCCGATACCACCGATTTCTGATCAAAGATGTTTTTTCCCGAAAGGTGACAAACTCCCGGCACGCCGAACTTCACGGGCGTGCGTGGCTCGAAATGTTCGTCACGAAAGCCGACTCGATGGATTGCACGGTGGGCAACGTGACCTTCGCGCCGGGTGTGCGCAACGGTTGGCATTCGCATCCGGGCGGGCAGATTCTGCTTTTGCACCTCCGGCGAGGGCGCTATCAGGAAGAAAACCCGTACGGGCGCTGCGGCCCGGCGACGCGTGGTGAATCGCCCCGAACGGTGCATTGGCAGGCGGCCCCCGACAGCTCCGCGCCTTTCGCATATCGCAGTCGGTCCGCAGCAGTCGAAGGGCGGTGCCGTTTGGCTAGAGGCGACGGACGAAGACTACGGCAATAATCAACTATAAAATTATCGAATATGAAAAAGTTACTTGTTATCCCGCTTTCCTTCTCGCTGACCGGTATGGCGGCATGCTCTCCTCGACGACAATTCCGCTTCCGGAAACGGAATTGCCCGCAACTCGGAAATCGGAGACGAGAGAAGAATCCGAATGTTCCGGAAACGCGGGAGACCGAGCGGTCCCGATGTTCCCGGACAACTGCCGATGAGAGAGATCCTTCGTGGCCTACTTTTTCGGCACGACAGGGACATACACGCAGGCTGTGGCCGATCGGATCGTGGAGTTGACAAAGGGCTGACGTTTATCGTATCGAACCTGCGGAGCCGTATGCCGAAAATCCCTATGACGACTCGGACAAGATTCAGAACGAAGCCTCACAACGACCTGCGTCCTGCCGCGTCGGCAGCCTGCCCGATGCGGAAGGAAACGATCGCAGGTTACGACACCATTTTCGCGGGTTCTCCGATCTGAGCGGCATCAACCCGCCATGGTGGTCTGGTGCATCTCTTCCTCGAGGCTTACGATTTGGGCGGCAAAACCATTATTCCGTTCTTTACATACACGGTGCGATTACTTATCTGAACGAATCCATGCAGAAGATTTACCGGTTGACACCCGCTTCGAAACTTATATTCGACGATGTTGCGGAGGATCTGGATGCCGACGACATTACGACACCGGGGCGTCCCGACGACAGCGCGGATAGACATGCCGGGTAATGCGCCGGCGGGACGGAGGCATGGTTGAAACGGATAGGAATCATCGAATGAACATAAAACGGGAGCGTATTGCGATTTTACAGGAAAGCAGTCCCTGTCATACGTCATGCGACACGACGTCTGTTTTGCAGGGCTTTCGTCGCATGATGTAATCCCATTTCTCGTCGAACATGTGCCGGTGTCCGTTGCATGCGTCCATCAATGCGGGATGATCGGCACGAGCGATTGCCGAGTTCCGTCAGAAAATATTCCGTTTTCATCGGAACGGAGTCGTGTGCCACGCGCCGTACGATTCCGACGGATTCCACCTCGCCGAGTTGCGCACGAAGCAGCCGCGCCTCGTCGCCCCTTTATCGCACGCTGGAACTCCACGCGGTGGATGCCTTGGTCATGCAACGGTTGATCAGATTAGGGTTTCCATTTCGCGCCTATGACATATTACGTGATCGTCACGCCGCAGTCCGGGTCTATCCGGAGGAATCTTTGTATTCGTACATATACCGCTCTTTCCGCTTATTCTTTGCAGATATGCAAATTCAGGGGATGAGAAAGAATCCTACCGTGATAAATTTATCACATATTGCAGTTACATAGCCTCTATCTAAATTTTGCTCGGTACTAAAGACCGAGAGATGTAGTGAAAAAGAGGCATATTAACCGCAGGATTGCTTGCAATCCTCTCAGCGCCGCTTTTCGCATGGCTCCGAATCGATGAACGGGAAATCCTGTCGGACGGAGACTGTGCGACAGGCTGTGTGCTGCAGCGCTGCGAAAAGGAGATGAGGGAACTGGGGATCGACATCAGCGTCGCCGTTGCCGATCTGCAGCGGATTGCCCCCGTGTCTTTCCCGCCGCTACGGTGATGCTCTGGAGCTGAGCATTACGCTCGTGCCGGGAAGGCTTATACGGCGGCCGTGACGCAATGCAGGACCAAGCATGTGGCAGCTGCGGCTGCCGAAGGCGCCCGCCGGTGGGTAATCCAGTCGAACGATCCGCGTATCACGCTCGTGGCGGGCGGGTATCCGCTGTTCGTGGACGGAAAAATCGTCGGAGCCATCGGTGTGGCGGCGTACCGAAGCTAGCACAGGATTGCGCGATTGCCGAATGCGTGGTGGGAGATGCTCGAAGAGTGGACCTATTTTTGCGTGAATTTGAAACTGCATCGGAAATCCATGATCGATTTTCAAAAATTACCTTCGCCCTGCTTTCGTACTGGACGAGCAGTTGCTCGACTGGAATTTGGCGGTCATCGACCGCGTTCGCCGGGAGAGCGGTGCCGAAGTGATCGTCGCTCTGAAGGCCTGTGCCATGGGAGTATTTTCCCGGAGCTTGCGCAACATTCCGACGGAGCCACCGCTTCGTCGCTGGCCGAGGCGAGGCTGGTTTCGAGGAGTTCGGCCGTCCGGCGCATACGTACGCTCCCGGTGTAGACCGACCGGAATATCGAAGAGATTCTCGATTGCAGCGATCACATCACCTTCAATTCCGTTGCGCAGTTCGAACGGTTCGGACAGATGGCCCTGCTGCGCGGTATTTCGTGCGGCCTGCGGATCAACCCCGGCTATTCGCCGGTAGAAACCGATCTCTATAACCCTTGCGTGCCCGGTTCGCGGCTGGGTATTCCCGCCGGGGAGCTGAAGGAGCTGCCCGCCGGGGTCGAAGGATTGCATTTCCACGTGCTGTGCGAGTCCCGCCCCGAACATTTGCGCTTGGCGCTCGATGCCGTCGAAGAGCGTTTCGGTCGTTTCTCGACCGGATCAAATGGCTCAATATGGGCGGCGGACACCTGATGACCCACAAGGATTACGATTGCGATGAGCTGATCCGCATTTTGCAGGAGTTCAAGGCGAAATATCCGAACCTGCGCTTGATCCTGGAGCCCGGCAGCCCTTCACTTGGCGGACGGGTTACCTGGTTTCGACCGTGGAGGACATCGTTGAGAACGGCGGCGTGCGTACGGCGATGCTCGACGTGTCGTTCGCCCGCCACATGCCCGACTGCCTGAGATGCCCTATAAACCGGCGATCCTGGGGGCCCGCGATCCGGAACCGGGAGAGAGGGCTGGCGTATGGGCGGCAACAGTTGTCTGGCCGGGGATTACTACGGGGATTGGATCTTCGACCGCGATCTGCGGGTCGGCGATCGCATCGTGTTCGAGGATATGATTCACTATACGATGGTCAAGACCACGATGTTCAACGGCGTGGCGCATCCTGCGATCGCCATCGTGCGCCGCGATGGAGCAATAGAAATAATCAGAGAATTCTGCTACGAGGATTTCAAGTCCCGTATTTCGTAATCATTAAACCGCAATAGATGAAAGATTTTACCCCTACTTTCTACACGCTGGAGTGTGTCGCTACCGGCCGGGAGTTTCCGGACGAAGGGTGGACGCTGGACGATGCCCAGTGCAAGTGTCCCTCGTTGATCCGTACCCGTTATGCAAAAAAGCAGCTCGAACTCAAATCCGATGAATACGGGTTCTACAAGTTCGCCGACTGGTTGCCTGTTCGGCGAATGCTGGAAAATTTCGAAGGCTCCGGTGACCTACAAAAGTAAAGGGTTGGCTGCGCACCTCGGGCTGGAAAATCTCTACATTACCTTCAACGGCTATTACCCGGCTATCGGGGCGCACATGACTACCTGTTCGTTCAAGGAAACGGAGGCTTACAGCGTCTGTGCCCGTATCGACGAGAACGAAGCGGGTGCTTGTCGTGGCGTCGGCCGGCAATACGGCCCGCGCCTTCGCCAAGGTCTGCTCCGACAACCGGATTCCGCTGCTTTGTTGGTGCCTGCCGACAACCTCGATGCCCTGTGGTTCGACGGACCGCTGGATCCTTTGCGTGAAACTGATCTGTTCGGAGAAGGGCGGAGATTATTTCGATGCGATCCATTTGAGCAACCTGGCACTCAAGAGCGATAAGTTTTATGCCGAGGGCGGTGCGAAAAACGTGGCACGCCGCGACGGTATGGCGACTACCGTACTGTCGGCGACGACGACCATCGGTCGGATCCCCGATTACTATTTCCAGGCCGTCGGCAGCGGTACGGGTGCTATTGCCGCCTGGGAAGCCAATATGCGCCTTATCGAGGACGGGCGTTTCGGCAAGAACCTCATGAAGCTGATGGTTTCGCAGAATGCGCCGTTTGTTCCGATGTATAACGCCTGGCGGGAGGATTCGCGCGACATGCTCCATTACGACGATGACAAAGCCCGCCGTGACGTGGAGATCATCGACGCCAAGGTGCTGTCGAACCGCAAACCGCCTTATAGTATCGCCGGCGGTCTTTACGATGCGCTGAAAGCCACCGACGGCGAGATGTTCGCGCTGACCACGCCCACGCCCGCAAAGCGCGGCGTCTGTTCCTCGAGTTGGAAGGCGTCGATATCTATTGGCGGCGGCCGGCATCGCCACCGCATCGCTCATCAAGGCTGTAGAAGAGGGCAAGATCGCCAAAAGATGCCGTGGTGATGCTGAATATTACGGCGGCGGCGAACTCCATTTCAAAGGAGGATAAACGCTGTGGTACCTGGAAGCCCGGATCATGTTTTTCCCGATCGATCCCGACCCGGAGGAGGTGATCGCCAAAACGGAAGCCCTGTTCGCATAAAATAGCGTCCGGACGATCCGAAAAGGCTGGCGGCGACAAAAAAGAGGGGACGATACGGAAAATCGTCCCTCTTTTTTCGTTTGTCTGCGATCAGAACGTCGAGGTCATGTCTTTGGGTACGCAGATGAAGAAATCGGCCTTACCGAGTGCTTCGGGATCGAGCTTGTCGGTATTTTCCTGCCGGATGACCTCCACCGTGCCGATCTTCAGACCGGGACGGTACTGGTTGAGGTAGGTGATGATGCCGCTGTGGTCCGTCGAGTGGAAGTTGCCGTTCATGTGGACGAGTTTCGACTGCATCCGTTCGGCGATCGACCAGGCCATCGTAGCGTCTTTGACCGCCTGTGCCTTCGAAAGGTTTTCTGCGGCGCTCTGTTTCATCCCGGGCATTTTCATGGCCCCGAAATATTCGTCCACGCTCTTGTTGGGCACATAATTCAGGGGCAGCGGTGCGACATACCGTTTCGCTTCGTCCGAAAGCCCGTCCAGCGCCTCGAATCCGCCTTTGGCGACCATGTTGGCGTAGCGGCGTGCTACGTTCGTGGCGACGAAGGGAATCTTGTGCTCTTTGGCGAATTCGACGATCGGAGAGTAGTCGGTCTTGTAGTTGGGGCCAGAGCTTGGCTTCGGCGTTGAACCGTTCGGGGTAATCATTCCGGCCAGGTATTCGTCGAGGATCAGCTGATTGTCCCGCTCGAACATTTCGGCGCCGATCATCAGCCGGTCGCCGTGCCGGTCGTAAAGGTCTTTGACGATTTCGTATTCCATCCAGTGGGCGATGGGGCAGTTATGGATTTCGCCGATGAATACGACATCCTGCCGTTCGAGCACGTCCATCATCTGCGTGTAATCGACCCGATTGCCCTGGGCGTCGAACAGCGTGTAGGGCATTTTTTTCTCCTGTGCCCAACCGAGCGTTGCGGTCAGGCAGCAGATCAACGATACGAGGATCTTTTTCATTTTCCGTTCTGTTTATTATTCTGGTACATAAATGATTTCTCCTGTTTTCCAGTTCGTAGGCGATGCCGACGCGCTTGCCCTTCGCACCGGAACCCTGCTGTTCGGAGGGGGTGTATTTGTTGATCTTGTTTCCTCCTTCATGATGATCTCCATATTTTCCTTTTGCCGGGGTTTTTCACTACGGTGAAGTCTTCCTGCGTGAATACTTCGGTCATGTTCATATGCATTACCATGGCGACCATCAGCGCTACGGCGAAGACCATCGCCACGTCGAACAGATTGACCACTACGCTCAGCGGATCGGAGTCTTCCTGTACGGCGAACTTGCTTTTTCTGCGGGTCGGTTTCATGCTTCCGTGTTTTTTTTTCGATCAGTTTCCGTGATACGTAGTCCAGGTTATTGACATCCTTGCATACCAGCGCTGCTTGAATTGCAGGGATACCAGGCCCACGCCGCTGATCACGAGGCCCACGACCGTCGTGGCGAATACGACCGCATATTGTAGGACATACCTGCGATGTCGCCCGTCGAGAGTCCCACGAGCGCCGGGCTCATGGCGATCAGCGTGCCGATCAGACCCAGTACGGGGCCGATCTTGGTGAGAAGTTTGGACAGGATCACGTCCTTCTCGGCGTCGTTCTCGAAATTCGAGATCAGGTAGTCTGCGTAATCCTGGCTGGCCGGGTTGGTCAGCAGGTCGCGCAGATAGCGGATGTAGAGCGAGTTGTTCGCGGGCAGCGCTTTTGCGCAGGTCGTCCACCTTGTCCGGTGTCAGGTTTTGATCAGGTCGTTCAGTCGCTTGTCGTTCTTGCGTTTTGGCCATGTATTGGTTGTAGATGCCGCCCACGAGCAGCAGGGCGCGGATGAACAGCAGCAACAGCAGCAGAATATCCGGGATAAGCAGGCTGTTGGCCACCCAGAAAAGTACTTGTGAAATGGTTTCCATATAAGTTTATTTGTTTTACGATTTCTTGGAATTTATGACGGTTCGGGGTTGTGCCGAATGTTTTTGCGGGCGTTTCGCTTTTGCAGGACGATCCATTTGATGCGGTTCCAGAGCGCCCCAAGCACGAAGAGAACCAGGAACAGTCCGAAGGCGAATCCCAGTGCCTGCCAGTTCGTCGGCTCATCGACCGCCGGATAGGTTACATTGCCGTTGACGGTGGTCAGCAGACCGATGATGCAGACGAAGAGGCTCACCAGAAAGTGCGTCTCCAGCCGCATCTCCTTTTCCGGCAGCAGGAGCCGGAAAAGGTGGCAGAGCAGCGGGAACAGCACGACGACGGCTGCGGCGAACGCATAGGAGATCGCCGAGAACGACGTTCCGGGAAAACTGAACACCAATTCGGTCTGCAGGTAAACAGCACGGGGAAGACGAGTAGGCTGGGGTACCACTTCAGGGGTTTCACCCACCACCGTTCCTGTTGTCCGAACCAACCCCGCAGCACGGCGATGCAGTAGGCGAAGCAGACGACCGATTCGAGCGTGATGATAACGGCCATATTTTGCAGAGCCGTCGTGTTTTGCAGGTAGTCGGCCAGCTGCGTCTTCGATTGCAGAATGGCGTACGGGTAGGTCGCGATGACGAAGGCGCCGCACAATCGCTCCGAACAGAGCGGCCTGCCAGATCCTCCAGAAACTGAGGTTGAGCACGCAGTTGATGAGGATGAACAGGATGAGTATGCTGATGATTAGTTGCATAGTATCGTGTTAGTTGTCTTTTTCTTTTTTGCGGAGCACCAGCAGCAGGACGACGAACAACACCAGTACGCCGCCGGCGATCCATACGCCGTTCAGGGCGTTTTTCTGACCTTGTTCACCGCTGGATACTTCGTCTTTCTTGAGTACCATTCCGTTCTTGTTATCCGGGCTTTGTACGGTCTTCATGGTCTGGATTCGTTGTTTGTAGGCCGCCGCATGCTGCGGAGCGACCCGTCCGGCGATGAACTCCTGCAATTTGGCGTTGCCGCCCGAGAAGCCGCTGCCCGTCGAGCCGAACTCTTCGACCAGCTCCGTGTGCAGGCTCGCCAGTGTGTTGAGCTGCTGCCCGAGGCTTTTCCACATTCCCTTGCGGGCAGTTTCCAGCATTACGGCCGTGATTTCTGCAGGGCTGCCGGATTCTGCTGACGGAAGAACTGTTCGGTTCCCAGGCCGTAGCTATCCTCGACATACACGTCGTAGATCCGGTCCCACATCTCCTTGTCGATGACATCGGGCTTGGTGACGTTCCATCCGTAGGTGTTGGTCACGACCTCGGTGATCTGCGATGCGCTCGATGCGCCGCCCCCTTCATCACCTCCTTGACATATTCCGGATTGAAGATCGTGGCGGGATTCCACGCCGATAGCCTCCTTGAGCTCCTGCATCTTGACGTTGTTGCGGTTGCGGTAGTCGGCGAAAATAGGCGTCGGGGTCCTTGCCCGTGACATTGCGCACGGCCAGGTTCATACCGCCCATGAACTCATAGACGTGGTCGAGGCTCAACGCGCCCCAGGTGTTGCTCTGACGGGGCTGTACGACGGCGTCCGTGTTGTGGAGCACGGGCCCGCAGCAGCCCGGCCTTCATCTCTCCACTCTTCGTCGCTGCCGTACACGGCGCCCATGTTGTTGATGTAGGCGTCGGCGATCTCCTGTTCGTCGGTCCACTTGTCCCCGCTGGTAATCATGTACCTGGATGCCGGTTCCGTACATGCCGTTCACACCGCCGAATACCCGCTGTGTGGACATTTCACGCGTCTTTCGGGATACGCCCTGCTCGACGAGCAAGCGTTCCGTCTCTACCGTGCTTTCCGCCACGCGGTTGCCGTACCGGTCGTCGGTCGCTGCCGCCGCCATCTCGACGGCCCGCGAAATCAGTGCCAGGCGCGATGCCGCCAGGTCGCGGAATTGGCCCGAGGTCTGTAATTACGTCCACGCGGGGTCGGCCCAACTGCTCGGAGGGGAATCAGCCGCAGGTCGGACACGCGGGCCGTAAGCGTCGCGTACCGGCTCTACGCCCAGCATGTAGAGCACCTGGGCGATCGTCGCACCTTCGCTCTCGATGAATTCACTGCTCCAGAAGGTGTAGCTGACTTTGCGCGGATAGTCGCCGTGCGTTTTTCTTGTATTGTGCAAGCGTATTCTCTGCCAGCTCCCTTGCCTTTGGCCCAGGCCTGTTCGGACGGGGGTGGTCTCTGCGTTCACTGCATAAAGGTTGCGGCCCGTAGGCACCGCCTGCGGATTGGCCACGGCATCGCCGCCCGAGGTCGGTGCGACGTATCCGCCTGCCAGAGCGTTCAGAATCGAGCGCATCTCCATTTCCGGACTCTCCTCCAGCGCCCGTTTGTAGTTCTGGATATTCGTTACGGTGCGCTCCACTTCGGCGATGGCCTGCGCTTCGCGCTTCTGATCGGCCGTATATTCCGCAGGAGTAACTGCGCGGCCCATCATCATCATGCCTCGCCGGGGCGGAGTGAGGATCGTGTGCGCTTCGGCGAGCTTCTCCGGGGTGATTCCCGCTACGCGGCAGACCAGTGCGTCATCGGCTTTTCTGTCCGCCGAGCACCTGGCGAACCAGTTGCTTGGCCGGCTCCAGATAGTGCTGCGTGAAGAATGCCTGGCTCTTGAGCTGCGTGTCGGTTACCTTTCCGCGCTGGCGGTCGAGGGGCCGCCACGCTGTATGCGATCGGGTCGGCGCTCATGGCCATTACCGACGAACGGATCTTCTCCGGCGAGTAGGGAACGCCCGTCGTATAGAGCTGTCCGGTCATCTTTTCGTTGGCGATCTCCTCGGCGAAGTTTTTCGATGCGGGCGATCTCCTCGGCAGTGTAGGGGCTGCGTGAGCAGGCTGTCCAGCCGCAGGTCGCGGTGCAGGCCCATCTTCACGGCGATCTTTTTCACGGCGATCGATGCCTCCGACTGGCGGGCCTCGTCGGTCTTGTAGTACGCTTCGATTTTGTTCATCAGCTCCTTGTACTGTCCCCGGGTCTTGCTCTCCGTGAACGGCGGGGTCAGGTAGGAGATCGTCGTGGCGTACGAGCGGCGTTTGGCCATCATGCTCTCGCCGACGTTGCCGATAGTGTAGTAATAGAAGTGGGGGAATGGTGCCCACCAGACGGTCGGGCCAGTCGTAGCGGCAGAGCGCCACCTGTTTCCGGGGCGTGAATCCAGACTGCCGTGTGTGCCGAAGTGGATCATCGCATCGGCTCCGAAGCCGTATTGCGCCCAGAGGTAGGCGCCGATGTAGGGGTGGGGCGGAGCGGTTTTGGCGCCGTGTACGATGGCGAAGGCGTCGTCGCCGACCGCGGCCATGGGCTGCGGCAGCAGCACGACGTTGCCCAGATCGATGCGGGCTACGGCCAGGCACGGTTCGCCCTCCCGGACCGTACTCATATAGTGGCCCGGCGCTTCGCCGTACAGTTGCACGACGTCGGCATAGAGCTCTTCGGGTAGGGCGTCCTGCACCCAGGATTCGTATTCCGACTTTCCGACCAGTGCCGGACGGCCGTTTTTCAGGAAGTCGTCGAAAGTTCCTTCGGCATAGGTGCTCAATACGGCACCCTGTGTCATCAGCAGCTTTTCGAACTCTTTTTCGGTCGCAGGCAGGTTTTTCACCGTGTAGCCTTCGGCCTTGAGCCGTTCAGGAGATTATAGAGCGACGGCACCGTTTCCAGTCCCTGGGCCGTCAGCGAGGATTGTCCGGCGCCTTTGAAGTAGTAGATCGCTACTTTCTTTTCAGCATTCGGCTTCCGTTTCAGCGAGATGAAGTTGCCGATGATCCGGGTGAAATTCTTCAGCCGTTCGGGAATGGCCTTGAAGAGGTAGATTCCCTCTTCGTCCAGTTCCTGATCGTTCAGCACGTAGGGGTAGATCGCGCCGTCCAGTTCGGGTACGACGATACTCTGGGACATGAATCCCCCGAACATCCCCATCGGGTCGCTTTCCCACTCCTCCTGCGTTTCCAGCATGGAGAGCGGCGAGAAGATCGGGATGTTCCGCTCCTTCAGCCACTCCACGGCTGCGTCGGCCTGGCCCATGACCATGCGCCCGTGCGCGAAGTGGATGACCGCGTCGGGGCCGATTTCCCGCAGGAACGTCAGACGCTGGCGGTACGACGAAACGGATAGACGTTCATTCCTGCGTTTTGCAGCGATACGATCAAGCTGTCGATGTTGGCCCGGTTGCCGCTGAAGGGGTCGTTCAGACCGCCTACGATTGCGATTTTGGGGGCTTTCTCCCGATAAATTCCCTGTTCCCGGAGGTATTTCTCATAGTCCGCGACGGTTTTTGAATGAGAGGTCTTCGTCCAAGTGGTAGAGCACGTCCGAAGCGCTCTCGACAGCTTCTTCAGCCGGTGTGACGAAGAAGCGCTTCGCGTCGATATGCTGGCGGACGTAGCGGGCCATATTCCGGTAATTCCGCTTGTTGCCGTTGCCGATGTAGGCCGAAAGTCCTGCCTCGGTGAGGCTGTCCAGGTTGCAGATGTCGTTCTCCGGGTTGGTCGGCGGCGTAAATGTAAATGGGAGTGCCTTGTCGGCTGCCGCGAGGATCTGCGCTCGCTGCTCTTCAGTGATTTTCAGACCCATGCCGAATCCCAGCACCAGGTCGTAACGTCCGAGCCGGTCGAGCCGGTCGAGCGGTATTTCTTCGTATTCGATGAAGTTGTCTTCGTTGGATTTGACGAGGCTGGCCGTCTGATAGTTCTGGAAGTTCACCAGTCCGATCCGGGTCGTGGATACCCATTTGTTCCACGCCGCCCAGCAGCACAGGACCACTGCGAGTACGGCGACGGCCGCGAGGATCCATTTCTTGTTTTTTGCCATTATTCGAAGTGTAAATTGTTAAGATTCTTGAGGATTGCCGGCGTCGGATCCATACCGGACGGGCCGTATCTTGAAAACGGACTCTTTTTGCGTGGTTTGGCCGGCAGTCCCGGAGTTCCGGTGCTGCCAGCCAATCCGATCGCATCATTTCGTCTATTTCAGCAACTCGTACTCCAGCTGCGGACGTCCGCGCTCACCGTCGTCGCCCGAACCGAATTTGAGGAACCGGAGCTTGTAGTAGTTTTCCGCACAGTCCTTGATGACGAAGAAACGGTCTGCCTTGACACCCGGATTCTCCACGCCCGGCATTGCGGGGGTGCGCCAGTCGGTGCCGATCGTGTTCGCTTCCGTCTGGAACTCCGCAGATGCCACGTCCGCACGTTTGAAGTCGGCATACGACTTGGTGTCCGTCATGACGATCGCTGTTTCCGCGCCGCCCAGGTTGTTGATCGTGATTACATCCTGCGTGAACGAGATCACCGGTCCCGATGCCATCATGGTCGAAGAGGCGGCGTAGGCCCACATGATGTCCCATTTGCTCTTGGCGGGCTGGAGCACCTGTTCGCCGGTTTCGAGCGAGTCCGATGAAGCTGTAAATCGGGTCTTTCGTGATTTCGACGGTTTTGGGGTCGTATCTTCCACCTTGCCGTACTCTACCTTGTAGCCGTTGCCGCTGCGGGTGACTTTCACTTTGTACCAGAGGCTCCGGTTTTCCGTACCGTCGGTATTGGTTTGTTGTCGGCCGAGGCTACGAAAAATACCTTGTTGTTCGCATCCGTAGCCGATATTTCGCCGAATGCGGTCTTCGACAGGTCGCCCGTGACGTCGTCGATCCATTCCGCCTTGAAGTCTTCGGACATGCTGCCTGCGGCGATGTTGGGTGCGCTCTGGGCATGTTCGGGGGTTACGGCTGCGAAGTCCGTTTTCTCGGAAGCGGGCGCTAGCGTTGCGTATGAAGAGTTGAGTACCACGCGGAACTCATCGCCGCAGTAGAAGCCCAGGTTCCAGCTCTTGCGGTCGATCTGCATCTGGCTGTTATTACTCAGATCGACATAGACCATGTTGGCGTAGTTCTGGTCACCGACTTTCCCTTCGAGCGTCATCGTGCCGCCCGTGGAGACGATCGGAGGAACGAGAGGGTCATCTCCTTGGTCGTGCCGATCTTGTAGCCTTCGGTCAGCGAGAGGGAGAGAATCTGGAATTTCGCCGTTCCCTCGGGGTTTTACCCGTCGCTTTGGCTACGGTGAAAGTGCCCGTGGACTGTCCGGCCGGAATATTGACCGTGATCTTGCCGTCGGTCATGGCCGGGGTCGTCGTGATGTCCGCGTCGGATACGTCCGAAGAGGTCATTTCCATCGTTACGTCCAAGCTCTCGGTCGTAGCGCGGCTGAGTTTCAGGCCGAGGCTGGCGGTTTCGCCGTCCATGCCGGCTTCCGATACGGCGAATTCGACCGAAATGTCCTGCAACTTCAGGTTGTCGTCATCGTCGTTGCATGCCGAGAATCCGAAGGTCATCAGACAGGCTGACAGTAAGTAAAGTAATCTTTTCATAGAATGGTTTTAATTAGTTAATATTGAATTTGTTATTTTTTGAATTTTCCGTTCAGCATCAAGTTCAGTCCGATGAAGTAGCTGCGTCCGCAGCCGAGATAGCTGACCGAAGGGGTGTCGTTCGCGGATTCTACGATCGTGCGTATGTCGGTCAGGTTGAAGAGGTTTTTGACACCTACGTTCAGGCTCAGGAACGAAGTCAGCTTCTGCGTGACGGTGATGTCCCCGTAGTGGTAGGAGGAGTCCCCTCAGGTAAATTTCGCTCTCTTTCTTGTTGTCCGGGGTCGTGTATTCGTGGTAATAGTACTCCTTGCGCTGGCCGGTGTATTTGTAGAAGAAACTGATGTCCGTTCCCGACTTGGCGATATGGTAACTGATGGTCGTACTCACTTCGGGCGAATAGCGGAACTGGGGCAGGCTTTATCGTCGGAGGCATATTTGTTGTAGCGTCCGATCAGCGAAGCATTGACGTTCACGCGTAATCCGCCCCATGCCAGCGAGGTTTCCAGTGCCCCGCCCAGGGTTTTGTAGCGGCCGATGTTGTAGTAGGTGTTGTAGTTGGGAATATCGACGTTCTGCGCCCGGCTGATCTTGTCCTTGAAGACGTTGTAGAAACCGCTCAACGTGGTGGTGCGCCGGATCCGCGCGTTATGCAGGATGCGGTAGGTGAACGATCCCGTGACATTGTTCGAATATTCGGCTTTCAGGTCCGGGTTGCCGTCGATGTCGTGGTTGTCGTTGTGGAACGAAAGTAGAGCTCCTGCAGGGTCGGCGTACGGAAGCCGTAGGCATAGGAGAGGCGGATGTCCATATCGGGTGTCAGATCGAACTTCGTTAAAATCGAAGGTACGGCCACAGGAGCTTCGTAGTCGGCCATCAGGAAAGCCCGAACGCCGGGGCGTACGCTCATCCAGCTCCAGGGTTTGTATTCGGCCGAGATGAAGAATGCCAGATCGGAGATCGGGGTGCCGTCGATGCGTCCGCCCTGCCTTCGGTCCATTGGTATTCCAAACCGGGCTGAAGGCTGATCTTCGGGCCGATATTCCAGGTTGCCGTCGCCCGTGCGATCCAGGCTTTGTACTGGGTGACATCCTGACTGGCATCTTCGGCCGAGAGCCATTTCTCTCCGGTCGAGAGGTCTGTCCAGGTGGTCTGCGTGCGGCGCTTGTAGTCCCTGGTAGGAGAGGGCGAGATTGACGCTCAACCGGTTGTCCAGTCTCCAGTCTGCCTGCAACTGATGGGTGTATCGTTTGGTCAGATAGTCCTCGTCGGAAACCTTCTCCGGTTCGATGGCGGTACCGTTCAGAGGACCGAAGATTTTCTCGTCGAGGAAATCCAGCCGGTACCAGACGTTCAGGTTGCGTCGCTGGAACCCTATCATACCGTTGGCCAGCGACTGGTCTTTGGGATGCCAGCGCTTTTCGCGTCCGGTCAGGTCGCCTTGCCAGCCGCCGTTGTCGTTGCGGGTGTAGCCGCCGTTGAAATAGAGTCCGTTTTAAGATTGAATCCGAGGTCGATGCTTTCGTTGTGAAGACCTTCGCCGTTGAAGAACTGGTATTCCTTGCCCATCGTTTCTTCCTGGATGCGGGCGCCCACGCGCCAGGTACTTTCGCCGGAATAGCCCGGTCCCTTTTTGGGGATGATGTTGATGACTCCCGCAAGGGCGTCCGTGCCATAGACTACCGACATCGGACCTTCGACGATTTCGACCCGTTCGATCCGGTTTACGTCGAGTTGGCTGAGGCTCTGTTTGGTCGAGCCTCGGTCGATCATCGGAATACCGTCCATGAGGATTTTGACGTTGTTGCCGCTCATACCCATCAGCTCGAAGTCCGTTTCTCCGAGCGCCATGTCGTTCGAGAGGCGGATGCCGATTTCGGTGTTGAGAAGCGACTGTACATCCAGGGGTGCCTTTTGCCGGATCTGATCGCTGTTTACCGACCGTACCTTATATAAGGAGTTTTTCATGGATTGCGGCGAGAACTGTCCGGTGACGACCACCTCCTCCAACTGGTTGATATCTTCCTTGACTTCGATGTTCGGGAATACGTTTTCCGACCGGTTTCGATGGTGACCGGAAACTCCTTGCGGTGGGCGGTTACGGATTGACGACCATCGTATATTCGCCCGGGGAGCCGCAAATTCGAAATTGCCGTCCCCGTCGGACATCCCGCCGAATACCGTATTTTTCAGCGAAACCGTGATGTATTCGGCCGGAGCGCCGTCTGTGGTGATGACATTGCCCGAGATTTTGACCTTTACCCGGTTTTGTCCCGCTGCGGGCAGGACGGACAATAATAATAGGATGACAGTGCAGATATTTTTAATCATGGGCTTTGGTTTTATTCGTTTGCAAAAGTAGGGGGGGCAAAACGGGCGGGCAATCACCCGTTTTAGGTATTTCGGAGGCGAGAGGTAGTCAAATGTGGTGAGCTTGCCCGTCTGTCGGATTCCTGAGCTGTTTCCCGGATCTTCCGTTCGGTTTGCGGAGCGGTCCCTTGATTTTGTCCGGCTGGAGGTGGCGTTGGGGCGGTTGCGATAAAGTCCGGTCGTTCTTCGGGTTTGGCGGAGATTTTGTACAAGCAGTATCGAAAGAACTTAAAAAATTATCGATTATGTTTTTCTTGTGGTATTTATTGATAGGTTTGGTTGCCGGATTGCTCGCCAACCTGATCGTGAAAGGGCGGGGGGTCCGGCCTGATCGTCAATTTAGTTGTCGGCATCGTCGGCGGGGTGCTCGGCGGCTGGATCTTCTCGCTGTTCGGACTTTTCGCCGTAGGAACCATCGGCAGTATCGTCACTTCGGTAGTCGGTGCTATCGTATTGTTGTGGATCGTAGCTGCCGTAGGCAATAAAAAAAGAGAAAAGATAGACTAAAAAATTATTCGTATGAATGAGAAATTGAATGCGGACAAAGAGCGTCTGAAGGCGGATCTGTCCGATACGGTACAGGATGTGAAAGAGCATGTGGCCGCGAAAGCCGGTCAGGTGAAAGAACAGGTCGTAGCGAAAGCCGGCCAGGTCAAGGGAAAGCGCCCGCCAGCAGGCGCAGCAACTGAAAGGACAGGCCAAGGAGCAGGCAGGCAAAGTGTTTGACAAGACCAAGGAATTGGTCGATAAGGCATCCGAAAAGGTGAAAGAGTGGTAATAAAAAATAGAATGGAAAGAGAGGCCGGCCAGCCATAGGGCCGGCCTTTTCGTTTGTGTGTCCGGACAAATGGATTATCTTTGCACCCCGACAGGCCGAAGTTCCGCTACAGAGGAACCGAGGCCGATATTATTAATCACTTTAATTTTTACAGGATGAAAGAGATCCAAACAAAGCGTACTCCGCGCTTCAGGCGCTGGTGTCGCAAGGGTTACGCCGCTTTCGCGAGCCTTCGGCGCCAGGTTACTATCGGAGTCCTCTCTGTTTCGATGTCCACCATTCTCCTGTCCACGACGACGCCCGTGCAGGCGCAGACCGTCGATTCGCTTACGATCGCCAGAGAGCTGGAGATCGAAACGGTCGAGGTGACGGGGGTGAAAGCCACCCCACGCGCAGTGCGATGTCGTCCACCTCCGTTTTCGATCGAAAGGCGGGTGCTTCGGCGCCGGTCCAGACCTCGAGTCTGTGCTGCGTTTGAGCCCTGCGATCGATCTTCGGGAACGGAGCGGCAGGGGAACGCAGGCGGACATTATGATCCGGGAGGTTCCTTCGACCAGACGATGGTCATGCTCAACGGTATTAACTTTACGGATGCCCGAACGGGTCATCAGTCGCATTCGCTGCCGATCGACATAGATTGCATCGCGGGAATCGATCTGATCGACGGCGTATCGGGCGTCGGTGCGTATGCAGGAGCCCTGAATATCCGCACGATGCCTCTCAAATCCCGCTATCTGCGCATCGAGGCGGCGGGCGGCGACGACGGCTATGCGTACGGCAATCTATCGGGGGCCGTGACCAAGGGACGTTTTTCCCTTTTGCCGCCGGGTCGTACCGTCGCAGCGACGGGTATATCCACAACACCGATTTCGAGAACTACAACGGTTACTTGCGGATGAACTACGACAGTGAAAAAGGCCGGATTTTTCGATTTCCAGGCCGGTTATCAGAACCGGTCGTTCGGTTCGAACGGGTTTCTATGCCGCGTACAATCCCGATCAGTTCGAGCATACTTCGACGGTGCTCTCTTCGCTGCGATGGGTGAAATCCGTCGGGCGTTTCACGCTCAATTCGTCGGTCAGCTACCGCAAGAATTTCGACCGTTACGACTGGACGCGCGGTACGCCGATGAATCATCACAATACGGACAATGCGGGAGCCGAGTTCTGGGCCGACTGTACGTGGAAGGATGGTGTGACCTCCCTGGGAGGCGATTACACCTACAACCACATTTACAGCACCAATCTCGGCGAGCCGCTTCCGACTCCGCACGGCAAATATACCCATGCCAAGGACCGTCACGTGGGGAAATCTCTGGCTGCGGCATGTCAAACAGTGGGAGCGTTTCGACGTTTCCGGTTCGGCCGGGGTGAGCTTCACGCCTTATGGGACTTCGGCCCTGTGGAGTCTTTCGGGAGGCTATCGTCCGGTGCGTGGGCTGCGGCTCGAGGTCGGTGCGGCCCAGTCGATGCGACTGCCTACCTTCACCGATCTTTATTACACATCCCCTGCACAGCTCAATAATCTGGATTTGAAGCCTGAACATGCGATTACCTATCGTTTCGCGGCGGATTACGCCCGCAGCGGGTGGAATGCTTCGCTGTTTACTTACTACCGGCAGGGGCGCGACATCATCGACTGGGTTTGGCGCGAGGAGCTGGGCAAGTGGCACTCCGAGCAGGAGAGCAAGCTCGACACCTATGGATTGGAGCTTTCGGGCGGTTATACGACGACCGGGTTTCTGCACCGGATTTCGGTTTCATACGGCTATATCCATACGAGCAAAGTCGATCGGGTCATCACTTCCAGTGCGCTGGATTACATGAAGCACAAAGCGGCGGCGACGGTCGAATTCCGTTTTCTGCGTAACTGTTCGCTCACGCTGACCGGTGCGGTATATGACCGCAACGGCAGCTATACCTATTATTTGCGTAATGCGGACGGTTCCCTGATGTTGGATCCCGACGGCAAGATGATGACCGAAGTGCGTGACTTCAAGCCTTATTTCCTGTTGGACGGCCGTCTGTCGTGGGAAAAGAAGGGGTGGAAGCTCTATTTTGACGTGATGAACATGACCGATACCCGTTATTTCGATTTCGGCGGGTTGGAGATGCCCGGTGTTTGGTTTTCGGGCGGTATCGTCGTGACGATCGGGTAATGTCCGGAAAGTTTGTTTGCGGCGGGCCGGGATCGAATCCCGGCCCGTTTTATCGTTGCGAAAAAGTGTCGTATTGTGAGATTCGGCCGTGGAATACGTGATAGTTTGTAACCGTATAGTCCGTTTCGATAAAAGATTTGTAACTTTCTTTGGAGGGATATTTATTTATTTCGTATATTTGTAGGTCTGTTTTACGGGCTAATTCTGAAGCGAATACAAATTCTTAACATACTCTAAAAATACATGGAAAAACGTATTATTGAATGCGTGCCCAACTTTAGCGAGGGCCGTAACAAGGCTGTTATTCAGCAGATTACTTCCGCAATCGAGGCGGTTGACGGAGTCAAGTTGCTCGACGTCGATCCGGGTGAAGCGACCAACCGTACGGTGGTTACCTTCGTCGGAGAACCCGAAGCCGTGCTGGAAGCGGCTTTCCAGGGCGTCAAGAAGGCTGCCGAGGTTATCGATATGCGTAATCATAAGGGAGCGCATCCCCGTATGGGTGCCACGGACGTATGTCCGCTCATCCCGATCGCGGGTATTACGCTCGAGGAGTGCGCCGAGCTGGCCCGTCAGTTGGCCAAGCGCATCGCCGACGAGTTGCATGTGCCGACCTATTGCTACGAGGCGGCTGCCTTTACGCCGGAGCGCCGCAACCTGGCCGTATGTCGTGCCGGTGAGTACGAGGCGCTGCCCGAGAAGATGAATCACGAAGGCAAAGCTCCCGATTTCGGCGACCGTCCCTTCGACGAGGGCGTAGCACGCACGGGTGCCACCGCCGTAGGTGCACGCGACTTCCTGATCGCCGTGAACTACAACCTGAACACCACTTCGACGCGTCGCGCCAACGCCATCGCGTTCGACGTGCGCGAAAAAGGCCGTCCGGTACGCGAAGGCAATTCGCCCGTAGGCAAACCCTTGAAGGACGAGAACGGCAAGACCATCATGAAGCCCGGTACGCTGAAGGCTACCAAGGCGATCGGCTGGTTCATCGACGAGTACCAGATCGCCCAGGTTTCGATGAATATCACCAATATTTCCGTTACGCCGCTCCACGTGGCTTTCGACGAGGTTTGCCGCGCCGCCAACGCACGCGGTGTGCGTGTGACCGGTACCGAGATCGTCGGCCTGATTCCGAAGCGCACGTTGATCGAGGCGGGCCGCTATTTCCTGAAGAAGCAGGAGCGTTCGACCGGTATTTCCGAGGAGGAGATCATCCGTATCGCCATCAAGTCGATGGGTCTGGACGAGTTGAAGCCGTTCAAAACCGGAAGAGAAGGTGATCGAATACCTGATCGAAGCGGACAATAAGAAGAAGAAACTGGTCGATCTGACCTGCACCGGCTTCGCAGAGGAGACCGCCAGCGAATCCCCGGCTCCGGGCGGCGGTTCGATCTCGGCCTACATGGGGGCGCTGGGTGCCGCGCTGGGTACGATGGTCGCCAACCTGTCGTCGCACAAACCCGGCTGGGACGCACGTTGGGAGGAGTTCTCCGACTGGGCGGACAAAGGCCAGAAGTTGATGACCGAGTTGCTGCACCTGGTTGATGAGGATACCGAAGCGTTCAACCGGATCATGAACGTATTCTCGATGCCGAAGGGTACCGACGAGGAGAAAGCTGCCCGCAGCGCCGCATTGCAGGAGGCTACGCTCTACGCTACGCAGGTGCCTCTGCGTACGATGCAGACCTCGTTCAAGGTGTTCGAAATCGTGAAGGCGATGGCCGAACAGGGAAATCCCAATTCGGTAACCGACGCCGGCGTCGGAGCGCTGGCTGCCCGCAGCGCCGTGCTGGGGCGTGTCTGAACGTGAAGATCAATGCCGCCGGTCTGAAAGACCGTGCCGTCGCCGATGACCTGATCGGCCAGGCCAACCGGATCGTCGCCGATGCGGGAAAGCCGAGCGTGAGATTCTGGAAATCGTCGAGAGCAAGATTAAATAATTTAATACATATAAAACAATGACTGTAAAGGAATTTCAGGAGCAGATCAAGGCGGGTATCCCCGATGTGCTGCCCGCACCGAAACCGTACGATCCCACCATCAACCACGCGCCCAAGCGTGCAAGGAGATACTCACCGAGGAGGAGCGCGTGCTGGCCATCCGCAATGCCCTGCGCTACTTCCCGGCCAAGCACCACGAAGTGTTGGCCCGCGAGTTCGCCGAGGAGTTGCACAAGTACGGTCGTATCTATATGTATCGTTTCCGTCCCGATTATGAGATGTATGCCCGTCCGATCGAGGAGTATCCCCACAAGTCGCGTCAGGCCGCTGCGATTATGGTGATGATCCAGAACAACCTGGACAAGGCTGTGGCGCAGCATCCCCACGAGCTGATTACCTACGGCGGTAACGGTGCCGTGTTCCAGAACTGGGCGCAGTATCTGCTTACGATGCAGTATCTGTCCCAGATGACCGACGATCAGACGCTGGTGATGTATTCGGGACACCCGATGGGCCTGTTCCCGTCGCATCCCGACGCTCCGCGCGTGATCGTAACCAACGGTATGGTGATTCCGAACTATTCGAAACCGGACGATTGGGAGCGTTTCAATGCGCTCGGCGTTTCGCAGTACGGTCAGATGACCGCCGGCTCCTATATGTATATCGGCCCGCAGGGTATCGTGCACGGCACGACGATCACGGTGCTCAACGCAGCCCGCAAACGTCTTACCGAGGGTAAGAAAGACATTCGCGGCATGCTCTTCGTGACGGCCGGTCTGGGCGGTATGTCGGGTGCGCAGCCGAAGGCGGGTAATATCTCCGGTGTGGTGAGCATCACGGCCGAGATCAACCCCAAAGCGGTGCATACGCGTCATTCGCAGGGCTGGGTCGATGAGGTGTACACCTCGCTCGACGAGTTGCTGGCCCGTGCGAAGAAGGCACAGGAGAACAAGGAGGCCGTGTCGCTGGCTTACCAGGGCAACGTGGTCGATCTTTGGGAGCGTCTGGCTGCCGAGAACGTCAATGTCGATCTGGGTTCCGACCAGACGTCGCTGCACAACCCCTGGGCAGGCGGTTACTATCCCGTCGGCTTGAGCTACGAAGAGTCCAACCGCATGATGGCAGAGGATCCCGAGGAGTTCAAGAAGCGTGTTCAGGAGTCGCTGCGCCGCCAGGTGGCTGCGATCAACAAGCTGACCGCCAAGGGTATGTATTTCTTCGATTACGGCAATGCCTTCCTGTTGGAGTCTTCGCGTGCCGGTGCCGACATCATGGGCGAGGGCGGTCGTTTCCGCTATCCTTCCTATGTGCAGGATATCATGGGGCCGATGTTCTTCGACTACGGCTTCGGTCCCTTCCGCTGGGTATGTACGTCGGGCAAACCCGAAGACCTGGCTACTACGGACCGTCTGGCTACCGAAGTGCTCGAAGAGATTCGCAAGACCGCTCCGAAGGAGATCGCCGGACAGCTCGACGACAATATCCACTGGATCAAGGAGGCCGGCAAGAACAAGCTGGTCGTAGGTTCGCAGGCGCGTATCCTGTATGCCGACAGCGAGGCCGCACCAAGATCGCGCTCGCGTTCAACGACGCTATCGCACGCGGCGAAATTTCCGCACCTGTCGTATTGGGTCGTGACCACCACGACGTGTCGGGTACCGATTCTCCGTACCGTGAAACCTCGAACATCTACGACGGTTCGAACCGTAGCGGCTGATATGGCTGTGCAGAACGTTATCGGCGACTCGTTCCGCGGCGCTACCTGGGTTTCGATCCACAACGGCGGCGGCGTAGGCTGGGGCGAGGTAATCAACGGCGGCTTCGGTATGGTGATCGACGGATCGGAGGTTCCGCGCGTCATATCAAGGAGATGCTTCTCTGGGACGTGAACAACGGTATCGCACGCCGCAGCTGGGCCCGCAACGAGGGCGCGATGTTCGCTATCAAACGCGAGATGGAGCGTACCCCGGGCCTGAAGGTGACCCTTCCCAACCTGGCGGACGACACGCTGGTTCGCAAGGCTATCGACGAAGTGAAATAATAGATCGGTCTTCTCTCCGTTCGGTTACTGCTGGACGGAGAGATGCTTTCGACTGGCTGAAGCGGAGGGATTCCTTGTACGCCGGACGTCGAGCACCGAAAAACCAATTCGACTTATTTTTGAGTATTAACCTTTAACGAAATACAACGATGATTCATCATATCAGCGCGGAGTATCTTACGGTCGATCGTGTCCGCGAAATTCTGGAAAACAATATCAAAATCGACTTGAGCGAAGATGCGAAAAAACGCATCGTGCGTTGTCGCGAATACCTGGATAACAAGATGGAAACCCAGAAAGAGCCCATCTACGGTATTACGACCGGCTTCGGTTCGCTCTGCAATATTTCGATCGACAAGGACCAGCTCTCGCAGTTGCAGAAGAACCTGGTGATGTCGCATGCCTGCGGTACGGGCGAGCGCGTTCCTGCCGAGATCGTGAAGCTGATGCTGCTGCTCAAGATCCAGTCCCTTTCGTACGGCAACTCGGGCGTGCAGCTCGAAACCGTACAGCGCCTGGTCGATTTCTTCAACAACGACGTGCTGCCGGTCGTGTTCCAGCAGGGATCGCTGGGCGCTTCGGGCGACCTGGCTCCGCTGGCCAACATGTGCCTGCCGCTGCTGGGCCTCGGCGAAGTGGAGTACAAGGGGGCACGGCGTCCTTCGGACGAAGTTCTCAAGGAATTCGGCTGGAAGCCTATTTCGCTGCAATCGAAGGAGGGCCTCGCCCTGCTGAACGGTACGCAGTTCATGTCGGCTTTCGGCGTATATTCGCTTATCAAGGCTCGTCGCTTGAGCGAGTGGGCCGACCTGATCGGCGCGATGTCGCTCGACGCATTCGACGGCCGCATCAACCCGTTCATCGACGAGGTGCATGAAATCCGTGCCCACAAGGGACAGCTTATACGGCTCGCAATTTCCGTCGCCTGCTCGAAGGCAGCGAGATGATCGCCCGTCGAAGAAGCACGTGCAGGATCCCTATTCGTTCCGTTGCATTCCCCAGGTACACGGTGCGTCGAAAGATACGATCGACTATGTAGGCGGTGTTCTCGAAACCGAGATCAACAGCCCTACGGATAACCCGACGATCTTCCCGAGAAGGATATCATCGTTTCGGCCGGTAATTTCCACGGACAGCCGATCGCTCTGGCGATGGATTTCCTGGCTATTGCTGTTGCGGAGTTGGGCAACATCTCCGAGCGTCGTATTTACAAGCTGATTTCGGGTGCACGCGAGCTGCCCTCGTTCCTGGTGGCCAAAGCCGGGTCTGAACAGCGGTTTCATGATTCCGCAGTACGCGGCCGCTTCGATCGTGAGCCAGAGCAAGGGTCTTTGCTGGCCCGCTTCGTGCGACTCGATTCCTTCGTCGCAGGGTCAGGAGGACCACGTCAGCATGGGTTCCAACGCTGCCACGAAGCTCTACCGTGTGGTGCTGAACACCGAGCGTGTGCTGGCTATCGAGCTGCTCAATGCGGCACAGGCCCTCGAGTTCCGCCGTCCGCTGCGTTCTTCGAAGCCCATCGAGGATCTGCTGGCAGCTTACCGTAAGCATGTGCCGTTCGTCGAGAACGATCAGGTGATGTACACGTTGATCGACGCTTCGGTGAAATTCCTTCAAACCGAGAAATTGTAATGTTACTCGTTAAGAACATAGCCAAGATCGTCGGCGTGGACGAGAGCGGCCGTCTTCGGGTCAAGGGGCGCGACATGAATGTACTCGGCGAGATCGACAACGCCTGGCTGCTGGCCGACGGCGATCGTATCGCTGCATACGGCACGATGGACAAGATGCCGGAGGTGGCTCCCCGACACGGAAGTCGTCGATGCGGAGGGAGGCATGCTTTTTCCCTTCGTTCTGCGATTCGCATACCCATCTGGTTTATGCCGGAAGCCGCGAACAGGAGTTCCTGGACAAGATCAACGGCTTGAGCTACGAAGAGATCGCCAAGCGGGGCGGCGGCATCTTGAATTCCGCCGACCGCTTGCACGAAACTTCCGAGGACGAGCTTTTTACGAGCAGGCGATGGAACGTATCCGCGAGATTATCGCAATGGGTACGGGCTGCGTCGAGATCAAGAGCGGCTACGGTCTTACGACCGAGATGAACTCAAGATGCTGCGGGTGATCCGTCGCATCCGCGAAACTTCGCCGATCACCGTCCGTGCCACTTTCCTCGGAGCTCATGCCGTGAGGCCGGGCCTATAAAGGCCGCCAGCAGGAGTATGTGGACCTGATCTGTCGGGAGATGATCCCTGCCGTCGGCAGGGAGAAGCTTGCCGAGTTCGTCGATGTCTTCTGCGACCAGGGGTTCTTCACCGTCGAAGAGACGGAGCAGATCCTGCGTGCGGGTGCCGAGTACGGTCTCGTGCCGAAGATCCATGCCAACGAGCTGGCCGTTTCGGGCGGTGTGCAGGTCGGTGTCCGCAACAAAGGCGCTGTCCGTCGATCATCTGGAGCGCATGGGGGCCGAGGAGATTGAAGTGCTGCACGTCCGGTACGATGCCGACGATGCTGCCGGGTGCCGCTTTCTTCCTGGAAGTGCCGTATCCTCCTGCACGGGCAATGATCGAGGGCGGTTTGAGCGTGGCTTTGGCTTCAGATTTCAACCCCGGTTCATCGCCTTCGGGCATTATGAAGATAATCGTTTCGCTGGCCTGCATCAAGATGCGCGACGCCCGGCCAGAAGATCAACCGCCCGCGACACTGAACAATTGCTTACGCCGCCCATGGCTTGAGCAGCGAGTACGGTTCGATCACCGTAAAAAGAAGGCGAAACTTCTTCCTCACGACGAAGATTCCTTCGGTGGCATATCCTGCCATGCCTACTGCCACCTCTCTGCTTATCCGCAGGTATTCTCCGAAGGGCAAGAGGTGAA
>VOFG01001544.1_pt1 | contig 25476 bp, 39 predicted proteins | sample 5384171 | NCBI WGS metagenome assembly VOFG01 (sample SAMN12384726, study PRJNA508395) | human gut metagenome | isolation source: healthy gut F | host: Homo sapiens | reverse complement strand
TCAGTATGCTTCGTTCAGTTTACGTATTGCTGGCAAAAGATGCAGAAGAAAAAGACGTAACAAACGTCAAGCATGAGAAAAGGAATGTGATCATTGACTGTGATCCGGGAATTGATGACAGTCTGGCGATTATGCTGGCTCTATCTGTGGAATCGATTTCCGTAAAGGGGCATCACCATTGTCTGTGGAAATTCTCCGAGGTGGAGATGGGCTTCAAATGCCAAAGAAAGTATTACATTTTCTTAAAAGATTGGATATTCCGATTTATCCAGGAGAAAAAACACCTTTAAAACAGGGAATATGTCAATGCGCTGGAATGCCCATAGGGGAAGACGGACTTGGAGAAAGCTTTCAAATTCAGGTATGAACAAAATGAGACTGCAGTGGAGTTTATGGGCCGGATCATCCGGGAGGATAATGTGGCAGCAGGAGAGCCGTGTTCCGTGATTGCTCTGGGACCTATGACGAATCTAGCAGACTTGATCCAGACAGACCAGGCTTTTGACCAGATTCGGAAATTATTTCTATAGGTAGTAATTTTAAAGTCATGGAAATTGTTCCCCAGTAGCGGAGTACAATTACTGGGTAAGATCCTGATGCAGCTGCACTGGTGTATGAGCAGCAGCCCGGCATTCTCTGATTTCCATGGTTGGTCTGGATGTCGCAGAGAAAGATCGTTTTGACTCAGATCTATTGGAATATATGAAACAGTTTTGCAACCGGAAGTGGCTCTTTTGTTCAGAAAATCACAAAATTTTATTTCGATTTCCTGGGAATGGGAACATCTCATTAGGTGTGTGATCAACGATCCACTGGCAGTGACCTATTTGCAGACTTTTAGCTTATGCAGTGGAATACAGGCATATACTGCGAGGAGTGAAACAGGCGGGATTTCTATGGGACAGACCATTGTGGATGTAATTTCTACCGGAAAGAACCAAATGCAGTAATTCTGACTGAGGTGGATGTGTTAAAATTTTTTAAAATCTTTTTATTTCAGCATTTTTACAGATCCCAGAAGAAACTGGATCTGTTAGAAACTTGACCGATTACAGGGAGGACAAAAAAACATGAATAAGAAAGAGCCAGGCAACTTTGCAGCTTTGTATGATCGCTATGGCAGTCTGCATCAATGTAGCTGGAGGCCAGCTGGCATTGATATTACGGCTTCCTATTTATTTAGATAGTATCGAACCATTCTGATCATGCATGGATGGGCCCATTTTATGGGATGCTCCCAAACATGATCAGTGGAGTCATATGGGATTTACAACAGATATTTATTCTCTGTACTTTGCACCCGGTCGGCATGATCACTGGATTCATGGCAGGAATCGCTGCAAAGCAGATGCATCAGACTGGTCTTTGAGAAACAGGTGAAAAAACTCCAGATCATCCACAGGAGCCTTTTTGTCACCATTCCTGGAACGATGGTCAGTTCCGTGATTAACGCGGTTTTATTTGGGTGTAACTTCCTCTGGCTCCATTCTGGTACAGATTTTATCCAGAACACCGCTTGGCCTGACAGGAAAGTATTTTCGCTGTTCAGATTTTTTACCGATTACTTAGACAGAGTTATTTCCCTTTGCCCTAGTAGTAATTTTGGTAGATGCTGCCATTCAGCATGAAAACCCGCATTCCAGAAAGCAGAAAGAAAATAGGAGCAACAAAAGGTGGTTGATCTGCTGAACATTTACAAAAGTAGATAGGAGAGAGTATACATAGAATTCCTACCGAGGCAGTATAGTAAGATCTGAACAAAAATCAGCAGGAGATCTGCCTGTTAAAGAGCGTTTCCTGTGCCTGGGGCAAATACGCATTTGTGACTATATCGAGACAACAGCCGGGATGAAGCCGGAATGATTGCATTAATAACCAGGTATTAAACCTGGTAACAGGAAATAAGGTACTGGAAATGAAATCCAATTCCGGAAGCTGCTTCAACTTCCAAAGAGACTTTAAATCCAGATTGAACAGGTAATTCCGTGAAAAAAATGTCAATAAATTGTTTTCGAGGCTCATTGGATCCTATAAAGAATCGGCTGGCAGAGATGCGGAAGCGTATGCCAGTACCGATCGTATTTAAGATTGGCGTCGAGACCTTCACGACCATGATTTTCGTGAAAGTGTCTGAACAAACATGCCGATTTCAAAATCCAGAGGAGGTTGCCCGGTATTTTGATTCTCCATGCCTGATGGTTGGCATTCAGGGACAAAGAAATGATTTCAAGAGATATTGAGTATCTGAAGAAATATTTCAAATTAGGAACAGTCAGCATCTATAATAACATATTACGACAAAGAAGATCCGCAGGGATGAGGAACTGGTGAAATGGTTTATGAAAGAAAGGCCACCAGTGGCTGCTGGATGATCCATCGGTTGAAGTTCTCTATGAGATTACAGATTTTAGCGTAGGCTGACCAAAGCAGAGATACCACAAACTATTCGCAAAGCATAGTTTAACGAATAGTTTGTGAATAATAATAGAAAATGGTGCTTAGTCATGGTTAGGCTTGACTGCTTTCCATTTTCTCATTCTCTTCTACGGTCATTGCTCACTACTTTTTCATTATCATCACATCTGCAATGCTGCGGCTGGCTTCGGATGCCACAGATGGAAACTGAGATAACATTCTTCGGAAGATGCTGCTCCGCTTCCCAAGTGTCAATTTCTGCTGCATATTCATCAGCTTTCTGGAGATGTATGCGTTGCTGTTGCGATGCGAATTGCCATCTCAGGGGCTCAGCATTGCCTTCTCATTTACAATTCTGATAATGCTTTCGGCTGACCCCAAGCATTTTAGCTGCATCAGTTATGGTAAGATTGAGTGGTTTTGGCCACATCCTCTAAAGGAACAACTCGGATGTGTTGGTATTTCTTTTTCGTTTCTCCCTCCTAATGATAATCCTGATAATCCACAAGATGAGCATCCTGTCGCTAAAATAGAAAGTCAACCGCCAGTTTCCATTAACAGTAACATCCCTTCATCTGTTTATCTCCTTTCAGTGGATAAGGAGCTACACTCCTTTGATTAATAAAATGGTTGGCGAACCTTTTTGTAATCAAAGGAGATTTACTAACGCTAAAACTGTTCGCCACCCGCAGGTGGTTTATTGCCCCTAACAAAGTAAGGTCATAAGACCTTGTTTCACTCCAACACCCTTTTCAATCTCTCAGTCCATCCATCACCCGGCTTCGCGGACAGGCGATATTCATCCGTAAAATCATCTGGCTCTCCGCCATATTCTTTACCGGCACACAGCCATAAAAACCGGTTTTTTCACGGATCCAGTTCTTGGCTTTTCACTGTCGGATTCGTAAGCGCTGCAATCCAGCCATAACAGATACGTCGAATCAGAAATGATCACATGCGTCTGGCAGCTCTTTCTTTATAAAATCCCATACAAGCTGCTTATTCTCATAGATATACTCCGCAGCTCATCCAGCCACTGATCGCCATACCGGAATGCAGCTAAAAACAGCCTCGATACCAAATACATTCGGTTCGGCTACTTCATCCGGTATTCAAGCCACGGTCTACCTTCTGGCGGATCACCGGTTCGGAATCATGACTGCAGCAAGTCTGCCAGACCTGCGATATTGAAGGTTTTGGTCGGTGCCATACAGGTGATGTCTGTTCTGGGCACAGATCTCTCGGATAATGCAGGCAAATGGCACGTATTCTTTACCTGGATCAGTCAAATCACAGTGGATCTCATCGGAAACCACTAAAACATGGTGTTTATGACACAATTCACCGATCTTCATGAGTTCTTTCTCCCCAGATATGGCCGATCGGATTCTGTGAGTTGCATAAAAACATAATGTAGTCTGAAGTTGGACAATTTTCCCTCTAAATCTACCCAGTCGATGTAGTGAGTTCCATTTTCATAAACCAATCGGCTTTCTAAAATATTTCCGGCCATTGTTGCGGATAGAATTAAAAAAATGTTATATACCGGGTCTGTACCAGCACATTCTCTCTCCACAGTTGTCATTTTGCGGACGATACTGGAAAGGGCGGAACCGCACCAGTACAAAATACAGGCTTTCCGGGCGATAGTCAGGTTGTATGTTTCTCTTCCACCATCCACAGTACGCCGCTCTCCAGTCATCCGGAATGATCGTATATCGAAAATCCCTGTTTCGCCCGTTTCTGGATGGCGTCTGTAACCGCTGGAACAAATGCAAAAATCCATGTCTGCTACCCATGGGCAGTTCGTTAATCATAATATCCATTTCATAGGAGAATAAAATTTCGCCGGTCATTTAACTGATCAAAATTATAAGTCATCATATCTCACACTCCTAATGTCAAAGGGTTTCACGCCTCTACCATACCTCATTCGACAGAAAACAAAAGGCAGTCAAACATGTCAAAGGATCTCTCCCCCGGCATATCGACTGCCATTGCTATCAATGAATTTATAGATATTATAGCAGTTAATTCCAATAATTACTACCATCAGGCAGATAAATAATTTATCAACCATCTTGGAATCCATCTTTTTATTAATATTCGTCACAAAAGCCGCCCATCAGTCCGCCAAATACCATGATCACCAGAGCCAGGATCGGGAAAGCTGGCACTTTTTCCGGTCAGAACCGTCTGTAAAAAGCTGGTGAGAGAACTAAGAATGATGTAAAAGGGGAATTCTGTGCCGCCGCCATTGTCCATGGAGAAGAAATAAAACAGGACAACTAGATTGATCGGGCCCCGCCGATTCCTAAGAAGGAGGACATGATGCCCAGAACCAGTCAACCAGCAAACGCATACCACAAAATTCACCAGATGCTTTGTATGGATTTTTCCTTATAGATCGTATAAATTAACGTTCCGAGGTAATGACCAGCAGACAGGCCGCCTGAACAGCTCCGACCATATTTTTATCTGCAAACATGGAAGAAACCATCTGGAACATCCATTTTGCCAACTACACCACCACTGCGGCTCCGATCGCCAGTGGGTTCCGATCTTCATATCGATCAGGCTTTCACCGCTTCTCTTTGCCTTATAAACAGAATAGCAGCTCATGGTCAGCACCGTACATCCAGACAGAAAACTGATGGTCGCCACATCCAGGACACCAACCGCATCCAACGCCGGTTTGATGATGACACCACCGCCGATTCCACAGATAGCCCCCTGCAATGGAAGCGCCAAAGCTGACGATCAGAAAGATCAAATACACCATAAGATTCATAATTATTTACCCAACCCCTTCTTTTTCATATTGTAAAATGATCTCCCTGTTTATTATTACACAACCATCCGCAAAAAGTCCATGGAGTTTCACGGAAAAACAGTGGAACTTTACTCAAACGTTTGTGTATGCGTTAGCCATTTTAGAAATAAATGCTCGATATTCAATTCCCGGATCACCTGCAAAATGATCTCTTTCGTCCTGCTGCACCCAAATTTTCCCCAGCAGACTCTTGATCTGTGTCTTGATGGTACTGCTCTCCACGCACCGGATCCCGGCGATCTCATGAACCTTCCGTCCTTCAAGCAAAAAAGCCGGATGATCTCCTCCGAAGCCGTCAGCCTGGAAATGTTGTTGATGAAGAACAACAGGCTCTGCTCGCTTTTCTGAAGTCTTGCATACTCCTGCATCACCGTCTGCTGGATCTGTCCCTGCATGACCGGATGCCCCAGGGCACAGCGGATATGATAAAGAATCTCTTCATCGGGCATCCCTTTACAATATAATCAATGCTCCGGCGCCCATGGCGGTGATGATGATCTCCGCAGTTCATGGGCTGTCAGAAAATAATCTTTGCCTGAGGATTTTTGTCACGGATCATTTCGGTAGAGTAATTCCCGCATTCATGGTCTCCATCTCAATATCCATCAGGATCAGGTCCCATACTTTCCGCTAAAGCACGATCTCCTTGCCCACGGTCAGAGGCTTCGCCAACAACCTCCATATCCGGCTGTTCTCTGATCACACTCCGCCAGATCTTCCCGTAAAATCGGGAAATCGTCTGCAATCATGATCTTGTAAGTTCCTGCCATTGTACCACACCCTCTTTTCTTTTATGTACGATCCAAAATCCATTCTTTGTCTGATCGATAAGAAAAATTCAACGTACAGTTATTGGTATTTTGGCAATAAATGTAAAAACAGCTTCCTTCCTCGGTACTGTCTACACGCATAAACCCTAGATGGCTTTTTACGATCTCACGGACATAATAAAAGCCCCCCATTCCCAGTTGGAATTGAATTTTACTGAATAAATGGTTCAAATATTTTTTGATCTGATGCTTTGCCATACCACATCCATTATCTCGCACTTCTATCACCGTGTAAAGTCTTTCATTACGGATTTTTAAAGAGACTTCTGCCTTTTTTCTCCTTTGTCTGCGGACAAACCGCTTCCTGGGCATTTACAAACAGGTTATAAAGAGCTTCACCTAACTGGACTTTATCAGCCAGGATCCGCTCTACCCGGCATTCTCCACCTGGATCGTAACCTCCGGATATTTTCCGTGAAACCGTTCCAGTGTATCCTCCACCAGATCAGAAATCTCTACCGGTACCATAAAAATGGATTTGGTCTTTACACACCGATAGAGTTCTTCCATCCGTAATAACATGGCATCATTGACAGTCCGCAGCGTGTCGATGTATTCTTTTAATTTTCCGGTATCCAGCTCTGGTTGTTCATAAAGCTGGTCAATCCGTTTGTAGATCACCCGGCTGGAAAGCAGCTGGTTTTTCATGCTGTGAACGAAAGTGGAAGCCCCGATCTTTGCCGTATCGAACTTTGCGTTCCATCACCACATCTTCCATATTTTCCCGGTAGGTTCCTCTGGTAAAGGTTAGAAAGACTGTAAAAAGCCAAGAACTGAGCAGATCACATTGACCACAACCAGAAGCATGTAGCTGTGAATGGATGGCGAGATCTGCAGATAGCCAATTCCTTGTTCCAGGCTGTTGTATAACTGTAAAAAAACTGGTATACCTGTCCTGGATCCTGATTGTAATACAAAAATATAGATCCCGGTCAATGCAATCAGAAACAGAGTTACCTGTACAAACTGCCTGCGGACAAACTTTAATGTAATAGAAAATAATTCATATAAAAGCAGTCCAATGGCGAATAACAGATAAAGATCGATCCAGAACCTGCTGAGTGTTGCAAAGTTTTCTGGAGTGCTTCATTCCCGGCTACCAGGATCCGGTAAATTGGTGGAAAATATAAAATCAGCATGGCAGCCGGTACCAAAAGCCGCAAAAGCTGAAGCCTTCCATTCCTGCGGATAGCAGAACCATGGAAAGCTTCAGCGCCATTTCCACTAAAAAACAGTGGAAACAGAAACGGCCAATGGCGATCAGATAACCAAGCTGGTTGAGGGTGATCAGAAAAATATTGGAGTCTGGTCTGACTGCCTTGGAAAAATACAGAAAAATGTACTACTTCCAGAGAAATCCCGCCCTTTTTCGCAATAAAGATCATCACACCACAGATTTCAAGCATCAGACTGACACAAAGTCCCATCAGATAGAGGGACTCTCTGCTTTTCTTTAATAAAAGAAGCATCGCAGACATCAGAACCAGGCATATCGTTAAAATGATCAGCATATGTTTTTTATTTTCTCCGTCGCAACTGTTCAGTCTCTATTATCATTCTGGAAGATTGGCAAACAAATTCCGTAAATTTCAGGTTAATGTCCGGATGTCCCTGTAAGAGAGTTACCGAAATGGGCAGATCTTTCACCATAAGCCGCATGGCGGACAACACTTGTGCCAGTCGTGAAACAGCCTAAACGGATCTTTTTCTTTGCGGTAAATCATTGATACCAATGGTAATGCAGTAATGCGGCATATCATCCAACGCACCGTTTAAGTCACCGATGGAGTTTGCCACTCTGGTCTCACGGGAAATCTTCACCACACGGGTGTTGTGCTAAAACTCATCCGAGTCATCTCGTCAGAAGCCTCATTGAATGCCACATGACCGTTGATGCCGATACCGCCAAAGCAGATATCCACACCTAATTTCTCAATGACATCCTGATGTGTCCTGGATCTTTCGTCTGGGAATACCCGCTGCTCCTCTGGCATTAAAAGCTCTGGTTTTACCTTGGGTATAAACGGTGATCCATAAAAAACCACGGAAACTTAACTTATGCTCTTTCGAATCCAGGTCTTTCATCCGTCAGGTACTTCGTCCATGTTGATGAACCAGACATTTTTCAAACTGATGTTCTGCTCATTGACCATGTCCACAAAATATGGATACTGGCCAACCGGACCAACCGGACAGATAAAACGGTGGTCTCACCGAGTGCATTCTTTCGTTTGATCTCTTCCACCATCTCATCTGCCATGGATTTGAATACCTGCTGATTATCGTCCATGACGATCAGCTGGATCTTTTGGATCTCTCAGAAGTTCTTCTTGTTGTAATAATAATAATCGTGTCTCATGTTTTCCCTCCCTTTATTGTGATATGAAATATTCAATAACCCCTTGTACCAAAAATACCTTGTCTTTGATACATCATCATCAGTATACCATAATGAGCAGAAAACGCGCCTGATATGACGCTGCTTTCTGAATTTTTCAATATGAATTAATACTGCCTGCTTCTTTCATAACATCTAACAGAACATAATCAGCTACTGGAGGATCCACCTCAACGGCACCAGATTTGATAAAAGTTCTGTTTCTGCAGCTCATAGTAGCCTTCAACAGTTCCGTCTGCTGCGCCTTTTGCAACTTCTTTACCGGTCATCCACTGAGCATCACCACGCTGCTCGTAAACGCTGTCTTTGTCCTGAGCAACCTGTGCAGCTACTAATGCAGCAGTCTCTTCCTGATGATCATTTGCAGCGTAATCCATCGCTTTAAATAATGCTCTTTGTGAAGCGAACTAATACGTCACGGTTTTCTTCAGCGTATTTTGGCATGCAGATCCAGCTTGCCAATACGGTCTGATCGGAGAAGGTCATGTTGTCAGTCAGCTTGGTTGCCTCCGGCATCTCCTCTAAGATCTTTAAGCCGTTTGGAGACCAGGTAGCTGCTGCGTCAACACCGCCAGATAACATCGCAGTTACGATTGCAGATGCATCCATATCCATAGCGGTAATATCATCCATGGTCATACCGGCCTTTGTTAAGGAGTTTAGTAAAATATCTTCACTGGAGCTTCCAGAAGAATATGCAACGGTTTTTTCTTTTAAGTCCTCTACCGTTTTAATGCCAGGACCACCGATCAGTGCATCACCATTGAGATATGGGATAATGCGAAGATGGTTGCCTGTCCGTTGATGCAAAGTTTATGAGCACCCTGTCCGATATATCCGACATCAATACTTCCGACCCATAGCGGAAATGATTGTCGGACCATCCTGGAACTCTACTAAATTCGCAGTAATTCCCTCTTCCTCTAAGTAGCCCTGATCAATGGCATTTTCAATGGACCAGAGGCTTCCATAGTTTGGCATGTAAGCAATATTTAAGGTAACCGGAGTTACTTCTTCTTTTTGTTTCTTCCGCAGTTGTGGTCTCTTCTGCCTTTGTTTCCGCTACAGTAGTTGCTGCCGCTGTAGTAGGCGCTGCAGTGGTCTCTGCTGGTTTGGAGCTTCCGCATCCGGCTAACAGACCGGCGGTCATGGATGCTGCCATCAGTAAGCTGAGTGTTCTTTTTCTTCATAATAGTTTCCTCCTTTATTTACTTACCTCTAAGTACTCCCTGATATACCTGACTCCAGATGTGGTTCTTTAATTCCAGGAATTCTGGTGTCATCTTGGTCTCCTGAGTTCTTGGGTATGGAATATTAATGTCAACAATTTCTTTAATAAGTCCAGGTCTTGCGCTCATGATGATCACCTTCTGTGCCAGAATGACGGCTTCATCTACATCATGAGTGATAAAGAACCAGGTCTTGCGCTCCTTCTCCCAGGTCTCCAGAAGCTCGGTCTGAAGCTGGGTTCTGGTCTGTGCGTCTAATGCGCCAAATGGCTCATCCATCAGTAAAATGGAAGGATTCACGGCATAGGCTCTTGATGGCTACACGCTGTTTCATACCACCGGACAATTCCTTTTGGATAATGATCAACGAAATCCTCCAGCTGAACCATCTTGATGTATTTCATGGCAATATCTTCCGCTTCTTTGCCTTTGATTCCTTTTAAATTCAGGCCGAACATAACGTTCTTTTTTCACGGTCATCCATGGGAACAATGCGTACTGCTGGAATACCACACCTCGTTCCGTTCCGGTTCCGGTCACTTCTTTCCATCACAGTATACTTTGCCGGATGTAGGTCCAGAAGACCGGCAATAATATTTAACAATGTGGATTTACCACATCCAGAAGGACCAACCACGCAGATAAATTCATTTTCCATAATATCAAGACTGACACCGTTTAATGCGATCATCTCACCATTTCTGGTATTGAAGACTCTGCGGACGTTGTCGATCTTAACCTTTACACTTCTCTTCTCCCTGCCATCCTGTAAACCTCTTTTCTAAGTATTTAACGATCTTTTCAATAATCATACCGAGAATACCGATCAAAATTACATACATCAGCATGGGGAGCGGACTCAAAGCTGTTGTTTAAGGAACGGATTCTCATACCAAGACCAGCCTGTGCGCCGGTGGATTCTGCGGCGATCAGCGTGGTTAATGCGGTGGAACTTCCAAACGGATCGCAGTGATGATAAATGGCAGGTCGCCGGTGCAATTACCTTTAAGAAATATCTTTGTCAGTTGCTCCTAAGACTCTTTGCCCTGCCTGATCAGTGTCTCGTCCATTGATAACGCCCTGATAAATGGTAACTGTCATAATCAGAAGGTTGCAATGGTGATAACGATGATCTGTGGCTTCCGTCCAACACCTGCTACCATGACGATCAACGGCACGTAAGCCATCTGTGGATGGGATAAACTGGATCCATGGCTCTACGATATTGCGGATAAATGAGGATGGCTGGATGCCATGGCAGAGATCTCATTCCAGAATATTGATTGATCATGGACCGATTCTGGAATGTCCGCAGTAGTTGTATTGATCGATAACAAATACCAGACAACCATTGCGGCTCCAAAGGAGATCAAAAGCCATGCCCACTTTGGAATGTTGTTTTTCTTGCTTTTTGCTATTCATATTCCACACCCTTTCATTTTGTTTGTTCCTTGTTTAAATCCATTGTACCATGTTCTGAATTTATATAAGGTTGAACTTTTATCCCCCCTTTTTCGTATGAAAGCGAACATGATCGCAGTAAAAACAAAAAAAAGACAATTAAGGGCGGCACTCATAAAACAGCATAAGATTGTTTTCGGAAACGGCGTAGCTTCGGCTATGCCGTTTCTCCGTTTTGCAGGTCATGATTTGCACATTCCGTTTTCGGTTTTCCATTCGCAGTTCTCCTTTCACTACCTACAACACCGCAAGGGCAATTTTGCCAAAGTTTCAGAGAAAATTTTTTTCAAAAAATTTTCTCACTTCTTAATACGGGAGAAAATCGAAAATGCCAATTCTTTAAAAGCAAAATTTTAAAACTATTGACAATGTCTTCTTTACTTGTATCATATAACAGTGATATATAACAATGTTATATACAAGAGGTGAGTTAATGAATGAAGTAGAGCAGACAACATTACACTTAATTTTTCAGCCGCCATGCAAGAATTTCTTGAAAAGGCTTCAAGTCCGCTTCCTTGAGAAATATTGTCAAAATGGCGGGCGTGACAACTGGGGCGTTTTATGGTTACTATGACAGCAAAGGAAGATTTATTTGAAAGCACTGGTAGGCAAACATTACAACTTTCTATTAGATTTTGCTTTCGCAAGGCGCAAAAAGAATTTGCTGAAATCCCACCAGAGGAGCAGCCTGACAATCTGACATCTACTTCCGGCGAGTGTATGTATGAAATGCTTTTGTACGCCTATGAACATTTGAATGAATTTAAGCTCATACTTTGCTGTTCAGAGGGAACGCGCTTTCAAAGCTGATTGATGAAATGGTGGAAATAGAAACAAAAGCAACACATGATTATTTAATAGTTCTTGAAAAGTTAGGGCAGACCTGCCCCACCCATTGATGAACAGTTTGGAGCATATCTTAATCACAGGAATGTTCAACACTTTTTGAATTGATTATACATGAAATGCCGCTTGAAGAAGCAAAACGTTATCTAAAAGAAATGCGAGCCTTTTTACACCGCAGGGTGGATGAAAATTATGGGGCAATAAGCCTATAATTTTTTACATGAGTTAGTTGTTGCTAACTCAAAAATTGGATATTTGCGGTTTATCATAATCTCTTTATCATAAAAAAAAATTAAGGAGGTTTTTTCAATGAAAAAACAGTCTAATCTTATCAAGATTGATGGGTTATGCCGGAGGGCATAAAATATTGACCTATCTTTCCTGGGTACTGTCAGTCATGAGTGCGCTGTTGGCTCTTGTGCCGTTTTGGTATATATGGCGTATCATTCACGACATACTGGAAGTTTCCCCGGACTTCTCACAGGCGGGAATGTCACAAGCTACGGCTGGTCTGCGGTATTGTTTGCGGTACTCTCTATTGTTGTCTATATCGCCGGTCTGATGTGTTCGCACATGAGCGCGTTCCGGGTGCCGCCAATATCCGAAAAGAGATGCGGCACATCACAGCCCCCGCTGGGGGTAACAGAAAAGTACGGAAGCGGCAATCTGCGAAGGATTGTCCAACACCTCAAGCGCTGCAACGGAAACCTATCTTGCACACAGGCTCCCCGACAAAGCGGGAGTGATTGCTACCCCATGAGGGCTGCTCTTTCTACTGCTTGCTTTCGATTGGCGGTTAGGGCTTTGAGCCTTATTCCCCGTTTTGCTTGGCTTTCTCATCATGATGAAAAATGACCGGAAAAAGACATGGCGCAGAGAATGGAGCAATACCAAAATTCACTTTCCGATATGTCAAATGAAGCTGTTGAATATGTAAGGGGCATACCCAGAGTAAAGACTTTCGGGCAGACAATCTTTCTTTCAAACGCTTCAAAGACTCAATCGACAATTATGAAAAATGGGTAATCACCTACACAAAGGGGGGCTACGTCTGCCTATGATGTTCTATACAACAGCAATCAACGGCGTCTTCGCTTTTCTGGATTGCCGGGGTATTCTCTAACAAGGGGCGGCGTAACAAATGAACTACTGCTAAATCTCATCTTATATTGTGATTACGCCTGTTATTAGTACAACACTCACCAAAAATCATGTTTATGAGCGAGGACGCAATGATTGTGAGCGACGCAATGAGCAGGATTGGATGAAGTGCTGAACGAAAAGCCATTGTCCGAAAGCAGTACAAATAATGTACCGTCTGATAACTCCATTATATTAGAACACGTTAGTTACAGCTATGATGGCGAGAAAAATGCGCTAAATGATGTATCTCTGTCAATTAAGCCAGGACAGAAAATCGCATTAGTAGGGGCGTCCGGTGGTGGCAAGACGACCCTTGCTAATATCATCACAAGATTTTTGATCCGCAAAAAGGGCGCATACTAATAGGGAATGTCGATATACGCAACATTCCAAAGGAAACGCTGATGAATAAAGTATCTTTGTATTTCAAGACAGTCACCTGATCAAAGCGTCTATATTGGAAAACGTGCGTATGGCAAAACCTGACGCAACACGCGAAGAAATGCCCATGCTCTGAAAGCTGCACAGTGCCTGGATATCATCGAAAAATTACCGAATGGCATAGATACGGTTGTCGGAACAAACGGCGTGTACCTGTCTGGCGGCGAACAACAGAGAATAACAATAGCCCGCAATTTTGAAAAATGCGCCTATTTAATTCTTGATGAAGCGACCGCGTTTGCCGATCCTGACAATGAGGTGCGTGTACAGCAGGCTTTATCTGCTCTTTCAAAGGAAAAACGGTTATTATGATTGCACACAGGTTATCGTCAATCACAAATGCAGATTGCATTTATATGTGATGCAAGACGGAAAAATTGCCGAAAGCGGCACATAGCGGACTGATAAAGAAAAACGGCATATTTACAAAATGTGGAAGAATTATTCTGAAGCGGCAGAATGGAAAATTTTAAATGAAAACAAAGAATTGAGGTAAGAGCATGATTCAGAAATTGCAAAGACGTTTTGCATTATCAAGACAAGGCGCTGTCGATTTGATAAAAGGCTGTATTGCTTGCGTTTTGCAGGATATATCCTTTATGTTTCCTGTGGGCCTTCTTTCTATTTTTTGGTCATTGATATGATGAACGGGGGCGTAACCGGAAGCCGCGTTGTTTTTTATGTAGTCTGGTACTTTGGTTTGCTTATGCCTGATATTTATTGTGACTTGGTTTCAATACAACGCCACCTATTTAGCGACTTATGTGGAAAGCGGAGTAAGACGCATTTCGTTAGCAGAACAGCTTCGCAAAATTCCACTGTCCTTTTCGGTAAAAAAGACCTTGCCGATTTAACAAACTCCATTATGGGTGATTGTGCCACGCTTGAACAAGCATTTTCCCATTATGTACCCGCTTTGGCAGGTTCCTTATTTCAACAACGCTGGTTGCGATTTGCCTGTTTGCCTATGATTGGCGTATGGCTCTTTGCAGCGGTTTGGGTTTTACCGATTGCATTTGCAATCACGTATTTCTTCAGCCCGCATACAGGGAATATTTCAACCGTAAATCCGTAGCGGCAAATGTCGCGCTTGAAAAATGTGGCGTACAGGAGTGTATCGAGAGTTTACAGGACTTAAAGGCGAACAATGCAGAAGAAAAGCTATCTGAAAGGACTGGACAAGAAAATTGATGATGTGGAAAAGCGGCATATTATAACAGAACTTGGAACGGCACTTTTGTTGTTTCCTCTACATTGATATTAAAAGCTTGGAATTGCTACGGTTGCGCTTGTAGGCTCTGCTCTGCTCATTCAAGGGGAGATTGATATTCCGCTGTTCTTTCTATTTCTGCTTGTAGCCTCAAGGCTGTATGCCCCGCTGGAGGGCGCTTTGCAAAACCTTGCCGCGATCATCTCCACAAAAACAAACATAAACCGCATGAACGAAATCTTGACCAGCCTGTTCAAACAGGTAGCAATACACTGACAAATAAAGGCTATGATATTGTGTTCGACCATGTAGGATTTGTCTATAATACCGGAGAAGCCGTTTTGAAAGACGTGTCCTTTACGGCAAAACAGGGAGAAGTTACCGCATTGGTCGGACCGTCCGGCGGAGGTAAAACTATGGTATCACGCCTTGCCGCTCGGTTTTTGGGATATAAGCAAAGGAAAAATCACTGTCGGCGGTATGGACATATCGAAAATAGAGCCGGAAATCTTGCTGTCGTTTTACTCTATTGTATTTCAAGATGTGACGCTGTTTAACAATACAATGATGGAGAATATCAGAATAGGCAGTAAGGACGCCACAGATGAGGAAGTGATTGCGGCGGCAAGACTGGCAAATCGTGAAGAATTTGCGGCAAAACTCCCGGACGGCTATAACAGTATGATTGGTGAAAACGGCTGCGAACTGTCCGGCGGTGAAAGGCAGCGTATTTCAATCGCCCGCGCTTTCCTCAAAAATTCCCTATCATCTTACTTGATGAAGCAACGGCAAGCCTTGATGTGGAGAATGAAAACATTGATACAGGCTGCTTTGTCAAAGCTGATAAAGGATAAGACCGTACTGGTTATCGCCCACCGTATGCGTACCGTAAGCGGCGCGGATAAAGTGGTTGTGCTTTCTAACGGTATGGTTGTCGAACAGGGAACGCCGGATAACGGGCTAATGAACACAGGTAAGATTTATCCCCATATGGTAGCTCAAATGATTAGCGGGGATTGGGGCATTTAGCATGAATACCGAATGGATAATATGCCCCATATGTCAGAGCAAAAAGGTTGAGGATACGGAGAGATACGAATTGAAACTTCCCCTGTACTGCCCGAAGTGCAAACAGGAACGCTAATCAATGTGAAAAACAATAAATATATCAGTTATCAAAGAGCCAGAACAGACGCAGAGCCGATAACGCGCAGATTAAAAATGCGGTTATCGGCTCTTTTTTTGACAACTATATTCTGCCTATGTGATTGCCGACAGATTGCAACTTATAAAACCGTTGCTTGTTAGCGAATTGCAGTTACGGATAAGCGATTTGTTTTGAAATAAAATCCGTCGTTTTCCTTTTTCAAAATTGATTTACGGGGTGTGATAAAGTCACCCATTTTTAAGGACATGGCGGTATTTTGAGGTATCGTAAGTCCTTTTATGTTTGCACGGTGCTCCACCTAAGCAGCCTATTAAAAAATCCTATCCCTGCCTATGGGATATTGCGGCTATCAAGAGTGAACTTTTTACATCATCATAAATGCCCTACTACTATCATATAGCAAAACCGCCTGTTCAGTTTTTGCGCTGCACAGGCGGTTTTGTTATAGCCCTCATTCCAAACGGAAAGGGGTGAGAAATGATGTTATCCACAGAATACAGAGAAAGTATCGAACGTCGCTTTCACGCATTTTGCAAAAGACGTATTGCACAATGAAGCCTGTAATTATTACAGGGAAAGCGAAACACAGAACGCAGCGCGAGATATCCCTTTGATACTCTTGCAAGAGAACACGTCTTTTGCGCCCTCACAGTGTAGACGAATACTTTGTCTTGCAGGACAAGTCGACTGCCTTTTTGCAGTCAACGGCAGACGGTTATTATTGACAGCGAAAGTTAGCAAAAAGCCTTGTTGTGCCTATCAGAACGGCGGCGGAAATTATCCTCATGCGCTATTATCTGCAATTAAGATAAGATTGGGGCGTTATTGGGAAAAGCCACGCACAACGGTCAACTATCAGAAAAATGCAGCTTTGAAGCAGTTGCGGACAGAAATGGAGAAGATGAATGATGAGGAACAGCAAATACAACCTTGTTCCCCTATGAAGTGATTGAAAGAGCAATTACAGGCGATACCGCCGCACCTTTGCGGCAATGAACGGCACAAAGCCTATAGGCAGACTAAGCGGAGGGAACGCCGATATGAAAGAGCGATTAAACGCAAAAGCTGCTTGGCTGTCTTGAAGTTCCGATTGAGTATCAGCCGCCGAGCAAGTAGCAAAGCCATGAAAACCGTGTCAAATGAACGGCTACGCCTGCCCTTGACGGTTTTCCATGGCCCATGGGATTGAATCAAGAGGGCGCAAACGGATAGACCGCTTGCGCCCTCTAAATTATGGGTTTCTGTCACGCAATAGTTGAAAAGCCTGTATTCATGCGGCTTTGCGGACGCGATAAGGGCGGGTAAGGGTTTTATACTGTACCCCTCAAATGGCGAAACTCAGTAACAAAAACGGACATACTGCTTTAGACGATACGCCCGTTTTGCTTTTGCACTCAGGCGGCAGCTACCCTGTTTCAGATTGTTGTGATACTGTTTTTATGGGTAGTTGAATTTTGCCGGCGGAGCGTTTTTGCTCCGGTTGCAACCGTCTTTTGTAAGAATTGCGGTAATTATAGTTTTGATTTACCCAGTGCGCCTAATACTTATTTCATTAATTGCTCTTTTTCTTCTTTCCTGAAATTTTCCTTTATTTTCTGAAGTAATTCTGGATTTTCCAGGATATCCACACAGGTACCTGCAAGAATTTCTGAACCAGAACGAAGAGCTGCGGGCTTTGTCCGTCTTTCCGGCATCTATATTCCTTTGGAATGGGCGGAAGTTCCTTCTGGCACAAATGCTGTACGGATGCAGCAGCCAGAACATCGTATTACGACATTGCCAAAATCTGTAGAACCGGTCTTTTCCGTGGCCTGTGGATCTGTGGCGCATCAAACTGACCGGCATTTTCCATGATCAGGTCATTTAAGGTGATACATGGAATTTTTTGCCTTAAATGATAAACTGCGTTCGATGTCATAAGTGGTTCCGGTCATCAGACAGGCACCTTTGATGATGTCATAAAATCTTGGAACAATAACCTTTCCAGATAATCTGTGCAGTAGGAACGGAGGGTATACTCAGCCCTGGTTCTTCCTGGTACGATGTTGGACGGACCGCCTGCATCTAATACGGTGTAATGCATACGGAATCCTCTTTTACATGCTCACGCAGGAACTCGGATGCCCTGGAAGGATAAAGAGCGGCGTCAAAGCGCTTTTTCCCTTATCCGGGCTCATAGCTGCGTGGCTTTCCACTCCATGAAATTCACATGAAGCATTCCAGTGCCATACAGCGCAGATCGACGCAGGTTGTAGGAGCTGCATGCATCATCAGGGCAATAATGTCCTGGAAGCATCCTTTTTTCCTGCATGATGATCTTACCCCGATGGTTTCTTCCAGCAGGCGTTCCATAAACTACGATCTTATAGGACTGCTCTTTTGCAGATGTCCTTAAGGCCAGTGCCCTGCACCAATGACGGACGGTCCTGCATGTGATGACCGGGGCATGTCCGATATCCTTCAACGCATCATATTCTTCTAAAAACCCGAAGGACGGGCCGCCCTCTCCCTGCTCATAAACCGCGCGGAAGGCTGTTGGAAGACCTGCAATGCCCATTTCTACAGTAAATCCGTGGTTCTGCAAATAATCTGCCAACAATTTGCTGGACTGGAACTCTTCCATTCCAGGCTCTGCCAGATCATAGATCTGATCGGCCATGGCAGTCAATTCTGGAAGATAGGCTTTAATGCATGTTTGATATGTTCTTTTTTCATGTAGTTCTCCCCTATCGTAAAATATAATTTATAAAAAATTCCTGATCTAATCTGTCAAGAAGTTTACGCAATTCCGTTACCATACGGTTTCTCTGCCCATATAAATGTAGTGTGGTAAAACAAATGCCAGTCTGCTGGGCTGTTCTGGCGATCAGCCTTGGCTGATGCCGCCAAAAGCTGTAACGGACCATAAGCAAAAGAGGTATCCTGTTCATAGGCGGAACCGGACGAATGCATCAGACGGCCCAATACGCCTCCTACAAGACGGCATAAACGGTTGTGATCCATCAAATGAGCCTCGGAAATGACTGGAGTATCTAATTCTGACACCTGGTCATAACTGCTTCGAAAAGGCTTTGGATCTCTTCTATCGCCATCCGGTGTTCTTCGGATGCTTTTTAATGGCTCCAGATACCGGTTTCCAGGTATGGAAATAACCTTCAAAGTCCACTGAAGCGCAGCATTTGTCAAAAGCCCCTCTAACAGGGAGCGCACCACTTCTCCGTCCGCATCAGACCATCAAAATCAATTTTATCAAAGGTATCTTCGATGGTATGCCACCAGGATACTCCAGGGCCAGGTGCGTCAGGTCCGGCACTCTTTCCTCTCCTCATATCGCGGATTGATATGATACGGGATCTCCACTCCCAGAAAGAATGGTCGGCGCCGCGTCCGATCCGTCCAATCACCAGCTCTGCCTCTGAATCAACGGCAGCGATCTGTTCCTGGAGCCACTTATCACCTTCCAGGCCAGCGGTCCGGATGGCTAAAGGTGTGGTCTGCCCCCTTGGAGCCTAAAAAGATCCAGGTTTACATGGGCGATGCAGTGATGATACAATTCGTCAAAATGATGGTCGCAGTACCAGGTGGAGCCCATATAACGGCCATTGGAAATGACCTGGCCACCAGGCGATCCGCAGAGAATATTGCAGCTGATCTGACCGGTCTTTAAAATAACGGGCCAGCTCCAGAGCCAGTGCATCGGCGGTACAGTTATCAAAGGCGCGATACCAGGTATCGTAATGACAGGAAAGCAGGACAAAATCCTCAGATTTCCCGGAATTTCTGCAATTGGAAGTTCCACCTGCTTTACCCGGTATCCACCTGGTTCTCAAGATCTGCATACAGTATTTTCCCCGTCCTGCTGATACTGCTCTAATTTCTCCAGAATTCTTTCGCCCACAGGCTTTGATATCGCTAACACCGGCATCTTTAACTGGAACAGGGAAGAATCCATATCCGGCGTTCCCCATACCGGGCTGACCGTATCCTCGTGGATCTGCGTCTCTCGGAGGTCAGATTTGGACCCAGCCAGCTGCACCGTACTGTTCCAGTAATTTTGCATAACGCTCATCATATCCATATCCAAGAACCAGCTTTCCGGAACAGTTTCCAGGAAAGCTTTTCTGTTCAACCAGAGAAACCGCTTCCCTGGTTCCATGATCATAGATCACCGGAACATGAAGCGGCTTACTGGTACTTTCAGAAAAGGATCTTGGACGGCTTGAATTTCTTCTCCATCTATCACAAGATGGCTATGGATCGGATTGCTTAAATAGGCGTCAAATTTCTCGTATGACAACTGATTCCATACTCTTTTTAGTGTCTGGATCAGATAGTTTGACAGCCAAAAGCGCCTCCGGTTCTCCAGTCAATTTGTCAAAAGAACACAGATACTCAGATGTTTCTTTAATCGTTCCTTTTCGTCCATTTTATATACTTCTTTCGTATGTTTTTAATAACCGATTGCAATCGCTCCCAGCATGAAGAAGCATCCGGCCAATGTCCAGATCAGGAACAGAGGCACCATAAACTTCAGCCACTTTGCGTATGGAATCTTGGATACAACCAGATAACCCATTAATGCAGAAGAGGTCGGCAGAACAGAGTTGGAAAAACCATCTCCTAACTGGAAAGCTAATACTGCGGTCTGTCTGGTGATGCCGATCAGATCCGCAACCGGAACCATCAGAGGCATGGTAACTGCCGCCTGGCCAGTACCGGAGGTGATGACGCAGTTTACTAAAGACTGGGCTAAGAACATACCCACTGCTTTTAAGGACTGTGGCAGAGTATTTACCAGGCTTGCGATCGCATGAACGATGGTATCCAGGATCATCGCATCCGATAAAGCCATCTCAACGCCACGGGCAATACCAACGATCAGTGCGCCAACAACGATTCCCCTTAGCGCCTGCACCAAGGTGGATGCGATCTTATTCGGGCTGTAGCGGTTGATGATACCGCAGACAACACCCATGGTGATAAAGATCGCGGACATTTCCTCGAAATACCAGTCCAGCTTGCTTGCCGTAGATCAGTCCTGCAAAACCGATGACAATGACAGCCAGTGTCAGTCCATGGGTGAGCGTCATCCTTCATCTTTATCATCGAACACAAATTCGTTATCATCCGGCTCGTCGTAGATAATGCTCTTGGTCGGATCTGCCTTTACCCGCTTTGCGTACCAGGTGATGTATACAGTATTGATCACCAGTAAAATAACCAGGATCACCAGACGATATCCCATACCAGAGAACACAGGATCTCAGCGATATCCTGTGCCACGCCAACGTTAAATGGGTTCAGGATACCAGCGGTAAATCCAGAAGCGGCACCCATGGCGATCATAGCCGTACCGGTTACTTTGTCAAGTCCCAGTGAAGTTGCCAGCGCGATACCGATCGGAACAAAAATCATAACCTCTGTGGACATACCCATTGTTGTTCCGAAAATAGAGAACAGGATCAAAAATGCCGGAATGACGAATAATTCTCTTCCCTGAAATGCTTTTGACATTTTTTTTTACACAGAACGGTTAACACGCCTGTGGATGTGATGATTTCAAAAGAACCACCAATGATCAAAATAAATGTAACCGTACTTGCAGCTTTTACAATTGCCCGGTAAATCAGTGATGGGATTGAGAAAAGCTGACTGGATTGGAGTCAACATAGTGGAAGCTTCCTGCTTCTACCAGTGTTCTTCCGGTCGCCTCATCCACGTATCTGGTATACTCGCCTGCCGGTACTACATAAGTAGCTGCTACCGCGATCAGGATCAGCGCAACCAGGATCACGAATGTATGTGGCGCCTGAAATGATTTCTTTGCCTTTGTGTTTTCCATCGTTTATTCCCTTTCTTTCTAGCTATGTCTTTCATTCACTTCTTATTACTATACGGAATCTGTTGTGGAAAATCAAGCAAAAATTTATTTTTATGCAAAAATTCGTGAATATTGTCACATACTCAAAGACTTTGTGGATTTTTCTTGCATCAGCCGGAAACATCTGCTAAAATAATTCTGAAAAAAAAGAAAGGTCCATTCATAACAAATGTATCAAAACAAACGCCAGACCAGCTATTGGCTTCTATCCATTGTCATGGTTCTGTTTGTGGAATCTGTGCGGAACGGTTTCAGACTGACTATCGGCTCTCATTCCCCCAGGATGCCCGGACAGAAGCAGCTTTAAAGGGAGAACCTCCCGGTAGTTCTGAGGAGCAATATTTTGAAGAAACCTCGTTAAGGGATGTTTCTTCAGAAATATTCCGTCAGGCGAACCGCCGGACTTCTTCAAGAACCACAGATTTTTTACGATTTTTTCTATTGCTTAGCGGCACTTCTCCTGCCGTTTTTACCAGTTACCGGATTATTTCCTGGACTTTCCGGAAATACGTGGTCCCGAGCAGGGATACGATCATCCAGTACATACACCATAAGGATGGTAAATAGAGCTTTCTGTTTTCATGAATCAGTCCTATCAATCATTGTAAACAGAAAAAGGAGAAATTTGTTATGAATATTGGACTTTACCTTGTTGTTTTTTGCTGGCGCGGCAGTTGGATTGCTTTCCTCCTCTACATTGTGGTATCTCTGGTGTGGACGATCGCATATAAGATTTACAGAAAAAATAAAATTCGGTGTGTCTATTTATAATTAATACCGGATAAATGTCATCTCAATGTCATAAATAATAAAAAGCTTATTCTCACAAAGAAGAAAACGGCTGGAACCACTGCAAAGGCTCCAGCCGTTTTTATCTCAGTCGAGAATTCTATGGGTTTCCTGTGTTTATACCAGCCCGGTCTCGGTTTTCTGCAGGAACTGTCTGGTCCGTTCTTTTTCGGATTAGAGAAGAACTCTTCGGAGGTTCCTTCCTCCACGATCACGCCATCTTCCATAAAGACGACCCAGTTGGCTACTTTACGGGCAAATTCCATCTCATGGGTAACGACCACCATGGTTGCGCCCTCTTCTGCCAGCTTTTTTCATGACTTCTAAGACCTCCAGGTCAACTGAGGATCCAGGGCGGAGGTTGGCTCATCAAAGAGGATCACCTCCGGGTTGTAAGCGATGGCTCTGGCGATTGCCACACGCTGCTGCTGACCACCGGAAAGCTGATCCGGGTAGAAATTTTCCCGGTCAGACATTCCCACTTTATCCAGCACTTCTCTGGCCCGCCTTTTGGCTTCTGCCTCCGGGATCTTCCGGGCAGTCGTCAGACCTTCCATCACATTCTGAAGAGCTGTCATGTTCCGGAACAGATTGTAGCCCTGGAACACAAATCCCATCTTCATGCGGAGAGCTCGGATCTCTGGCTTGCTCACAGCAGTGATATCCTTTCGAAAATCATCAAACTGGATCTCGCCCTGGTCTGCCCGCTCCAGAAAACTGATGCAGCGCAGCAGGGTTGTTTTTCCAGAACCACTGTTTCAAGAACTGCGATCACAGATCCCTTTTCTACTTTAAAAATCGACGCCCTTTAATACTTCGTTGTCGCCGAACCGTTTGTGGATATTCTTTACTTCCAGCATATTATTTCTTCACTTTTCTGCAACTATTCAGTACCTTTAACGATCAGTTCTAAATTAGCTCTAAATCAGCTCTGTTTCGCTGTCGGTCTACTCCAGGACAATTTTCTTCTCTGCCCAGTTCTGGACTGCCGTTAATACGGTACAGATCAACAGATAGATCACTGCTGCCTCGCAGTACAGAGCAAATGGCTCATACGTTCTCGCTGTGATCTGCTGGGCCGTTGTAAACAGTTCAATGACCGTGATGGACGCCAGGATGTGCATCCTTAGTCAGTCCGATCAGGAGCAATAACGGCGGAAACGCGATCCGGAATGCCTGCGGCATCACCACCCGGATCATAGTCTGCGGATAATTAAACCGACCATGTAAGCGGCCTCTGTCTGTCCTTCCGGCACTGCCAGGATCGCGGAACGGAAAATCTCCGCATTATATGCGCCAAGATTCAGGGCAAACGCGATCACTGCGGACGGAAACGCGTCCAGAATGATGCCAATAGATGGAAGGCCGAAGAAAATGATAAATAACTGCACCAGAAGCGGCGTTCCACGGAAAATCCAAAATGTAAAATCTGGCAAACTGCTTCAGTCCTTTTAACATTGGCAACCTGTACCAGGGCAAGGAAGTGCAATGATACATCCAAAGGTAAAGGAAAGGATGGTCAACGGATCGTTACCTTGATTCCTGGTATTAAAATTTTCGTAAAGAAGAAATCAGAATCTGTATGATTCGTTCATTCATGGTTTATCCTTACTTTCTTATTATTTATTCCTCCTTATTCCACTGGTTTCTGTAAAATCAGTTCCGAAGTACTGTTTCGGAAATCTCGCTGAGTGTTCCCTCAGCTGCCAGCCTCATCCAGTGCACTCTGTACAGCCTCTAACAGTCTGGTCTCGCCTTTTACGGATCGGGACGGTATAGGTATCTACCAGATCCGGGATCGCGAAGGGCAACTTTACTTTGCATCTGGATGCTGCTTTAAATACTGTTGAAGATAACAGAGTTAAAAGGGGTCGTAAAATCAGCTCTTCCGGAAATTGATCATGGAAACTGCTTCCTGTGGTATTGATCGGACAATCTCCGCACCTGCATCCCTTAACAGATCCAGATATGCTGTTGTCATGGTGTTGGCACATTTCTTGCCATTTAAGCTGTCCATATCGACGATAGAATCATCATCAGAACGTACAACGATCTGCTGGGTAATATAAAAAATATGGACCCGCGAAATCATCTGGGAGCGCCTCGGTAACGTTGACTGCGTTGATGACGGTATCCAGACGTTTGCTGTCAATACTGGCCAACAGGGAATCCCAGTCAGACCTCGTAAATTCTGCGGTCACCCCCAACTTCTCTTGCCACTTTCTGGCTACTCTAATGTCAAATCCAGTTAATTCACCGACCTCATCGTGGTGTCATTGGGATAAGTACCCCTACACCAACTTTAAAAACACCGGATTTCTGATCTGAGTTCATCATCTACATCTGCCGCCGCTTCAGTGGACAGACGCCCTCCTTCTGCAGATGTTTCCAGTCCCAGCTGTTTCAGACTGGCCGCCGTTGTTCGAGCTGCGTTGTCAGTGGATGCAGAACTACATCCAGCCAGCAGAACACCACTCATGACAGCAGCCATGAATATAGATAATTTTCTCATAATCTTTCTCTTTTCATTTATTTCTTGTGCTATCTCTCGATATCCACTTATTATAATCGATATTCCTACTGTGTCAATATGAAATAGAATAGAATAATGCCCTGGCGGGTCGCGATCTGATCATATTTATTTCAGGACGAACTGGCCCCTGAGATCATCATCGTGTCTTTTGTAAGGTTCTTTGGTTTTCGTTTCAACAACTATTTCATCCTTTGGCAGCACAACATTCAGCACAATCGCCACGATCGCCGGACAATACCGGAAACTGCCGAATACCAGGCTGCACATTGAGCAATACGTAACTGAACGGGGCACTG
>VOFG01000802.1_pt1 | contig 25523 bp, 54 predicted proteins | sample 5384171 | NCBI WGS metagenome assembly VOFG01 (sample SAMN12384726, study PRJNA508395) | human gut metagenome | isolation source: healthy gut F | host: Homo sapiens | reverse complement strand
TTCTCTTCGTCATCCGACCTATTTGGATTGATTGTAGAAAATATGCACAAAAAAGCATGTAATATTGTTATTTTTTTTGACAAAGTGACAAAAACCTCAAAAAACGATAAAAAAGGTTGAAGAATTTGTCGATTGCCTATATAATGGGAAATGTTGAAAAATATTAGTGAAAAAAGAAAATTTCGAAAGGAGTTCATTATGAGCGAAAATACTTGTCTTGAGAAGCAGCCTCTGTGTGATGAGATGCTGCAGAAGATGGACACATATTGGCGTGCAGCAAACTATTTGTCCGCTGGTCAGTTGTATCTGTTGGATAACCCGCTGCTTCGCAAACCACTTACTATGGATCATGTTAAAAAAGAAAATTGTAGGTCACTGGGGAACAGTACCGGGACAGAACTTTGTCTGGACTCACTGTAACCGTGTTATCAAACGGTATGATCTGGATATGATTTACATTTCCGGTCCTGGACACGGCGGAAACTTCCAGATTGCCAATACCTACATTGATGGAACATACAGTGAAATCTATCCTAATATTTCTCAGGATGTTGAGGGTATGCAGAAGATGTTCAAACAGTTCTCATTCCCATGTGGAGTACCAAGTCACTGTGCACCGGAGACTCCAGGTTCAATTAACGAAGGTGGAGAACTTGGTTATTCAGTCGCTCATGCGTTTGGTGCCGTATTTGATAACCCGGATTTGATTGCAGTTCCAGTAGTTGGTGACGGTGAATCTGAGACAGGCACTGGCAACTTCCTGGCAGTCCAATAAATTCTTAAATCCGATCACAGATGGTGCGGTTCTTCCAATCCTTCATATGAATGGATACAAGATTAGCAACCCTACTGTATTTGCACGTATGTCTCATGAAGAAGTAGAGAATTTCTTCAAGGGATGCGGATGGGATCCGATCTTTGTAGAAGCAAAAGATGAAATGAACGATGGTATCGATCCGGAAGATCATATCGCTATGCACAAGGCTATGTGCGAGGCAATGGACAGCTGTATCGAGAAAATTAAAGCAATTCAGAAACATGCTCGTGAAAACAACGATGCAAAGAGAGTTGCTTGGCCAATGATCGTACTTCGTACTCCAAAGGGATGGACAGGCCCTAAAGAGTAGTAGACGGACAGAAAATCGAAGGTTCTTTCCGTGCACATCAGGTTCCTATGTCAATGGAAAAACCAGAGCATTTGGATCAGTTGAGAGAGTGGCTGCTTAGCTACAAACCAGAAGAACTCTTCAATGAAGACGGAAGCGTTAAACAGGAGATCGTTGATATGGCTCCTAAGGGAAATGCTCGTATGGGTGCTAACCCACATGCAAACGGTGGTCTTCTTTTGAAAGATCTTCGTCTCCCGGATTTCCGTGAGTATGGTGTGAAAGATGTTGGTCCTGGTGAGACTCAGGCACAGGATATGATTGAGCTTGGTGCTTATGTGCGTGACATCTTCACATTGAATAAAGAAAATAAAACTTCCGTATTTTCGGACCGGACGAATCTATGTCTAACCGTCTGTATCATGCATTCGAAGTTGAGAATCGTCCTTGGAATGCAAATATGTACAGTGATGATGACAACCTTGCACTGGATGGACGTATCATGGATGGTATGCTTTCTGAGCATATGTGTGAAGCATGGCTGGAAGCTTATCTTCTTACCGGACGTCATGGTTTCTTTGCTTCTTACGAAGCATTTATCCGTGTTGTAGATTCGATGGCAGCACAGCATGCAAAATGGTTGAAAGTAACAAACCAGCTTTCCTGGAGACAGCCAATTGCATCCTTGAACTTCATTTTGACATCGAATGTATGGCAGCAGGATCATAATGGATTTACACATCAGGATCCAGGGTTCTTAGATCATTTGGGTAACAAGAAGGCAGACGTTGTACGTATGTACCTTCCACCAGATGCAAACTGCTTGCTTTCCTGCTTTGATCACTGTGTAAAGAGCAAGAACTATGTTAATGCAATTGTTGCATCCAAACATCAAGCAAACAGTGGCTGACAATGGAGCAGGCTGTTAAACACTGTACACAGGGTATCAGTGTTTGGGATGACAGCAAACATCCACATGGTCTTTCTGACCGTGAGTATGATGCTCTGTTTACAAAGGATACACCGGTTATCTTTGCATTCCACGGATATCCAACACTCATTCATGAGTTGACTTATGAGCGTCATAATAAAAATGTTTCTGTACATGGTTATCAGGAAGAGGGTACCATTACAACTCCATTTGATATGAGAGTTCAGAACGAGATTGACCGTTTCAATCTCGTGAAGGATGCGATCATGCATCTGCCACAGCTTGCAAACCGTGGTTCTTACCTGATCCAGAAGATGAACGACAAATTGGTTGAGCATAAACAGTATATTGCGGAATATGGTCAGGATCTTCCTGAAATTCGCGATTGGAAATGGCACAAATAATTTCACTGTAAGGTGAATGAGGGGGCTGTCAGTGGGCAGCCCTCTTTGTTTTGGAAAAATAAAGGGGAATGAAAATGAAGGTAGTTGCAACCATTTATACAGATTTTTCTGAAAATTTGGAATCCCAAGGCAAGGGAGCGTTGGCTCATGAGTCCGAAGGAATTATCGTATTTGAACCGGAATACCGCATGGATGAGGCACTGCGTGGTATTGAGAAATATTCTCATTTGTGGCTTTTGTGGCAGTTTTCAGAAAATGTATCGAAAAAATGGTCGCCTACTGTCAGACCTCCGAGACTGGGAGGAAATAAGCGAGTAGGCGTGTTTGCCACCCGCTCACCATTTCGCCCGAATCCGATTGGACTAACTGCTGTTCGACTCATTGGTGTGGAGCAGACAAAAAATAAGGGAGCGGTGCTTCGAGTTGCCGGCGTAGACTTAATGAATGGAACGCCGATTTATGATATTAAGCCTTATTTACCGTATGCGGACAGTATCCCGGAGGCATCTTTAGGCTTTGCCGGTGAGCATTTAATGGATGCTTGAGGTAGTATGTTCTGATGAATTATGGGGAAATACCAGAGGATAAAAGAGGAGCATTAGAAGAGGTATTGAGCCAGGATCCAAGACCGGCTTATCATGAAGATGAGACGAGAAAATATGGTATGGAGTTTGCTGGGTTTGATATTATTTTCCATGTGAAGGAAAAAAGGTTTTATATGTGGACGAGATTAAGAAAGGAAACTTGACAAGAAAATCAAAGTTGTTATAATAAGTATATCCCTATCAAAATTATATGAAAAAAGGAGTGCGAATTATGGACTCATTAATATATTTAGACAATGCTGCAACGACAGCAGTTAAGCCGGAAGTTTTGAACAGATGATGCCTTACTTTATGGACACATATAGTAATCCGGCGAGTGTTTACAGTTTTGCCGGAAAAAGCAAAGAAAGCGGTTGACGATGCGAGAGAGCAGATTGCAAATGCTTTAAATGCGAAAACACCGGCAGAAGTTTATTTTACCGGAGGCGGAAGCGAGGCTGACAACTGGGCAATTAAGATGACAGCAGAAGCTTATCAGAATAAAGGAAAACACATTATTACAACGAAAAATTGAGCATCACGCCGTACTTCATACGACTGCATGGTTAGAGCGCAAAGGCTTTGAAGTGACTTATCTCGATGTGGATGAAGATGGTTTGATTTCGTTGGACGAACTGGAGAAAGCTATTCGTCCGGATACGATTTTGATTTCTGTGATGTTTGCCAATAATGAAATTGGAACGATGGAGCAAATTAAAGAGATTGGTGCCATTGCAAAAAACATGATATTTTGTTTCACACGGATGCGGTTCAGGCATTTGGTCATGTGCCGATTGATGTGCAGGGAAATGAACATTGATATGTTAAGTGCAAGCGGTCATAAATTCCATGGTCCGAAAGGAATTGATTTATGTATCTGCGCAACGGCGTAAAGATTGGACCATTGATTCATGGTGGTGCGCAGGAGCGCTCCCGTCGTGCCGGCACACATAATGTACCGGGAATCGTTGGTATGGGTGCAGCGACTGCACTGGCTGTACAGAATATGGAAGAAAATGCGAAAAAAGCAGATTGAAGTCCGCGACTATTTGATTTCTCGTATTGAGAAGGAAATTCCTTATGTAAAAGTGAATGGTCACAGAGAGAAGAGACTTCCGAATAATGTAAATGTATGCTTCCGATTTATTGAGGGAGAGTCCCTTCTGATTATGCTTGACCAAAAGGAATTTGTGCATCGAGCGGCTCGGCATGTACATCCGGTTCTTTGGATCCTTCACATGTATTGCTGGCAATTGGACTTCCTCATGAGATTGCACATGGTTCGCTTCGTTTGACGTTGTCCGAAGAAACAACCAAAGAAGATGCTGATTATGTTGTGGACAATCTGAAAATGATTGTTGAGAGACTTCGCAGCATGTCACCTCTTTATGATGATTTTGTAAAGAAAGAAAGCGAGGGAAAATAAATGTACAGTGAAAAAAGTAATGGATCATTTTTCAAATCCGAGAAATGTTGGCGAGATTGAAAATGCCAGTGGTGTAGGAACAGTCGGAAATGCTAAGTGCGGCGATATCATGAGAATGTACTTAGACATTGATGAAGATACAAAAATTATTAAAGAATGTAAATTTAAGACATTTGGATGCGGCGCAGCAGTTGCGACCAGCAGTATGGCAACGGAACTGGTAAAAGGAAAACGATTTACGAGGCACTGGAAGTGACAAACAAAGCAGTAATGGAAGCTTTGGATGGACTTCCGCCGGTAAAAGTTCACTGCTCGCTTTTGGCAGAGGAAGCCATTCATGCTGCTTTGTGGGATTACGCTGAGAAGCATGGAATTAAGATTGAAGGATTGATAAACCAAAGGCAGACATTAATGATGAAGAATAAGAAAACCGTAGTGGTAGGCATGTCCGGAGGGGTTGATTCCTCTGCGGCTGCCTACCTTTTAAAACAACAGGGATACGATGTGATTGGCGTAACGATGCAAATCTGGCAGCAGGAAGATACCTGCACCATCGAGCACGAAGGCGGATGCTGCGGTCTGAGTGCTGTTGAGGATGCCAGACGTGTGGCAAATCAGATTGGAATCCCTTATTATGTGATGAATTTCCGTGAAGAATTTCAGGAAAATGTCATTGATTATTTTGTGAAGGAATATAGAGCGGGAAGAACACCGAATCCGTGTATAGCGTGCAACCGGTATGTGAAATGGGAATCTCTGCTGCAAAAAAGTCTGGCGATTGGTGCTGATTATATTGCGACCGGTCACTATGCTAAGATTGTGCAGTTAGAAAATGGAAGATATACGCTGATTCGCTCGGATGCAAAAGGAAAAGACCAGACTTATGCCTTATATAATCTGACACAGAATCAGTTATCGCATACACTTTTTCCGATTGGCTCATACGAAAAACCGCGGATTCGTGCAATTGCGGAAAAGGCAGGATACCTTCAGGTGGCACATAAAGCCGGATAGTCAGGAAATTTGCTTTGTGCCGGATAATGATTACGCCGATTTTATTGAACGCGAGACCAATGAAGTGGAAAAAGCCGGGGAATTTTGTTTCGACTTCCGGTGAAATCCTTGGTACACACAAAGGAATCGGGCATTATACGATTGGTCAGCGAAAAGGCTTAGGAATTGCTTTTGGCGAACCGATGTTTGTTGTGGAAATCTGTCCGGAGACAAATGAAGTTGTACTTGGAAAAAAATGATGAAGTCTTTACGGACTGGTTAAAGGCAAATCAGGTAAATCATATGGCAGTGGACCACTTTGAAGTGGGACAGAAAGTGACTGCAAGAATCCGTTATAATCATGGCGGGGCAAAAGCGGTAATTTCAGAAGTGACAGAGGATTCTTTTTCTCTTACATTTGAAGAACCTGTCCGGGCAGTTACACCGGGACAAGTAGTTGTTTTATACGATGGTGATTATGTGCTTGGCGGCGGAACGATTTGCCGCAAAGAAAAAAAGAAGATTAGCACCATCCACCATCAATTGTCAGAATTTGACCTGTCAGATAGATGGGAGCTTTAGAAAGAAGTGAAATTGTTTGTGCCACTTCTTCTACACTTCCCATTCGTCCGGCGGGTATTTCTTCGCATATTTCACGAATTTCGTCTTTTGAAAAACAAGTATTCATCGGAGTATCAATCATACCGCAGGCAAGCGCATTTACGGCGATGTTACTTGGTGCAAGCTCCTTGGCGAGCGCTTTTGTAAACAGATTGATGCCACCTTTGGCTGCCGAATAAGCAACTTCGCAGGAAGCCCCTACATTTCCCCATACAGAAGAAATCATAAGGATTCGTCCCTTTTTTTCGATATCATATAAGGCACAACTTTCCTACAACAGTAGAATACTGAAGATAAGTCACTGTTAATTACATTCGTCCATTCCTCATCAGACATATCCGTCAGTAATCCGATGTGGGAAATACCGGCGCAGTGCAGGAATAAATCCACATGTCCGAGTGATTCAACCGCTTTTTGTATCAACTGCCCCGCTTCTTTTGCGTTACTCAAATCTCCACAGAGCGAAAAGATAATCGCATCGCTGTTTGGTTGTGCATCCATGCACGCCTGTTTGACTTTTTGGAGTTTTTCTTTGGAACGGTTTCCTAATAAAGCCAGTGAATACCCTTCTTTTGCTAACTGGATGGCGGCTGCTCCGCCGATTCCTCCGGATGCCCCGGTGATGACCGCTGTTTTTTTCATTTTCATGCCTCGCTTGTTTTTTTCCTTTATTTTAGAGCATAAGAGGGTGCAGTGCAAGTAATCTGGCAGGATTTTTTTAGTTTTCAACGATTAGGCAGGAAAGTTTGTGATTCATGGGGCTCCCCGCTCAGACAAACGCACAGGGGTATCGGCACGCAAACTACGCGTTGCCTGATACCCGTGTGTTTTGTATCCCATTTATCACAAATTTTCCTGCCTAATCGTTGGAAGCTAAAGAAAATTGTGACAGATTGTACATCTTGGTTTTGGGGAGTTAGGGGAGGGTGATAAGCGGTTGGGTTTTGTTTTCTCAGGATTCTAATAATTCAGTAAGAGGAATTCGCAGCGAGTGGGTACAAATACGCAAGTATCAGGCATTGCGTATTTTGCATGCCGATACTTCTGCGTATTTGTCTGAGCGGGAGCGCCCACGAGATGTGAATCCTTCTTACTGAATTACTAGAAACCGAAAAACACCAACCAATGATTGAATTTCTCCCCATCATCTGATATAATACTAATACTTATGTGCACATGGCACGCAATTTTTGCGGGAGGAATAGTATGAGAAATCGAAGTATTGCACAAATTATACTTATTAATTTTTTTAAGACAATTGGTGTTATTGTATTGCTGTTAGGCGTAGGTGTACTCAGTTATTATCTTACAATGCTGTTTTGAAACAGACGCAGCGAGTGGAGAGAAGTACGCAGTACGAGCATGTGATTGATGTAAATCCCGGCAGCATGGAATCCAGCAACTTAATTTACAGCTATGACAAGAAGAGCGGAAAAATCGATGCAATGGTGCTTGAATTGTTTGATGCCGGAACGAAGAACATGACATATGTGACGATTCCTGCCAGTACGCAGATTACGATTTCGGCAAAGACCTATAATGATTTATTAAAGAAAAGTTCCAAACTGCCGCAGGTGATTACGATGTCAGAAATTTCTTCTTATTTTGAAGGAGATGTCAAATATGAGTATGGTATTCTTATTTTGCAGGAGGAATTAAAAGCAGATATCGGTTATTTTACCGCGATGACGTCGGACGAATTTAACAAATGTTTTGAATGGGAGAATGGCAAAAAGAAAAAAAACTCTGCCCGACAAAACAGCTTTTGGATGAGGCAGCGAAGTGCAGCGATGAAAGTGATATGAATGATTTGATTGAATCCAAATGGGATTCTTTTGATTAGTGATGTGACATTGAGTCAGAAGCAGCATTACAGCAAAGAATTAAAACAGGTCAATCGCGAATATATTCACACATATTGTGCAAAAAGGGCAGACGTTTAATAAGAAATTTAAGTTAGATAAAACAAAAACTGCCAAGATGATTGAGAAGATCTGGGAGAAAAAGCTTACCAGAGTGCACAAAACAGCACGAGCAGTACATCTTCCACGGAAAATAAAGGAACGGTGTGGATTTATAATGGAAGTAAGATAACCGGACTTGCTGCAAAATATCAGAAAATACTTCAGGAAGACGGTTATGAAGTAAAAGGTGTTGGTAATGCGACAGGTAACATCCGTTCGCAGACAGTTATTTATGCAACAAAGAAAAAAAAGCCAATGCATTGAAGAAATATTTCAAAAACCCACTGATTCAGACGGCTGATAATATGAGCAGCGGCGCATCCATCGAGATTGTACTCGGTACGGATGATGACATACAGTAACGAAAACCGAACATTCTGACAGAAAGCGAGGTGTTTACGTGGGGACTAAAGTAAATATCATGGACATGCAGGTGGATTTGCTGACCAAAGAAACACTGAAGCAGGAAATGCAGAATTTTTTGGAGAATGAAACGGTGAATGTAGCACATGTTATTTCGCTGGATTATATGGATGCCTATGATAAAAATGAGCTGGTGCGTGAGTCGCTCGCTCATGCAGACCTTGTTCTCCCCGGTGAAAAAGCAATACTGACAAGACATCATGTTGATGTTTTGGAGACCGGCGGTATGGCAGTTGATTATCACGCGGAGTTAGAACTGCTTTCGCTTGCAAACGAGAATAACCGGACAATTTATTTGGTGCTGCGAAGTGAGAAAGAAGCCAAAATGGTATATCGCTTTTTATCCGAATATATTGACAGAGATCAGATTGTCGGTATCTATGTGGCGGATGGAGAAGTTGCAGAGGAGAGTCTGATTAATGACATTAACATGAAACTGCCGGATATTGTGCTTTTTTATCGATGGAGAGCACAGAGCAGGAGGAGTGGCTTGAGAATAACCGTGCGAAGGTGAATACCAAACTTTGTGTGGTGATAGGAAGTGTGATGCCGCTTTTGTTCCGGGAAAATGTGCCGGTGCCGAAATGGCTGAAAAAACTACATCTGGGAGGTGTTTACCGCTGGTTTTTGGTGATGCCGTATTCCCATTCGCTAAGAAGGCGTATATTTCATAGAAAAATGGACGATTATAATACCAAGAAAAAATTTCGGAGGTAACAAAAATGTCCATATCAGAGAAGCGTATCTTTCGTTCCTATGGTATGATTACCATGGGAACTTTTTGATGGCTTTGGGAACCTGTCTCATTTATGAGCCGATGTCAATGGTTACCGGAGGATTTTCAGGTGTGGGAATTGTACTTGAAAAATTATTTGGAATCCCGGTGTTTGCTGTGACATTTCTTTTAAACGTCCCTTTGTTTTTTATGGCGAGAAAATTCCACACAAGGGAATATTTATTTCGTTCGCTGTATGCCATGATTACGTTCTCACTGGCATTAGCGGTGATTCCCGTTACCTCCGTTACGCATCAGGACTATTTGATGGCGGCAATACTGGGTGGTGCATTTCATGGTGGGGGGCTTGGACTTGTGTTTCTTGCAGGAAGTTCCACCGGCGGCACGGATTTGTTAAGTACCCTTTTACATCCGCTGTTCCCAATGATGCGGCTGGCAAATATCATAGGAATTGTCGATGGTATAATTGTTGTTGTCGGTATGCTGGTTTTTGGTGTGCGGACGGCACTGTATTCCATTGTGGCGGTTTTTGTGACTTCGAAAAGTAATGGATGGAGTGACATCCGGAATGCGTTATGCAAAAATTATGTATATCATTTCCGACCAGTCGGCAGAAATTGCAGAAATTATTCTGCACCAATTTGAGCGCGGGTAACGGCACTGCGGGGAAACGGTATGTATTCCGGGAAGGAAAAGCAGATTTTAATGTGTGTTGTTTCACGCCGTGAGGCTGTTTCTATGGTAAAATATGTTAAGGAAGCCGATGAGCGGGCATTTGTGATTGTTGCTGATGCCAGAGAGGTGTTAGGGGAAGGGTTTAGCATCGGTAATTAGCATGCTAAACGGAATCTGTGCAATTTACACAAAAAGATTTTTGAATTATTTAGGTATTTTGAATATGGTGTTTTTGATAAAGATAGTGTATAGTATCAGTTAGATGTTTGTGACAATATTATATCCTAGGAGGAATTTCAAATGGCAAGTTTATCTTTAAAAAACATCAATAAAGTATATCCAAACGGCTTTCACGCTGTTAAGGACTTTAACTTAGAGATTGAAGACAAAGAGTTTATTATTTTCGTAGGACCATCCGGATGTGGTAAATCTACTACACTTCGTATGATTGCCGGCTTGGAAGAGATTTCCAGTGGTGAGTTGTGGATTGGTGATAAATTGGTGAACGACGTTGAGCCAAAAGACAGAGATATCGCGATGGTATTCCAGAACTACGCTTTGTATCCACATATGTCCGTATATGACAATATGGCATTTGGTTTGAAACTGAGAAAAGTTGCAAAAAGACCAGATTGACCGCCTTGTACATGAAGCAGCTAAAATCCTTGATATCGAGCACTTGCTTGATCGTAAACCAACAAGCTTTGTCCGGTGGTCAGAGACAGCGTGTTGCTATGGGACGTGCAATCGTACGTGATCCTAAAGTATTCCTGATGGATGAGCCGCTTTCTAACTTGGATGCAAAACTCCGTGTACAGATGCGTATCGAGATTTCTAAATTGCATCAGAGACTGGAAACAACAATTATCTACGTAACACATGACCAGACAGAGGCTTTGACACTGGGTACTCGTATCGTTGTTATGAAAGATGGTGTTGTGCAGCAGGTTGATTCTCCACTTGATTTGTATATGAGACCAAACAACTTGTTTGTTGCCGGATTTATCGGTTCTCCTCAGATGAACTTCATCGATGCAAAAGTAGTTGTATCCGGTTCTGAAGTACGTTTGATGTTTGGTTCTAACTCCATTAAACTTCCGGAGAATAAAGCTAAGAAGTTGATTGATAATGGATATGAAGATAAGACAGTTACCTTTGGTATTCGTCCAGAGGATATTAAAGATGAAGAGATGTTCATCAGCAACTCTCCGGATACTACACTGGAAGCTACTGTTAAAGTATACGAGATGCTTGGTGCAGAAGTATTCCTGTACTTCACAATTGAGACATTTGACATTACTGTACGTGTAAACCCTCGTACAACAGCTCGTCCTGGCGATACAATTAAGATTGCTTTGGATGGTTCTAAGATTCACTTGTTTGATAAAGAAACACAGGAAACAATTACAAACTAGTCTTAGCACGAAACATGTTTTTGCTGGGTGTCTTCTTAAGGAGGCACCCTTTTTGTGGCGTTACGACTAAAAAAGGAGGTTATATGAGTGAGTAACGAAAGTAAGAGTGTGGCAGTGCCGGAAGAGAACAAAATGGGTGTCATGCCGGTCGGCAGGCTGTTATTTAGCATGTCGCTCCCAATGATGTTATCCATGCTGGTTCAGGCACTTTATAATATTGTAGATAGTATTTTTGTGGCGAAGTTATCGGAGGATGCTTTGTCCGCGGTTTCCCTTGCCTTTCCTCTTCAGACGCTGATTTTTGCGGTTGGCGGCGGTACCTGTGTAGGTGTGAATGCTCTTTTGTCAAGGGCGTTGGGAGAAAAGGATTTTAAGAAGGCGAATGATGTTGCGATGAATGGTGCTTTTTGACAGTCCTCAGCTATGTTGTATTTTTAATCCTTGGTCTTACGGTAGTAAAACCATTTTATGTAGGACAGTTAAATGGGACAAGTTCTCCGATTTATGGAATGGGCGTTGACTATTTGAGTACAGTCATGATATTTTCCATTGGTGTTTTTTGTCAGATGTATTTTGAGCGACTGTTGACTTCGGCGGGGAAAACTGTGTATACAATGCTCTCCCAGCTTACCGGTGCGGTTATCAATATTATTTTAGATCCGATTTTGATTTTTTTGGGCTGCTTGGTGCACCGGCAATGGGCGTTACCGGTGCGGCTGTGGCAACCGTAATCGGACAGTGTGGAGCGGCGATTCTTTCTGCTGTATTTAATGTGAAATTTAATCATGAGGTGGATTTGAAAATCAAAGGGTTCCGTCCGAGTGCTAAAATTATCGGATCAATTTATGCGATTGGAATTCCATCCATTATTATGCAGTCAATTGGTTCTGTTATGACTTATTGCATGAATCGGATTTTGATTGGATTTTCTTCGACGGCAACAGCAGTATTTGGTGTTTATTTTAAATTGCAGAGTTTCTTCTTTATGCCATTGTTTGATTGAATAATGGAATTACACCGATTATTGCCTATAACTACGGAGCACAGAAAAAGCACAGAATGATAAAAACGATTAAAATGAGTCTGGTTGTATCGTTCTGTTTGATGTTTATTGGTTTCTTGGGATTTGAACTGATTCCAGATAAATTACTGGGATTGTTTGAGGCTTCGACAGCGATGCTTACAATTGGAGTTCCGGCACTTCGTATTATTGGAATCCACTTTTTGATTGCTTGGTTCTGCATTATTGCAGGTACGGTATTCCAGTCTTTGGGAAAGGCTGTTTACAGCATGGTGGTTTCGGTTATGCGTCAGCTTGTCGTACTGATTCCGGCTGCATATCTTCTGGCTCATATTGGCGGCTTGCATGTCACTTGGTGGTCATTCCCGATTGCGGAGAGTATGTCACTTGCGGTATCAACGATATTTCTTATGAGGATTTACAAAAAAATCATCAAACCGCTGCCGGATAAGGAATAAAAATAATATAAAATTTTTTTGCAACTTTTCCTCCTTTTGAATCGTCTTATATATAAAGACAATACAAAAGGAGGTTTTATTATGATGAGAAACAAAAGAATACTGGGTGGAGCGTTACTGTTGTCTATGTCATTGCTTGGCGGCGGTTTAAATATGGGATTTTCAAATAACGGACAGCCTGCTATTGTGAAAGCGGCTGACACAAAAAAGCCAAAGCGCACTGGCGGGATGGAACACCGGCAAAGAGGTAACCTATAAAGGTTCGGAAGCTACATATCATGCGTATTTATCCGAAGATGGGAAAAATGCATGGATTTATCTTGTAGAAACAACAAACAAGACAAAATCCTTAAAGTTTCCGGATGCGGTAGAAGGAGCTTCGGTGACAAGAGTGGGTTATGACACGGCACTTCGCAAATTGGAAGATGCAGATGAATTTAACCAGAACATTTCCGGTGTGACCGTTGAGTATGCACATGGTGTTGACGGCTGGAGCGAAAAGACGATAAATGTTCAATCCGTTGTTCTGCCAAAGAACTTGACGATATTAGAGTCAACAGCGCTTAGCGGACTTCGTAAAGTTAAGAGTATTACAATTCCGGATGGTGTGCAGAAAATTAGTGCAGAAACATTTTATGGCTGTAAGAGTCTTAAGGAAGTGAAATTGCCAAAATCACTTGCTTCCTTTGACAATTACACATCCTTTTCCGCCTGTCCGAAACTTTCCAAAGTCACACTTTCGAAGGAAAATAAAAAGCTTTAAAATGCAGAAAGGCCTGTTATTAAATAAGAAGGGGACAAAGCTTATCTGGGCAGTGCCGGCGAAAAATAAAATTACAGTTCCTGATAGTGTTACTTCGATTGCGGATAATGCACTCAAAGCAGGAAAAAGCAACAAGTGTTTATCTTGGCAAGAAGGTGAAAATGATTGGCAAAGATGCTATTGCCGGAAAGAAGATAACAAAGGTAAGTATTGCCAAGAAAAATAAAAGTATTGCCAAACAGGGGCAGTGTGTTTATGAGAAAAAGAGTGGCAAATTATTAATTGCCATTGCGAAAAAGAATGTAGTAAAAATAGGAAATAAGGTAAAACTGATAAGTGAAGATGCCTCTTTTGCGGCAGCCGTCAGTTAAAAAACTGGATATCGGGGCAAGTGTAAAAACGCTGCAGGGAGCATGGGGTGAATTTTACCGCGCCGGTTATGTGACAACAAAAGTGTATTTCCGCTCCAAAAATCCGCCGAAACTGACACAGAATAATGATAAAATTATTGTTATCTTCCGATTTTCAGAGATGTGTATGTACCGAAAGCATCCTGAAAAAGTACAAAAAAATGGTATAAGAAAAATGATGCCCTTCAATTTGCGAGGATTAAGACCTTTTGACAATAACCCGAATAAATGGTACAATGAGGAGAAATGAGGTGTGGTGAACGAAAAGTACAAAAGGAGTAGTTAAGGAGGGGCATAAATGATATCAAACCAGATTTTGCAAAATACAATTGATGGTGTAAAAGGAATTACAAAAATAGACCTTAGTGTAGTAGATGCCGATGGAAATGTATTAGCAGAGACGGCAGGTGACAGTGAAGATTACTGTGCGACCGTTAAGATATTTGCAGATTCGCCGGCAGACAGTCAGGCGATTTTGGGATACCAGTTTTTAAGGTTTATGATGAGAGCCAGTTAGAATACATTGTCGTGGCAAAGGGAGAGGCCGAGGATGTATATATGATTGGAAAGATTGTTGTATTCCAGATTCAGAACTTATTAGTTGCCTATAAAGAACGTTATGACAAAGATAACTTTATTAAGAATCTTTTGCTTGATAATCTGCTTCTGGTAGATATTTATAATCGTGCGAAGAAACTTCATATCGAGATGAACGCACGCCGAGTTGTTTATATTGTAGAGACAAGTAAGGAAAAAGATAATGGTGCCTTAGAGACTGTACGCAGCATGTTTGCCGGTGGCAACAAGGATTTCATCACGGCAGTGGATGAGAAAAACATCATTATCGTAAAAGAAATTAAGGACAAAGATACTTACGAGGATTTGGAGAAAACCGCACAGGTTATCGTAGATATGTTAAATACTGAGGCAATGGCACGTGTACGTGTGGCGTTTGGAACGATTATCAAGGATATCAAGGAAGTTTCAAGATCCTATAAAGAAGCGAAGATGGCACTGGATGTTGGAAAGATCTTTTTACAGTGACAAAAAGGTAATGGCGTATAGTAATCTGGGGAATTGGACGGCTGATTTACCAGCTTCCGCTGCCACTTTGCAAAATGTTTATTAAAGAAATTTTCGATGACAACACACCGGATAATTTCGACGAAGAAACCTTGACGACAATTAACAAGTTCTTTGAAAATAACTTAAATGTTTCGGAGACATCGAGACAGCTTTACATCCATCGAAATACGCTTGTTTATCGTTTGGATAAATTGCAAAAGAGCACCGGACTTGATTTGCGTGTGTTTGAGGATGCGATTACATTCCGCATTGCGTTGATGGTTGTGAAGTATATGAACTATTTGGAGACCATTGAGTATTAATTGACGAGAGAGGTTTTGTATCATGGAAACAAAGAAAAAGGTGATACCTATTATTGCAATGGATCATGTCAGTAAGCAGTATTCTACAGGTGTGGAAGCACTAAGTGATGTATCCATTTGCATTCATAAAGGCGAATTTGTATTCGTAGTTGGTAAAAGTGGATCTGGCAAGTCCACTTTTATTAAATTGCTTTTAAAAGAGTTAAATCCGACCGAAGGACCGTATATTTGTCGGTGGCAGACAGGTGACATTTGAAGCGCAAACAGGTTTCGTTATACCGGAGAAAGATTGGTGTGGTATTTCAGGATTTTCGTCTATTAAAGAATAAGACGGTATTTGAAAATGTTGCCTTTGCACAGGAAATCATCGGCATGACCAAAAGGGATATTGCAAGAAATGTTCCAATTATGTTAGAGATGGTTGGGTTAAAAGGGAAAGAGAAGATGTATCCGCACGAATTATCCGGCGGAGAGCAGCAGCGTGTAGCGATTGCAAGAGCACTGATTAACCAGCCGACCATTTTGCTGGCGGACGAGCCGACGGGAAATCTTGACCCCAAGACAGCATGGGATATTATGATGTTGTTGGAGGAAGTAAACAAAATGGGGACAACAGTTGTTGTTGTAACTCATAATAATGATGTTGTGGATGTCATGCAAAAGCGTGTTATAAATTTAGAGGATGGCGTTTTGGTAAGAGATGAAAAAGAAAGGTGGTTATCAGGTTGAAGGGGATTAATTTATTTTTTCACAGCATCAAACAAGGACTAGCAAATCTGAGAAAAAAAACCGTATGTTTACCCTGGCTTCCATGGGAACGATTGCAGCCTGTCTATTTGTCTTCGGCTTGTTTTATTTTGTGCTCAGTAATTTCCAGAATATTCTTCACTCGGCAGAACAGTCAGTGGGAATTTCTGTATTTTTTGAAGAAAATCTTTCGGAAAAACAGATTGCTGATATTGGAAAAAAAATTGAGAAAAGAGATGAAGTGGAGCGGATAGAATACATTTCTGCTGCACAGGCATGGGAAGACTTTAAACAGGAAAACTTTTCTAAGACACCGGAACTGGCAGAAAGCTTTGGGGATGATAATCCGTTAGCGGAATCAGCATCTTATGCTATTTACTGCAAGGATTTGGAACGACAGTCTACGTTAGTAAAATACTTAAAAACGTAAAAAGGAATCCGAAGGATTAAGGAAGCGGATGAAATCGAAGAAGGCTTTTCGAGTGTTAATAAACTGGTTGGTGGTGTGTCACTGGTGCTGATTGTTGTGCTTTTTACTTGTATCCGTATTTTTGATTCATTCGACAATTGCGACCGGAATCGCTGTAAGAAAACCGGAAATTGCGATTATGCGTCTGATGGGAGCGTCTGACTTTTTATCTGGGCGCCGTTTATTGTGGAAGGCGTAGTGATTGGTTTGATTGGTTCAATTCTTCCACTTATTGTGCTTGGAATTTCGTATGGACGGATTCTTACTTATATAACAACACATTTTTCTCTTTTTCGGAGGGACTTGCTTTCCTTACGACAGGAGAAGTTTTTGTGATGTTAGTTCCGATTTCACTGATTTTGGGTGTTGGAATTGGATTCTTTGGCAGTTTTATTACGGTGCGGAGAAATTTAAATATTTAGGAAGTGATAAAGATGAGAAGAAAATGGCTGTTGTGTGGCATATTGTGTGGCGTTGTGTCGCTTTCTGTGTTTGGACAAAACGTAGGTGCCTCAAACTATGACAAGCAGATTAAAGAAACAGAAAAACAGCAGAAAGAATGGGAAAACAAGGCGGATAGTCTGCAAAAGGAAATTGAAGAGATTCAGGCACGATAAAGACGATACCTTAAAATATATTGAGAAGTTAGATAAAAAAAACAGCATCTCTAGAAGAAGAATTAGAGAAACTTCATGCACATGTTGCGTCGTCTGAAAAAAAGTTAAAGGTAATTCAGAAGGAATTAGCAAAGGCACAGAAGGAAAAAGAAAAGCAGTATACGACGATGAAGCGGCGCATAAAATATATGTATGAAAATGGAAATCAGGAATATCTTGATATTATATTTGGAGCAAAAAGTATTTCTGATTTGTTGAACCGCTCAGAGTATGTTGAAAAAATTTCCGAATATGATAACAAAGTGTTTGCGCATTTTAAGAAGGCAGCACTTACGGTGCAGCAAAAGGAGAAACAGCGTGAACAGCAGACAAATGAGTTAAAGGAATTAGAAACAAAAACAAGGGAAGAAAAGCAAGCGGTGTCCGAGTTAAAGGCGGATAAAAAAACAGAATTGGATAAGATTGATAAAGCGATGGAAAAATCGCAGGATCAAGTAAGTGAGTACACGAAAAAGCGCTGGAAGCGGAAAATCAGGTGGAAGCACTGCTTCAGAAAAAACAGGATGAGATTGACCGTGAAATGGCGGCAGGCGGCGGAAATTCCGGCGGCAGCACAACAGGACTTGGCTGGCGTTAAAAGGTGGCGCCGGACGTATTTCTTCGGGATTTGGTGGCAGAAAAGTCCGACTGCAGGTGCCAGCATATATCATAAAGGTGTCGATTTGGCTGCACCTTCGGGAACGCCGATATTAGCAGCCGGCAGCGGAAAAAGTAGTGACCGCTACGTATAGTTCGAGTGCCGGAAATTATATTATGATTTCGCATGGCAACCGTTTGTATACGGTATATATGCACTGTTCCAGACTTGCAGTGAGTGCCGGAAAACAGGTAACAAAAAAGGACAAGTAATCGGGTATGTTGGCTCGACCGGTATATCGACCGGAGCACATCTCCATTTTGGTGTTACGAAAAATGGAAGTTATGTGAACCCGTTAAATTATATTTCGAGATAATGGAGGATAGTGAAAGATGAGGAAAAGACGAGGCAGTGGTTTTTTTGCCGGAATATTTGTTGGCGTATTGTTTTCTATGACATTTTTTCTTGTCATGTATTTTTTAGATATACAGATTCTGCCGGCGTCCTCTCTTGCGTCGGATATTAGAAACCGTGCAGAAATTGTGGAATCGTACATTGACAGCTATTACTGGAAGGACGATGTATCGGATCAAACAATTTCGGAATATGCCGCAAAAGGAATGGTAGCGGCACTAGGCGATAAGTATTCAGCGTATTTTACCAGTGAAGAATTAAAAAAGCAGTATGGAAGATGTAGAAGGAGATTACGAGGGGAATCGGTGCAAGTGTGCGCTACGATGAAAAAACAAAAAACAAGACGATTCAGGAAGTGCAGAAAGGCAGACCGGCACAGAAAGCCGGATTAAAAGCCGGAGATATTCTGCTTTCTGTAAATGGCGAGGACGTAACAAAATTGTCATTAAATGATACGATTCAGAAGATTAAAGGAAAAGAAGGAAAAAAATCAGAACTCGTTGTTTTGCGGGAAGAAAATGGAGAAAAGATAAAGAAGAAAATTACGGTGACCTGTGAAAAGATTGTTAATCAGACGGTTACATATCGGATGTTGTCCGGGAAAACCGGTTATATTGCCATTACTTCTTTTACAAAGGAAACGGTAAAACAATATGAGAATGCGCTTTCTGACTTAGAGAAGAAGGGACAGAAGGGATTGATTGTAGATTTGCGAGGCAATGGCGGTGGTTCGCTGACGGCGGTTGTGGATATTCTTGACCGGATGCTTCCAAAAGGAAAACTGATAACGGAAAAAAAATAAAGTAAATGGTGATAAAGTATATACCTCAACCGATGAAAAGCATTTTGATAAGCCGGTGGCAGTTTTGATTAATGGGGAAGTGCCAGTGCTTCGGAAGTTTTTTTGCCGGCTGTATGCAAGACCGGAAAGCGGCTTCGTTAGTCGGTGTGAAAAAGTTTTGGGAAAGGAATTGTACAGACTATTTTTCTCTGGAAAAATCGTGTGGTGGCGGAATTAAACTGACAACCGGGGAATATTTGCTGCCAAGCGGCAGATGTATTCAGGGCAAAGGATTGACTCGGATGTGGAAGCAAAGAATCCTTCTGATTTGAAGCAATTCGGTGGAAAAGACGATTACCAGCTGCAAAAAGCAGTGGAAGTGATAAATGAAAAAACAGCTGATTGAGTAAAAGACACAAAAATTTCACATTTTATGTCTCTCCTAGAGTTGCGTTAGCGAATCAAACGGTGTTATACTCGACTAATAGTCATTTTAGAAAAAAAGGAGGAACTTTCAGGTGTTATCAAAGTTCAGTGTTCGCAAACCATTTACCGTATTGGTTGCGGTTGTTATATGTCTTGTACTTGGATTTTGTCATTTCAAAATATGAGTACGGATTTTCTGCCAAATATGGAATTTCCGTATGCACTTGTTATGACTACATATCCGGGAGCAAGTCCGGAAGAAGTAGAAAAGGCTGTTTCCGAACCGGTGGAGCAGGCGATGGCGCGTATCAACAACGTCAAAGAACTGCAATCCATTTCCATCCGGAATATGTCAATGGTTGTTATGTCATTTAATGATGGGACGGACATGGGTTCTACAGTTGTAGATATGAGAGAAAGCCTTGATATGGTGACATCGCAGTTTGATGATTCCATCGGAAGTCCGACAATTATGAAAATGAATCCGGACATGATGCCGATTATGGTAGCGGCACTGGATTATGATAAATTAGACAGTGCAGAAGTAACGAAAAAAGGCGGAAAAAGAAATCATTCCGGAATTAGAGAGTGTGGAGGGAGTTGCTTCTGTCAATGAATCCGGTTCTATTGAGAAAAAGATTCAGGTCATTATTCAGCAGGATAAGATTGACAAGATGAATGAGCTTGTGCAAAAGGCGATTGAAGGAAAATTAAGTGATGCACAGGATAAGATTGATGAAGGAAAGAAGAAACTGGAAAATGGCAAAAACAAATTAAAGAATGGAAAAGAGACCGCCGCCGATAAGATGGCGAAGGGAGAGACGAAACTTAGTCAGGCATCGGATAAAATTAAGGATGGTACCTGAAAGTTATTAATGAAAATATTACGAATATTAAAAAGCAGCAGGCAACGCTTAAAAAGAGTGAAAAACAGTTAAATACGGGGCTTGCCTCGCTCGCTGCCAATAAAACAAAACTGACAAATACAATTAAGACACTGACGGCGACGCAGACGCAGCTTACGACACTGAAGATGATGCTTGAAAAGCTCAAAGTTCAGGAGACATCTCTGAAAACGCAGCTTGAGAATGTCGGTGGAAATTCACAGGAACTGAGTACTTCTTTAGCGTCGGTTCAGGCACAATTACAGGTTGTCCGTGGCAAATTGAAGGATGCCGGTATTACGGAAGAAATGCTTCCATCCAAAGTAAACGAAGTGAATACGGCACTTACTTCAGCAAACAGCGGACTTAAGCAGGTGGAAACCAAGAGAAAACGCTGGCAAAGAATAAAGCCAAAATTACAGCGGCAAAGAAAAAAAATCAATGCCGGTCTGAAAAAACTAAATGCAACAAAGAAGAAATTAGAGAAAGGTCAGATTTCGACAACGGAAGCAACCGAACAGTTAAATAAACAGAAAATTCTTTCTAGTATCCAGTTAAGTGTTTCGGAAGCACAGATGGATAATGGAAAAAATAAGTTAGATGAAGCAGATAAACAGTTAAAGGATTCGAAAAAACGACAAAAAGTAATGCGAACCTGAAAAAATTATTACAAAGGAAATGGTTGAAAATGTATTAAAAGCGCAGAACTTTGATATGCCGTCCGGTTATATTACCGAAGGAGATGCTTCTTACCTTGTACGTGTAGGTGATAAGATTCAATCCGAGAAAGAAATCAAAACCTCGTTGTCTGCGATATGGATTTGGATGGTTTAGACCCAATTAAACTTTCAGATGTGGCAGATATTGCGGTTACGGATAACTCGGATGATGTTTATACTGTAGTAAACGGCAACCCGGCGGTACTTGTTACCTTACAGAAACAGTCCGGATTTTCAACCGGAGACGTAACGAGTGCACTGACGGAACGTTTTGACCAGTTGCAGAAAGACAATCAGGGACTACATGTATCTGTTTTGATGAATCAGGGGGTATACATTGACCTTGTAGTGGATGCTGTAGTGCAAAATCTTTTGCTTGGTGGTTTGCTTGCTATTTTGATTCTGCTGTTTTTCCTGCGCGACTGGCGGTACCAACCTTTATCGTTGCCTGCTCGATTCCGCTCAGCGTAATTGCAGCAGTTGTAGCGATGTACTTTAGCGGTGTAACACTGAATATTATTTCCTTATCCGGTCTGGCACTTGGTGTTGGTATGCTTGTGGATAACTCGGTTGTCGTAATTGAAAACGTTTTCCGTCTTAAGCAGCATGGAATTTCAACCAAGCGTGCAGCAATTGAGGGGAGCAAGCCAGGTGGCAGGAGCTATCGTGGCATCTACTCTGACAACGGTTTGTGTGTTCGCACCGATTATTTTTACAGAAGGTGTGACAAAGCAGTTGTTCGTCGACTTGGCGCTTACCCTTGCTTACACATTGGGAGCAAGTCTTCTTGTAGCACTTACCTTAGTTCCGGCAATGTCGGCCGGATTAATTAAGAGAAAGCCAAAGAAAGAGTCAAAAGATTATTGCGGTAGTTCAGCGTGCGTATGGCAGGGCAATTCAATGGGTGCTGCGGTTTAAGTGGTTTGTACTTTTGGGCTCGGTTGTTCTCCTTGTATTGTTTGCGGCATTGGCAGCCGGCAGAGGATTTTCCATGATGCCGGATATGGAGAGTACGCAGATGACGGCTACGCTTACGATGGATAATGGAACAAAACTGGCAGATACGAAAAAAGCGTCCAATCAAGTGGTTGAAAAAATCCGTGAGATTTCGGATGTTGAATCAGTTGGTGCCTATACAGGAACGGGTTCATCCATGTCGATGCTTACCGGTTCCGGCGGTGAAAATACCGTAACTATGTATATCATTTTGAAGGACGATAGGCAGTTAAGCAATGAAGAAATCACAAAACTGATTACGGAAAAAACGAAAAATATTGAGGGAAAGTAGAAGTAAATGCTTCTGCGATGGATATGAGTGCCCTGATGGGCGATGGTGTCACCATCAATATTAAAGGAAAAGATTTGGATAAATTGCAGACGATTTCGGAAGATATGATGAAGAAACTTGAAAAGTAGATGGTCTTGATAACATTACGAATGGTCTGGAAGATGCCGGTAAAGAGTACCGCATTACCGTGGATAAAGCGAAAGCAATGCGTTATTCACTTACGGTGGCTCAGGTTTATCAGCAGATTTATGCAAAAGGAAAGAGGCTTTCGGCTTCTACGGTATCGAATGATACCGATGATTTAGGTGTTTATGTCAACTCGGCGGAGGATGAGGACTTGACAAGAAATGATGTCAAAAAATCTGAAAATTGATTACACCGATTCGATGACCCAGAAGACAAAAAAAAAGGTTTCTCTTAGTAAGATTGCTGATTTTAGCACTGCGGATTCGCCAAAATCGATTTATCGCAAAGGGCAGACCAGATATATTGCTGTAAAAGCGGATATCAAGGATGGTTATGTGGTAAGCGACGTTTCGAGAGAGGTTGAAAAAATTGTAAACCAGACAAAGAAACCGGTAGGTTATGAAATGGAATTAGATGGTGAAAATGAAGCAACCACAGAAGCAATGGGACAGGTGCTTTTGATGATGGCACTTGGTGTGCTTTTTGATGTATTTGATTATGGTGGCACAGTTCCAGTCATTGTTATCTCCATTTATCATTTTGTTCACGATACCACTTGCCTTTACGGGAGGCTTCCTTGGACTGTGGATTTCGGGAAGTGATGTCAGTGTCATTGCCATGATTGGATTTGTAATGCTTTCCGGTATTATTGTAAACAATGGTATTGTGCTCGTGGATTATATCAATCAGTTACGCCGAAGCGGTGTCGAGAAACGACAGGCAATTGAGGAAGCAGGTGTAACGAGACTTCGTCCGATTCTCATGACAGCATTGACGACGGTACTTGGTTTGATTCCAATGGTTGCCGGCAGCAGTATGGGAACGGATATGACAAGACCGATGGCAATTGTTACGATTGGCGGTCTGGTATATGGTACGCTGCTTACGCTGTTTGTTGTACCATGTATTTATGATTTGTTAAACCGCAAAAAAGATATGAGAGAAAAACAGTAGATGAAGAATCTATGATAGAAGAAGCAATGGACGAAAAGAATAAGAGTAGATTGGAGGAAGGATTATGAATGCACCGATTGGCGTGTTTGATTCGGGAATTGGCGGATTGACGGTAGCAAAAGAAATTATGCGGCAGATTCCGGGGAAAGTCTTGTTTATTTTGGAGATACAGCCCGTGTGCCATATGGTTCCAAATCAAAAATACAGTTTGTAAATACAGCAAGCAGATTGCTAAATTTCTCCTGACACAGGATGTTAAAGCAATTGTAATTGCCTGCAATACAGCCAGTGCGCTTGCCAGAGAGGAACTTGAAGATATGGTGGATGTGCCGGTGATTGACGTGGTACAGCCGGGAGCGCGAGAATGGCGGCGGCATCGACTAAGAATAACAAAATTGGTGTGATTGGAACCCAGAGTACAATAAAAAGTGGAATTTATGAGAGCTATCTTCACAAAATAAATCCGGAATTGACGGTAGTGAGTAAAGCGTGTCCGCTATTTGTACCTCTTGTGGAAGAGGGGCTGTTTGAAGACCGTATTACGGAAGATGTTGTTTCCAGATATCTGCATGATATGAAAGAGTATGAGATTGATGCGCTTGTTTTGGGATGTACTCATTATCCGCTTTTGCGCGGTGTGATTGGGCGTGAAATGGGTGAGTCGGTAAAACTGGTGAACCCTGCTTATGAAACGGCAAAATCGTTAAAGGATTTGTTAAAGGAAAGAGATTTACTGAATGTATCCGGTGAGAAACTGGAGCACAAATTTTTTTGTCAGTGATGGTGTGGACCAGTTCCGTTCTTTTGCCAATTCCATTCTGCCATATCAGGTGGATAATACAACGGTGGTAGATATTGAATCTTATTAGTTAATAACGCATACATTTTAGAGATAGAAAAATGTGAGGCGTTAGATGAAGCGAAGGATTTTTTGAAAAAGTTTCTTGTTTGCATGATTTTATTTTTCTGGACGCCGTTTTTATGTGGACTGTTATTTTGGAAAATGGAAGTGAAAAAGGCTCCGAAATGGGAGCAAAACACAGAAAATATCCGGAATTTTCAGGTGGTACCAAAACGGCTTGCCGGATTTGAAACATGGGGAAAAGACGAATATGAAGAGTTCGCAAAGGACTTTTTATATGCGGACGGTAAACTGGAAAAAGACAAGCAAATCACTTCCGTCTTTATCGTGGTACCGCATCCTTTGGAAAGAGAAACATGGGAGCCCTATGCTGTTTACTATCAAAAACTTCTTTCCGGGATAAAATGTTTTCCGGTTGTCTCAGATAAAAAGAAAAGAGGGGATTTCTTTTGAGGATTCATGGGGGATGTCCCGTTATGGGGGAAAACGGCTCCATGAGGGGACGGATTTAATGCCACCGAAAAATCAAAGAGATACGTTTGCTGTTGTAAGTGTCTGTGATGGTGTTGTGGAAAAAATCGGATGGCTGGAATTAGGCGGCTACCGCATTGGAATCCGCAGTAAAACGGGCACTTATTTTTATTATGCTCATCTTTCTTCCTACGCGGAGGGGATGAAACAGGGAAAGACTGTGAAAGCGGGCGAGCTGCTAGGTTATATGGGAGACAGCGGTTATGGTAAAGAGGGAACGGTTGGAAAGTTTCCGGTTCATCTGCATTTTGAATTTACTTTACGGCGGGTGACAAAGAAATCAGTGTGAACCCGTATCCAATTTTAAAGGCGATGGAAAAGTCTCTTTCCACCGCACGGTTTTTGTGATAAACTTTATTTGTGTGTAAAAAGCATGATTTAAGAAAGGAAAGAAAATGATGTACGAAAAATGTACCTTTGGGGATATCTTACGAAACGTAAGAAAGCAGAAATTTTATGGATTGTATTTTTTGTAGTGCTTGGCGTTGCTATTTTTTTAACCGGATATTTGTGGGAGTGGTGTGCGTGCAAATATTTTTACTGTAATGGCAGTGTTACTCGTGCTTCCGGCGGCGAAACATCTGGTTGCGCTGATTGCGATGTTTCGTAAAAAGGAGTTACGAAAGAGCGGTATGATAAAGTAAAAACGGCAGCAGGACAAGCGGTTTTGTATACCGATTATGTATTTAC
>VOFG01000573.1_pt1 | contig 25556 bp, 47 predicted proteins | sample 5384171 | NCBI WGS metagenome assembly VOFG01 (sample SAMN12384726, study PRJNA508395) | human gut metagenome | isolation source: healthy gut F | host: Homo sapiens | reverse complement strand
TGGGAAAGCCCCACTGCATGAGCGGTGGGAGGACGTCAAAGTATTGACAAAGCAACAAACAAAGGTATAAAATAGAATTAAGCTATAAGAAGATGACGAGCAGGAGTAATTCTGCTCGTGTTTTTAAGTCAACAAGACAGTTTCTTTGTATATGCAAAGGGACTGTCTTTTTCTATAAATTTATCAATTTCAAGGAGGAAAAATTATGAAGAATGCAAAAGGATTTGGTCGCAATGCTTGCCACAGCCAAAGAGGAAATGGATGCCAAAAGAATTCAAAGGCATGATCGTATTTGCCTTTTACCGAGAACTTAGCGAGCCGTTCTTTCTCGCAAACGAGGTGAAAATCACAAAGATTGCAGAGCGTATAGCCAAGCTTATGTTCACAACAGATGAGGCTGCATTTACGGCATACGACTATGTGGACACCAATCATATACACGAGCGCGAGACCGTTCGGCAAAACCTTGATTATTATTTGGCGTTGAACGAATGTGATTTCCCCGATGTTGCTTTACCAACTGGCAAGGCAGAAAAGGGATATTTATGAAGAAGGGATATTTATGAAGACAATTTTTGAAAGGAGAAAAATATGACTACCAATACTATTGCTATTGGCAAAGACACCATCCTGAGAGATGTTCTCTCTTGGTTGGACTCGAACAAATCCCTTCTTGGGGGTGTTCGGAAGAGAAAAATCGCAAAGTTTGCACAGAAACATATTCCGGTTTTACCATCAAAAGCTCGCACAGTATATTTCCGAAGCTGTCTGGGGAACAGGCCTCGTGGGGAAGAAATGTACAGCCCGGAAGGCGGCGAAAAAATACCCTATCCTTCGCATATGTAAAGGCAACATCTTTGCCTAAATCGAGGAGGGAATTGTCGTGAAGTATCATGTGAATAGCCGCATGAAACTCGACATTCATCCACAACGCTGGAAAAGCACCTGCACGTCTATCAATGAGGGTGACACCATCGAGGCTGTATGCAAAAAGTTCCTTGCAATCCGCCGAAAGCCACCTAAGCTGAGACAGGTTGACGAATTTGAACGGTTCGCACTTTCGTTTACCACTGATTACGGAAGCGAACCTGGCTACGAATTGACGATAAAATTGACTGGATTACCTGCAATGTTACATTGGGTACTCAGTATGGTGAGCAGACGCCGTCTATCATCAAGCAGTTCCGGCAGGGTATCGACAAAAGGTCGTTGAATCGATCAAAAAACAGTACATCTCCCCGATAAGGATTTTCATGATTTTTATCTGAAATCGAGAACTCTTTTGGGGTGGATATCTTCTGCAGTACACGCTGCTTCGTCGGCAATAACATGGTCCTATATCACGCCACCTACAAGGCGTATTTGGACAGCATTATGAGGTATGGTCTGGGCGCGAAGATTCCCATAAAATTGGGAAGACTCGCGGCCGGGCCATGTTTATCTCACAAAAGATGTCGAATGCGCCATCGATATGGCAGAGAGCGCAGAACTTGTTCCTGCGCAGGTATATGATTCAGGCATTGTCGTTCTTGAGGTTTTTTGCGATGGATTGCCACTCCATCGAGATCAAAACTTTGCGGACGCGGATCTGGACGAGACATATTACGGCATATATTTTGAGTTCGAAGGCATTATTCCGCCGGAAAGACTCGAAATTTGCAATAATTTTATGGAGGAACGAAAATGAAAAGAAGTTAACGCAATGATGAAGGCCATGGACAAATGCCTGCACAACCTGCTGAAGGTTGTGTTCGCAATGATTACGGTTCTGTCCGTAATCGGCATGGCACAGGCAGGGGCAACAAACCTGACGATCGATTCACAGAACGCCAACAACGGTTATGTGACGATCAATTACACGTCCACATCGCGCCTGAAGGTCGGCATCCGCTACAGCGGCGGTCGCGAAACCTTCCTCGACTGTGCAAGCGGTACTTCCAATTTCGCACTGGAAAAGGGTAATGGTACATACACCGTAGCCCTGTACAGCAATGTAGCCGGCACGAAATACAAGGAAGTCACCAAGAGCACTGTCAATGCAACTATGAAGGATGCATTTGCACCGTTCAAAGTTTCCACTTCTGAAGTATCGTTTGTTCCAGGCGATTCTGTCAGCAAGAAAGCCGACGAGCTATGCAAGGGAAAAACCGAAAGCGAAAAGGTAGTCGCTATCTGGAACTTCATCAATGATAAGTACCAGTACGATTATCGATTCGCCGATCAGATCACCAGCGGTCAGGTAAAAGCAGTATACGCCAGACCCGAACGCTGTTCTCGCTACCGACAAAGGGTATCTGCTACGATTTTGCATCACTCTTTGCTGCTATGTGCCGCTATGAGAAGATCCCTTGCAAGATCGTAAAGGGCTATGTCGGCAACAACTACCACGCTTGGAATCAGGTATAGTCGATGGTTCTTGGCAGAAGGTTAATTTGACCAAAGACAGTTTGCCAGCGAGCGTCTGTTGCTAAGACGATTGCTGACTGTTCGGCTGGTTGTTAAGGAAAAGGAAATAAGTTATCATAAGGGGCGTCATAATGATGCCCCTTTACAAAAATAGTAAGGAGAAAATCAAATGAAATTCAATATTGGATTACCCGGCCCGAAATGGAGGGTTATAAGATGCGGCATCTCTATCCTATAGAGACCAAACGATACACCGTAGAAACGGAAATCAACAATGTCGCGTCGATTGTCGATGCAATGATTCGTGTTACTGCAAAGCTGACCGATATGTATGCAGGCGACATTTTTTATACTATCGAGCGATTGTATGAAGCTGTCCACAAGGAAGAAAGCTACTGCATTTTGCTTGCCTTTTTATGAATCTGGCATTACTCCCGTGAAAGCGGGATATGATACATGCGGTTTGCCGTATGCACAGGTTTACGAGGGCTGGCAGGGTGAAAACGGAGCTATCCAGTTTTGGTTGCTTAGCTACGAACCCATGTCGGATATTCGAGCTCAGTGCCGGTTTGAACGGGTTCAGCTTTCAAAAGCGTGATCCACAAAAGAGGGCGTCAATGTGATGCCCTCTAAAATATACGACCAAATGTTCTGTATTAGGGAGGAAAATACATATGGTGGAGAGAATCGAGGCTTTGGCCGCTGTAGTACGAGCACATGCAGGTTTGGAGTTACTTCCGTTTTCTGCGGAAAGCCTTTTGACCGCACGAGGCGGTACTATTCATTGGATCAGCAGAGAAGAAGCCTTCAATATGGGGCATGGTTGCAATTTTGAGTTTGATTTACAGACTTCGAAACAGACATCTGAACAACCGATGGCACCTTGGGAGGATTGGGATTTACTAATTAACATTTTGCGCAACGAAATTGATATCGGCATTTGCGTCAATTTGAAATTGAGCGCAAAGGGTTTTATCAGAGATGGTGTTTTGCTCGTTTTTGCGAAGACGAACTTACGACTATTTTAACCAACAAGGTAGCTCATAAGATTCGTTGGTATGCGTCGTTAATTAATGGCGCACCTATGCAGATCAAGATTATCCAGGTTGACAAGATTCCCGAAATGAGAAAGCCTAAAGAAGAGCCTTGGCATTTCGACCTGTTTATCGCTGCATGGCGTCATCCCGCAGAACAGCGTATGTTTCTCGCTCGAGCATTGGGGCATTTACTGCTTCATATCTCTAAGGATGGAAACCTGCGCCAATATCAATTCTTGCCGCGATTTAATTTCGCCTGAAGAGGTCGATGAGGCAGATGAATTCGCATCTTTCTCTCTGATGCCCAGAGCTAAAATGGTTGAAATGTGTTACAAGAACAAAGCACTACTATCACGGCAAAATCAAGAAAGATAATTTGGCTGCAAAGTTCGGCGTCACTGTTGAAGCATTTCATCGGCATAGTCGCCGTTTGGGATTGTTCGGTTGAGGAGGAAAACATGAAAAACCAGATTCTTGAAGGACAGGTCAGTTTGTTTGATGTCATTGCGATGGCCAATAACGCTGTAAGAGCATTTTGCATTGCTACCAACGAAAGTGTACCCGTACGACAGCCAAATGCTCGTCAACGCGAAATGGTGCCCCGTGCGGAGTACGTCGTCAATATTGGCGGACATGCATTTGTGTTACAGAAAGACATCGCTCAAAAAGCCGAAGTACCGGAAGGCTATCGTTTCCATCACTATCAGGTAGAGGATAGCGTTTACTCGGGAATTTTGTGGACGCATAACAAAACAGGGTTTTTATTGAGCTGTTTATGCATAATGCACAATCGGCAAAAATAAAACCCTGGAAATTTTCAAACACAATCGTCAAAATATACAAAACGCAAGGAGGAATATTAATGGCTTGGAACGAGCTTATTCGACGCAACGATGCATTGGAAATTGTTCGTCGTACAAACGGCGACTATGCCGCTGCATTTAGTGCAATCAACAGGTTGGAAACCATGCCTTCTGTTTCGGCCATCCCTGCAAAATGGATTTGCAAATATGATGAAGCCAGCAAAAAAACAGAGGTGATATGCTCTCGTTGTTGCAAATCGAGGTGGATGAACGGATGTTTTGTTGGCAAAGATGGTTCATCGCTGTATAATGCAGATAAGTATTGCCCGCAATGTGGTGCAGCTATCGGCATTGATGTTCCAGAGCCGCTGCTCCAGACAGCGGATAAGAACGGCAATCGCTTAACCTCAGAAAACGGGGAACATAAGTACAGTATCAAGGCTGCGCTTTGCCGAAAAACTGAAAACGGCAGCTATAACGGTGCAGCAATCGACAAGCTGGCAGCTTATGAGAATACAGGACTTTCGCCTGAAGACGTTGAGCGCCTTGTCAAAGAAGACTTTGTTCGAGGATATATGCCACAACTTCTCAATAAGGTTTCTGCCCGGAAATTTGCAGAATATCTCACGGAGAAGGGATGGATTCGATTCCCTGTGACAAGACATGCTATAGATTTATACCAATTTGCAAAAGATGAAATGCTTTTCCAGATTCGTATTCCGGTAGACATTTTTGTCGCGAATTATGAAACAGTTATGTTGCATGCAATCTGTACGGTTGCAGGCGTAGAAGGTATCCCTGCCGAAAAGTTGATGGCACGGCTTATCAAAGATTCGAATGTCACCACTATTCGTTCTCGGGAAAAAGAAGTGAAAGGAAAGCGGTCGCGATGATTCTTGCTGTTTATCGTATCGAACGAGAATTTCGCGGAAAAACCATGCGATTATCCCCGCAAATCCCGGAAACTCGCGCTTCGTTTGAAAATGATGTACAGCCGCGCATTTGCGTATGTCCATCCATTTATGGCTGTATTTTGGCAGCCGAAATAGATTGGCAGACAGAGAAAACTCAAAAGTTTTTTCTGTATAAAGCCATTATCGACACCAACAAGGTCGATGTATATCAGCCAATGGAAAAGGATGTTCCAGATGTTTTTGCTACCGGCGAATTCTGGTTGCTGGACGAAACAGAGTTTGCTCTGCAAGGAGTATACGAAAGAGCTCCACAAAACGAGGTGAGCGAGAGATATATGCGATGCAGTTTTACGCGCATTGCTCCGCCTGCTATCGAACCTATTGCCGACGGTCCATGGGCACCGGTCGTATATGGAACAGAAGACAGTTTTTCTTTCATTTCTCGTGGAAAATTTCCCGAATAAGAAAATAACGAAACAGGAGACGAAATAATAAGACAAACAGGGAACGACAGGAAAGCGGACTCATTTTTGAGTCTGCTTTTCTTTTTTTTCTCGAAAGTCAGAAGAAATTATGCAATATGCACAACGAGCAAAACAAAATCCTGGGGATACATCAGAGCAATTCGTTGAATTACACAAAAATAAATTAGGGACATCTGAAGTCCCCAATTTTGCGCTGTTCTGTGCTTGTTGATGAAAAACAGACAAAAAGAAACCGGCTCTCGAAAAGAGAGTCGGTTTTGCTGTTTTGGCTCAAACTTCGTACCAATCGTCGCCATCGAAAACCAAATCAATGGATTCTTCGTCAGGAAAAAGATCCTCGATCGCGATAGAGCAGCCGTTCTCGGGATCGACAATAGCATACACCTTGCCGTCGATAACGGTATCATAGTACGAGATGACATCATGATGGATCTCATCGATGAGTGCGCCCCAAACGATAGGATAGGGCTGACCGCCAATGTCGCCGAACGATGTAGAATTAAGCGGGTGCTCGCTGTCGTAGCAGATGCAATCGTGATAATCATCGTTGGTCGCGTCCTTGAAGTTGACAAAACCTCTGAGGGCTTTTTGTCTTAAGCTCCTGCAGGAGCAGCATAGTGCGGATTACGCGGGTATCGGACATGTCGTTTCTCCTCTTGCATATTATCGTTATTCATAATCTTTTCTTTTTCTCATTTTCAAAAAAAATGGAGCTGCCGGCCGGGTTCTAACCGGCGACCTGCGCGTTACGAATGCGCTGCTCTGCCAACTGAGCTACGGCAGCATGTGGGGCACTGTGCCCCTATATCAGAAAGGTGTAAAAATGGAGATTGTCTTATTTCTTAGGCGTGAGCTCAACGAAAAGCGTGTACTTAGGAAACGAAACCAGGCCTGCTCCGTCGGTCACAGATTTAATCACCATATCAGGAAATTCGCCTGCAACGATCGCTGATGCCTGAGCCAAAAGGTCCGCTGCGCTGCCGCGAAAATCTGGCGTATGAACCTGCTGAATAGCTTTTGCGTATGCATCTCTTACTGCATCCGGTTCGTCCGTTTCGATGTTGCTCTGACACGCCGCAAGAAGGGTAGGGGAACGCTTGTTGGTCTTATCTACAAAATTGATAGTTAGCTTCATAGCGTTTTCACCCTTCCGCAGAAACGAATGCATTGTTGTCCCAAACAACGCGCTCAAAACGGTATTTCTGTTCTACTTCCGGATATTTCTCGTGGTCTACTTCAGAGAGAAACATGTCGGAAGGACGAGCATACATACCAAACGAGCCATAGAGTGCTTGGTAGATAACCAACATTTCACCGGTTTCCGTATGTTCAGCAGTCGTCAGGACGCGATACAGCTTCCCTTTGAAGTGCCGGTATATTTCGCCTGGAATGACGGTTCTTTTCGCTTGTTTGCACATAATTGAGCCTCCAATAAAGGGGGATAGCCGCGCAGGAGTACAACAAAAACCCACGCGGCTTTGGAGCTGCTAGACGGACTCGAACCGACGACCTGCTGATTACAAATCAGCTGCTCTACCAACTGAGCTACAACAGCACGGGAGGAGAGGGCTTGACCACCAACCCTCTCGGAGGACGACAAATATAGGAGATAAAATGGAAATGCATCTGCGAGAAGCAGAAAGGTGATATTAGAGGGCGATCCGCTTAGATTGTCACACCCAAAAGGCAGTTTTCAGCGGTTATAAAACGAAAACACGAAGGTAGGATATGTGTTTCTGTTGATACCTGCATAATCGTCCTCTTGCAGGTGGTGGAGCGAGTAACGGAATCGAACCCGCATGTTCAGCTTGAAGGCTGACATTCTACCATTGAATTACACCCGCGTCGGAAATTGAGGGCAATCCGCTTAGATTATCACACTGTCTACTTCCCACCCGAGTGGGTTTCACAAGTACACGTTCATGACCATGCACGCCAGCAGTTTTCAGCGATGTAAAAATCTATTATATATCTGCACTAATTGCCCTCGTGCAGACATTGGCGTTAGCTACACGCCATGGTCGAAGTGACAGGACTCGAACCTGCGGCATCTTGCTCCCAGAGCAAGCGCCCTACCAACTGGGCTACACCTCGATAGCGGGCCGTGTGACTATGACTAAATCATACGACCCAAAATAGAAAGAAAGGTACGGAAAGCGAATCTCGCCCTGTTTTCTTTATACCACCCGGTGGTATAATGGCAGGGATGGTCAGATTCGAACTGACGAATAACGGCGTCAAAGGCCGTTGCCTTACCGCTTGGCGACACCCCTATGTTGTATAAAACAGAGAGGAGCATTGAGGGTTCGAACCTCACGAGGATATCCCTCACCGGGGAAAATACCGGTCCCGCATCCAAGCGGCTTATGCTCCATATTTGGTGGCGGAGACGGGAATCGAACCCGCACGTCCAACGGGCAGAGGATTTTAAGTCCCCAGCGTCTGCCTGTTCCGCCACTCCGCCGTATAGTATTGTTGGTAGCGAGAACGGGAATCGAACCCGTATGCTTTTCAGCGGCAGATTTTGAGTCTGCTGTGTCTACCAATTTCACCATCTCGCCATAATAGGGACCGGCTACAACCCGATATCGCTGCTCCGGTCAATCGATGTTACTCGATGATAGCGGTTTTTATGTTGTTTCGCCCTTAGATATGTAATATCGAAATAGAAATGGAAGAACTTCATGTTCTATAATACCATGTACTTATCCGATTACAAATACGAAAAAATAACTAATAAGCCTTTACTATATACTATAACGACCTACTTGTCAAGCAGCTTTTCAAGGGGCGGGAGAAACAACAAAGGAAAGTATTCTTACACGTCGATATCAACCTTAAAGGTCTTATTGATATTGATACGGTTCAGTTCCTGCTGAATCCGTGTCAGTTCGTCTACCGTTTCCCTGTACGCAGCTTCTGCTTCTTCCAGCGAGAAATTAACCTCGGTGTATTCGGAAGCACTCGTACCCGGATACGTACGACGGGACTTCGGCGACATCTTGCGCATACGTTCCAGCCGCGACTTGGATTCCGACAGAATGGCCATACGAACGAGCATCTCATCGATGGTCATATCAGTTGCAGGGGAAACGGTCTTCATATTGAACTGGTTCAGCGCGTGCTTGATTTTGATGATCTTGTCAGACAGAACTTCAAGCCGTTCCTGCGTCTGCTTGAAATCGTAATCTGGGATATACGGCTGTTCCGTGCCCAGATAAGAATACGTGCAATCAACACGTTCCTTCTCCATCAGAAGTCGTCGTTCGTCCTTATAGGATCGAATCAGTTTATTTGCTGCATCGGGTGTGATCTGAATCATATTAAAACCTCCAAAGGTATAGATTTTAGGAGGAGGGGCGCTCGGTGTTCCAGGTCGAGCGCCCCCGCTCAATGAAAAAGTAGATATTGATTGTGTTAGGTCCTTAATGTTGCGGCAACCATGCCTGCGCCAGATTGTGCACAAGCGCAGGCATGACCACACACATACAAACATTAGGAGGTTTATGCACGACATGGCTGCGTGCAGTGGTAGGCCTTGCAGGGCTCGAACCTGCGATCAACCGGTTATGAGCCGGCAGCTCTAACCAACTGAGCTAAAGGCCTATGCAATAGGAAGGAACATTTGTTCGTATATATATTATACGCAGAAAGGGGTGTGTTGTCAATAGTCTGTGTTGACAAACATAGGCATACGGGTGTAAAATATAATCAATGATAAGAGGATTGCGCACGGGATTACCTGTGCGCATTTTTTAACAAGTAAACAAACCGGATATTCTATTGCAAAATGGAGTATCCGGTTTTTTATATATATTTTTTTTTTGAGGAGGCTAATAATGTGAAAATTGAGTACAAGAAGGGTGATATCCTTGCCCCTGTTGCCGATGGCCGCAAGATGATTCTGTGTAATCAAGTCAATTGCAAGGGCGCAATGGGTGCAGGCTTCGCAAGAAACGTTAAGGAAAAATACCCTGATGTAGAGGAAGCATACAAACGAGAATGCAGACGTATCAAGTCGATGCGAGAAGTCCAGCACGATTATCGTACCGGTCTTGGTAATGTCAATTTTTCCCCGTGCTGAACGATAATCTGTATATTGCAAATATGTTTGCACAGAATTCGTACGGTACTGACAAGCGCCAAACCGACTATGATGCGTTTGAGGTGTGTATGACTACGGTGAAAAAAACTTTGCTGAGAAGTTGAACTCCGATGTCGTAATCCGTATCCCGTATCAGATCGGCTGTGGCCTGGCAGGAGGAGATTGGGAGGTAATCGAGAAGATCACTACAAGAATTCTTGGTGAACCCAGTGAACATGTTTCAGTCGAAATCTGGAAACAGTGATTTTTAGGAGGAAAACTATGAAAATCATGAAACGTGACGGTTCAAGCTACTTTTCGACCGCGCCAAAATCGAGAAGGCTATTGAGAAGGCAAATGCAAGCGTCATCGAAAAGATCGCCTTCCGCATAGCACTATTCAAGCCATCGCATCAAGCATCGAAGCAGAATGCAAGAAGTCCGGCAATATCCCGACCGTAGAAAGCGTGCAGGATAAGGTGATTTATGAGTTGATGGCACATCATGCGTATGTACTGGCAAACAACTACATCGTTTATCGCTATGAACATCAGTTGAAGCGCCAGAAGAACACGACGGATGATAAAATTCTTTCCATTCTCCAGTTAAAGTCACAGGAAGCAATGGAGGAAAATGCCAATAAAAAAATCCGACCATTGTTTCCACGCAGCGAGATTATATGGCCGGTGAAGTATCGAAGGACCTGACACGCCGCAAGATGCTGCCGGAGGACATTGTGAAGGCGCACGATGAAGGCCGTATTCATTTCCATGATACAGATTACTTCTCTCAGCCAATGCACAACTGCGACCTGGTCAACCTGGAGGACATGCTTCAGAATGGCACCGTGATTAGCGGTACCATGATTGAACGCCCGCACCTTTTTCGACTGCATGCAACATCGCAACGCAGATCATCGCGCAGGTGTCGTCGAGCCAATACGGCGGTCAAACGATTACGTTAACACATTTAGCGCCGTTTGTTAATGAGAGCCGCCGCCGTTTCCGTGTACAGGTTGTCAAGGAATTCGAAGACGCGGGTATTTCGTTGGATGACAATCAGATTAATCTGATTACAGAGGAACGCGTCCGTAAGGATGTAGAAAAGGGTGTCCAAATTATCCAGTATCAAGTCATCACGTTGATGACAACGAATGGTCAGGCACCTTTTATCTCTGTAGCAATGTACCTGAATGAGGCCGGCGACGATCAACTGCTCCGTGATGACCTTGCAATGATTATCGAGGAAGTTCTTCGCCAGCGTTATCAGGGCGTTAAGAATGAGCAAAGAGTATACATTACCCTGCATTCCCTAAGCTTCTGTATTTTCTGGAGGAAGATAATGCGTATCCCGGCACAAAGTATTGGAATGTAACCGAAACCGCAATTCGTTGTTCGCTGCATCGCATGGTTCCGGACTATATCAGCGAGAAGATCATGCTGCAGAACAAGATCGATAAGAACGGAAACGGAAATGCGTATCCCTGCATGGGATGTCGTTCCTTCCTTACGCCGTATATCGATCCAGAAACGGGCAAGGGAAAGTATTACGGTCGCTTTAATCAGGGCGTTGTAACCGTAAATCTTCCGTTTGTCGCTATGGCCTCGGAAAAAAACATGGATGAGTTCTGGAAAAGAGTTTGACGAAACTCTGGAACTGTGCCATCGAGCACTGCGTATTCGTCACGAACGACTGCTTGGCACTCCGTCGGATGTAGCGCCAATCTTGTGGCAATATGGCGCACTGGCTCGGCTGAAAAAGGGCGAAGTCATTGATAAGCTGCTATATGGTGGTTACAGTACGTTATCGCTTGGCTATGCTGGGCTGTATGAGGCAGTATACTATCTGACTGGTCACAGTCATACCGAACCGGAAGGCGAACCCCTCGCTACTGCTATCATGCAACGGATGAATGATAAGTGCAATGAGTGGAAGACTGCGGAGAACATTGATTATTCGCTGTACGGCACCCCGCTGGAGAGCACAACATATAAGTTTGCAAAAAGCGCTCAAGCAGCATTTTGGTGTAGTAGAGAATGTTTCCAGCCATAACTACGTGACAAACAGCTATCATGTTTGCGTTCGCGAAAAAAATTAACGCATTCGATAAGCTGAAGTTTGAGTCTAAGTTCCAGAAACTTTCTCCGGGTGGTGCTATTTCCTATGTGGAAATTCCCAATATGGAAAAATAACGTCGAGGCGGCAGAAGCAATCGTAGAGTATATCTACGATAATATAATGTATGCCGAGCTGAATTCCAAGTCTGACTACTGCCAGTGCTGCGGCTACTCCGGAGAAATCCAGATTGTCGAAGACGATGGCAAGCTGGTTTGGGAATGCCCGAACTGTGGCAACCGCGACCAGCACAAGATGAATGTCGCAAGAAGAACCTGCGGTTATATTGGCACGCAGTATTGGAATCAGGGACGCACACAGGAGATTCGTGATCGAGTAGTTCACGTCTCGGAACCTCAGGTAACCGAATAAACCGATAACCGAAAATTTTTCAGTTATTTCAATATTTTTCAATAACCGAAATTGCGCAAAAATAACCGAAAAATTCAAAACTGTCAAATAATCAAAAATAATGAACATTAAAAGAGAGCAGAGACCTTCTGCTCTCTTTTTACCTCAAAGGAGGAACGAGTATGAAATACGCACAAGTTTTCATTTGTGATGTCGCCAACGGTCCGGGCTGCCGAACCTCGCTCTTTGTAAGTGGTTGCACGCATCATTGCAAAGAGTGTTTCAATGAGGTTGCTTGGGACTTCAGCTATGGCAAGGACTTTACCCCCGAGGTAGAGGATATGCTGATTTCTGAAACCAACCACCCATACATCAGTGGCATTACCATTCTTGGCGGTGAACCTATGGAGGTTGTCAACCAGAAGGCGCTGCGTCCGTTCATCGAGCGGGTGCGTCAGGAGCTACCCGACAAAGACATCTGGATTTATTCCGGGTATACTTGGGAGGAGCTGAACGACGCCAATAACCAAAGATGTCATTCGGAGGATACAGACGCTATCTTGTCGATGATTGATGTCCTCGTTGATGGCGAGTTTGTCGCGGCACAGAAGAACGTCAGTCTGACATTCCGAGGCTCGACAAACCAGAGAATCATTGATGTGTCTCAGACGCGAGCCAGCGGTTCAGTTGTGCTGAGCGGATACAACCGATGAGGAAAAACAATGAGAAACATTCTTTCGTATAATTCTCCCTTGCGGGGAAAGAAATCAAAGACTGGATTCGATATCATACAGAAAATCAGACCGAATACAGCAGAATTGCAAAGAAGATGCAGCGATTCTCGAACATTTCGGATAATGATATGTATGATGTTTATTCTTCCGGCGAAGGCACATCAGCCGGAAAAGCTGGGCGTAATCCCATTGTTGTCAGACATATGAGAAAATAAGAAAAGCCTGCTGCGGAAAATATCATTCGTAGCAGGCTTTCTGCATAAAATAGAGGAGTTGGCGTCCTTAAGAAACATGTATGAAGCATTCTCTGGTGTTTGGTGTTGACAGACAAGGGCATATGGGTGTAAAATATAAAATAAGCAATAAGAAGGCAGCGGACAGAGATTTTTCTGTTCGTGTTTTTATATAGTAAACAAAAGACAGATCCTTTGAGAAATCAAAGAGTCTGTCTTTTTTTTTTATTGCAAAAATTTTAAAGGAGGCAGAAATATGGACAACCCGATGATTCCGACTAAAAAGTCGGAAAAGAAAAAGGCAGAAGTAAAAGCAACACCCAAGCCTTCCGTAAAGGAGAATGCCGATCAACAGAAACTCCAGCAGGAATCTAAAGCGGTCACAGATGAGATGGAAGAGTATTACTTATCTTTGCTGCGCCGCGCATGGGATTTTGGCCACCGGTAGAAATCCAAAACATGCTGATCCCAGATGAGAAAACCGTATGTACAGGTATTATTTGTGGGTCAATCGCTGCTGGCTGTGACCTGTTCACCGACGAACAACTTAAGCAGCTTAAAAAGGATCTTCTGGAAGATCTAAAAGAGGTCAATAAACACATGCAGGCATACATGGTTTTGAGAACCATTATCGCAATCATCAAACAGCAGGACGATCAGGCCGGCAAAAAGATGCTGTATAAGCTTTTGGATGCACTTGGCTTAGAATTCTGCGTAGAATACGTCAATTAAATTTTAAGGAGGAAAAATATGAATACAGAAATCAACTATTTTCATCGAGATGAAGACAACTTTAAGGATTATTTTCGTGTAGTTGTCGCAGGGGAGTTGACGACCGCCCAAGAACACGAGATCACAGATCTTATGCCCGATGGGGAATTCTTCCCGTCTGACGTAGGTCTTGATGAAAACGAGAGCTGCGAATGGTGGGGAATCAAACATGTAGATAAAAAGCCGACAATCAATATGACTGTTGACGATCTCGTAGCACGATTCCATAAGGCTTACGACCCTGACACTGCTTTTGAAGGGAAAAGACCTTATTCTGTAACGATCAAAGAAATCAGTAGCCGGACGATTATCGTTTGGGCTGAGAATCATATCGATGCAGAGCAAAAGGCGGAAGATCTCTGTAATGATTCTACCATCATTTTGGATGCTGACGACTTCGATGAGCGCGAATGCCATTCTGATGGTATTGTTCCCGAAGCAGACTTTGGCTACTTCACCGTTTTGGAGGAAAATGATATGAAAGAAGAAAATAAGATTGTAATTGACCTGGGATATGATAATCTTCAGCTTATAGTCGAAAGAAAACCTTGATCCAGGCTACAATGAGGTCTTTGTCGGTCTGGAACGTAATGGTGTGTGGGTTCAGGATCTTGCAATTGTGGGCCAGCAGTATCATTATGGCGATGATTGCAATGTCATCGGAGAAAACGGGATGCGAGTTTTGGTCTATGCGGATGCCGAAAACGAAGATTATACACATGAGTTTAAGATTGATGTGTATCATGATCCGGAAGAAACCGTCTGACGAAAACAAATTATTGAATTTCAGGAGGGAAATGTTGTGAAAAAATCCGCATTACTAACTCGAAAGCAAAGAAGAAAGTCCGCGCTACCGTTGCCCGAAATGTGGTGCTTCTAAATTCTGCGCTACCGCACATGTGACGCAGGATTGGCAGCTCGATGAATCTGGTCGATACGAAAAAGACGATCAATGATTTTGTCGAAACAACCCATTATCCGGATGAAGACGATATCTGGGATTGCGACAGATGTGATTTTATCGCTCCTGGCAGTGAATTTCGTGTTCATGAAACGAATAGCGCAATCGATAAGGAGCAGGAACTCCGTAATGTTCTCTACACGTATCCGTTGGATAAGTGCGAAGTTGATGATATTATCCGCGCAACTGATATCAAAACCGCTAATAAAGAGGATATGCGCATCAAACATATCTATGAATGCACAGCCGATCTTGGCGAAGCCTATCTGCAGGATAAGATGCTCGATACGCGGATCAATGATGTTGTTGATCGAGATAAGCTCGGAGATCATCTGGTCGATTCGATGGATGAATTCTTGCTGCTTAATTCAGGTCGCATTGTGCAGTTTGAAATCTGATTTTTGAGAGGAGGAAAGGTGTCATCGTTGTATAATCACAGCGATGACACCTCTTAATATGGCGAAGAATAGAAGAAAAGCAGAGGATAATAAGCCCATTTCGCGCAAGAAGATAGATGTAGCGATGATCAAGCATAATGCTTCTACGCAAATGGTCTCATACGCATGGTTGTGTTTGCTTGGTGCGCTGATCGACTTTCCGGATACCACCAAAGAAGAGCATTATTCAGCTTTGGAAGGATGTGAGTGCGCTCTCTGAGGAACGGGCTGCCACCTATGGTCGTATGTCAAACTGGGCGATCAAGGAAATTGGACAGACTGTTGGTCTGCGCCATGTGACTGTGCCAAACTTCGATAATGTTCGCACACAGCGCGATTTGAATCGCTTTATTCGGAAGGTGGATGAACGCGCAATGCAGGCAACACTTGCTATCATCGTTCAGCCGCTGATGGATAGAGGATATTCGATCGAATTCCTGCGAAGACTTATCGAAAAAACATACGGCATCAGCGATTCCGTCAAGAACAAAGAACTTGCTCTTTTGAAATCAATGATGCGTTGGCAGAGGAATACAGTCTTGTTCTTTACACAAAAGATGGGGCAGCATGTCTCACAGAATTAAAAGAACAAAAATAATTACAAGGAGAAAAAACATGAATAACAATTATAATACAGAATATCCGCTCATCCTGTTGGTCGGTCCTTCCGGTTCCGGTAAGACTACGATTGCTGAAGCACTTTCGGAAAGATATGGCAACTCGACGGCAGGTAGCAACGGTTCACGTTCGATGCGTATTGCAAAGTCGTATACAACAAGAGAGCCACGTTTTCCTGGCGAGGATAGCTATCATTTTTGTTAGCGAAGACGAGTTTGATAAACTTGACCTTTGTGACAAAACCCAATTCTGTGGCAATTCGTACGGTCTGACGCAGGATGAAGTAGAACGCAGTGGAATCATCATCTGCGATCCTGAGGGAATCATCAACATTCGCAAGAACTACAAGGGAAAACGCCAGATCATTGTTGTTTTTTGTGACCGCCCCGAAAAAAGAACGCTATCTCCGTATGATCAGCCGTGGAGACGGCAGAGAAGAAGCCAACAAGCGAATCGAAAATGATGAAAAAACGTTTCGTAACGCCTCTGATATGGCAGACATTGTTGTTTCCACTCAGGAGTCAGTATACGTTTCGTTGGCAAAAATCGAAGAATTCATTGCAGCCCAAATGCTCAATACCTTTGTTTGGTTTTATGGTGACAACACCTGCAACCAGTCGGTTCTTGCCGTTAATCGAAACGTATTCGAGTATGCACAGATTTTCCAGATTGGCGAAAAGTTCTGTCTCGCAGCGGATACAGTAGATCTCTCCACGGTTCCTGAATCGGAGCTTAATGAGGTTCTTCAGAAGATTCATCGAATGAGCGTCAATGAAAGCATTCGATCATGGCCAGAATGCGTTGCGCGTCTTGCGTTCTCGCAGGCAATCTTCGAACGAGATATGGAACAGCATATCAAAGCAACGTATAAGAGCGAAGACGAAGCCAAGGAGGCTCTCAGAACATACAAAGCGAATAAGGATATTTTCATGTCCCTCGATGATCGTGCCGGTTGGAACAGTTTTGCAATGCGAGCAACCGCATTGGGATATACGCCGGATATTATTCGGACAGAGATCGAAAATATTGCCCATTCATAAACGAAGCCCCAGACAATAGTGTCTGGGGCTTTCTTATATAGGAAAATCTCGCTGAAGACCGCGAACAACGCCCTGAATAATACAATCGTCACCATAGATCGGCTTGTATTTTGGATCATTAACATTGTGGGGGTGAGCCATATATGACCGTTTTCATCCCTATGGAACTCCTTACAAGTCGCTTCATCATCAATTAGTGCAATTACGATTTGCTTTTCGCGAGGTATTACATTGCGTTCAACAATTACGAAATCGCCGTCAAGGATGCCCAGATCAACCATCGAATTGCCCTTTATCTGCAGTGCGTAGAAGCTGTTACGACCATGTGTGTTATACAAACGAGAGCCTTCCACGCTTTCCTGTGCCAAGATAGGAACGCCGGCCGCAACGCGACCCAATACAGGGACGGTAAACGCATTAGTTGTGTTTCCTTCTCCATTATCGAGCATAACAACGATGTTGCGGTGATCTTTTTTCCGTTCGTACCACCCTTGATTATACCGAGATCCTTGAGTGTGGCCAGATTGCGGTGAACGGTAGATGACGAAGCCAAGCCGCAACCATTCGCAATTTCTCTGTACGACGGGGTAACGTTATGTTCCTGTTGATATCTAACGATAAACTCGAGAATCTTCGATTGTGTCTCCGTTAATGCTCTCTTCATATCTGTCGCCTCTGTTAATGCTCTCTTCATATTTGTCGCCTCCTTGTACAATAAAAATGAACATTTGTTCTGTTAACAGTATACCATATAATTATATCACTGACAAGTTAAATGCAATCTATATACGATGAAACTCAAAAAAATTTTGCGAAAAACAAGAGAATTTACTGCTTTGTTTGTCTGAAAATTGAAGTAAGGCAATAAACGGATAACGCTGGCATCCGGCATCAGCAATGGAAGACAATAGCGATTTTCGGTGTTGACAAACATGAATATATGGGTGTAAAATATACTTAAGCAATAAGAAGGCGGCGAGCGGGTTCTCCCTGTTCGCATTTTTAATATAGTTAACAAAAGACAGATTCTTTGAGAAATCAGAGAGTCTGTCTTTTTCTTTTTATTGCAAAACACATTTTAAAGGAGGGTAAAATATGGCAAATCAGGCGGAGGCAATGGAACCGATCAACTTCGAACAGCTCGAAGGCGAAAAATTCTTCAATCAGGCATGGAAACGTCCGTTTCCGCCACAGGACTGCAGTTTAGAGATGCGATCCCTCTGGCTGCAGGTTGCTGCATATCGCGGCATCTATGAAAAGGGAGGCTACTCGAAGGAGGATGGTGTAAAGCTGCGAATTGCCGTAGCAAAAAAGTACGTCACACTCAAAAAAGAGGAGGAAGAAAGGAAGAATGTCTTAAAGGCGTTCAGTATGCTGAATTTCAGCGAAGACTCTTTCATTGGAGACCTTGCAAAAAAAATCATGAACGATTTCCGGACAATTAAAATCAACTGGAAATGATTCCAAAAACAAAAAGGAGGACAAAATTATGAAGGTAAAACATGTAGCTGGTACGCGTATTCGCATTTGCATTGATAATGCAGATCTGGGAATCTCTAAGCCCGGCAAAAGCATGTCCATGGGGACACTTCTTGATCCGGTTTTACCGGAAGACAATGTAGTGCTCGCCGTTGCTGACAATCTGGCAGGCCAAAAGAGCATCGCTCTGTGGCTGCCGCTCAAAGCAGTTTGCTTCTCTTGAGAACAAACATCGCACAATTTCAAGGAGGAAGAATTATGAAAAACTTTTACGCTTCTACTATTGGGGAAATTAGCGTGCATCCCACAGATAAGATGAGCTTTTTATATCGGTGAAGATGACCTCATGGTCAAGATGTACGCAGATCTGCTGTGCGCTCATAGTCCGCTGAACGACGTGTCTATTAAGGTATATGACCGTCCCGAACTGGATGATCTGGCATACAAGATCTGCTGTATGCAGTATAGTGCCGGTGAAGAACTGCCTAACAGAAAAAACTTCATGAAGGCACGTGCAGAAAGATGGCGTGCCTACATGAACAGAGTACGTTCTTTCTGCAAAATGGCTGAGACCATCGAGAAGAGTACGGAACGAACTGTAGATCTGTATCGCAAAGGCGATGGCACTCTTACATTATTGGTTGACACCAATTACGATGGACCATACGCCCCGGCGGAAACACTTTTTGCTATCGAAACGGTCAGAAAGATTGTTGCTAAGCGAAAGGGTTTTCATACGTGGAAACATCCTGCCAGTGTTTGCTGTTATGTCTCTGATGTGCAGCAGGAAGGTGGTGTGTCCGCATGAAGAGCATTGTCTCGTATCCTGATAGAGGTCAGGGCGGTCGTAACTCTTACCGGGGAAACTGTTCTCCTCGAATGATTGGGGACATTATCGAACAGTATCAGATTCATGGATTGTCGGACTACATGGTGGGGTCAGGCACAACCGAAGATGTCTGCAAAAAGCAGGTGTTGCGGGTACGTTTCTGGATCTTAACCGAGGATTCGATATGATGACAATGGATATTCCGGAACGTCCGGACAATATCTTTGGCATCCTCCGTACGACGATATCGTCGTGTATTCGGACGAAATGTATCGAGCACAGGATATTATCAATCGTTATGGATTTGATCCTCGAGTCAACGACCTCTCGTTGTAATGGATGGGAAGATTTTGTCAAGAAAATGAACTATTGTTGCCTTAAGCAGTTTACTGCTATGGAAAAGGGTGGCAGAATGTTTATTTTAATGGGCGACATCAAAAAGAAGCGCAAGCTCTATTCTATGCTTCTCGATATCGCAAAGCCTGGTACGGTAGAGCAGATTATCATTAAAGCGCAGCATAATTGCGTGTCTGATAGTCGCTCTTATGCTGGCAAGTTCGTGCCGATTGTGCATGAGTATCTGCTCGTTCTGCGTAAAGACAGTCCGCTGATCTTCAATATTCAGATGACAAAGAACACTAAGGGAGATATGAGGGACTTCCGTTGCAGTACTTGGCGCGACATTGTCGCCGCTGTGCTTGAAGACGCAGGGAAGCCGATGACGTTAGCTGAAATCTACAACAAAGTAGATGGTCACAAACGTTGTGCAACCAATCCTCACTGGAAAGACAAGATTCGACAGACACTTCAGCGGTTTGATATTTTCCAGAATGTCAGCCGTGGAGTTTACAAAATTGCATAGTTTTTAGGAGGAAAAATATTATGAGCATGAGAAGTTATCCTGTATTCGACACAGGCCTTGTCATTACTGACAAAATGCTGCCGTATATGATCAAAGCTGCAATCGTCAAGTTTAATGATATCGCGCTCACGGAAAGAGATGCTGCTATCATGAAAATGTCAGTACAGGACTTCGCAGAAGCAGTCAAAGAAAAGTCACTTACTGAAACATTTTTCGATGATTATTTTCTGCGTATGTTTGTAGAAAATGATCCTGAGACACCTGATCTGCAGTTCATCGATGAGTTTGAAGGTCACGCATTTACGAACTTCGAGATCGAAAATCATTTTTCGATTGATGAGGACAAGCTGTATGATGAATACTATAGCGAGTCTGGAGTGGACCATATTATGTATATGGCCCTAAAAAAGGCCCTATGCTCTTTCGGCAGCAGTACACGTCGCCAGAAGAAGCAATCGAAGAAGTCAAGGATAATCTGAAGGACTACCTCAAGTTCATTCCTGACAATTTCGATTATCGCCCATTGATCTGCGATATCGTGGGCACCACGTTTGGTTAATTAGTTACGACAATAAGGGAGTGTTCTGTTGCAGAACGCTCCTTTATTTTGGGAGGCATATATATGATGTACAAATTATCCTATTTGGATGACAATGGCAATACGGTAGCCACAGAACCGACGTGGTTTGCCAGCGAGGGAGAGGCGTTGATGCAGGGCGTATCTTCCACATACCCTAAGTTTCCATACAACTTGTATGTAGAATTTTGTCTCAAAAACTGCAAACGGAACTTGACGAAAAGTTTTTTTCTCGCAAGAAAATGGTTAAAAGAGCAGAAAAGTACGGTGGTAATATTCTGAAAATCGTAGAGGAGATGATTAATTTATGAGCTATGGATTTGATATGGCGTTCGCGCATGTAGTGGACGAAAAGGCAGCGTTTTGTTTGGCGCGTTCTTATGTGGACAAGTGCATGGAAAAGGAGAATGCAAGGAAGTTCATCGAAGACAACACGATATACATTCCTTCTATCCGATACAGCCACATAGAAGAAGCAACCAACATGGCAGAGGTTGCAGATAGGTACTGGCTCGAAAATCTTTTTAAATTCCGCTTTCTGTATTGGCCGAAATATCAGCTATTAGACTTGTCGGATCCAATCGCATCGATGATCCCGCATTCCCGATGAGCATGTACTTTCAAAACTCCACAGATCAGAATTATGATTTTCAGGAGTGGTTGGAGGGCAAAATCCCGTTTTTCAAGGAGTATGTTGAGCGCATTCAAAATATACCGTTTGTCAGACTGATGGATACATGCAGAGATTATTGGGACGAAGATACAGATCTTTCGAATCCAGAAATCGAGTTATATATGCGGCAGTCTCTTTTGTACCAGCGCATTTTCTCGGCGTTGGAGCTTCAGTCTTGGCTTTATGCCGACGACTCCAAGAAAGATGTTCCATATATCCTGTTCGCTTTGAGCGGCATTCAGGATATGTACGAAGCATCTGCGCTGCACAATATTCTCAAAAACGTCAAAAAGAAAATGCAGTTGTGAATATTCTTAGGTATATCCGTCAGTCTGCCCGGTCGTGAATTCCGGGTTAAAGAAAAGACTAAGACGGAGCTGCATTGTCTCAGACGGCTATCTTAAATCTGGTGTGGATATTCGTTTTTACCCTTTATCCACACCAAATTTTAAATAGCCTTTTGTATCAGTATTGACAAAGAAGTGGTTTAGATGTAAAATCATTTTTAAGCAATAAGAAGACAACGGACAGAAATAATTCTGCCCGTATTTTTTATAGGTAAACAAAAGACAGTTTCTTTGAGAAATCAAGGGAACTGTCTTTTCTTTTTATTGCAAATTTATTTTAAAGGAGACAGAAATATGAAGGGCTTCAAATACTTTATTGCGATTCTCAATGCAGAGTATGTTCGCAATTCACAGATTTGGGAATCGCCGCACTACCCGTCTTGCGAGGAGGAATCGGAGGAGAATTGGAAGAATGTACTAGCACCAATCGTCCTTTGGCAAGGTTTTGCACACACGAAGGAAGATGTTCTTGAGCGTATCCATACGTTTTACGACGTTCCAGATAGCGCAATTACGATTCACGTCATTGACATTGAAAAGGAGGAAAAATTATGAGCCAGCATGCTTATTCTACCCGCGACACCGGTCTGTTTATCAACGCAGAGCTTTGCGCCTACCTAATGAAAGCAGCATTCAAGCGATTCCCGAACATCTTGGCCGATCAGAACGATGAGGTCAAGAAGGCTTTCAATCTCCCCGAAGATGAATTTGTCGCAGAAGTGTATCTTTTGCCGAAAGAGTTCTTCGATACGGATATGCTGTGCGATATTCTCGAAGAAGACGAAAGCATAAACGATTTGGTGCGTATCGGTAATTTTGAAGGTTCTGCCGAAACAAATGACAAGGTTGCCGAGGCTTATAGAATGGGGGCAGAACAATGCATCTGCGTTAGCTTTTCTTACGACGAGTGTGGCGCATATGTCCCTCTCCAGAAAGCTCCCGCATTATTTCAGCAGCCGTATCTAAATCCTATGGAAGCGGTTGCTGAACTCTGTGCATCAATTGCGGAATATAGCGAATTCATTCCATCGGATTTCAAGTTTGCTCCGCTAGTATGTGATATTAACGGAGTGATTTTTGATTAAGGAGCAATATTATGAAAGAGAAAAAGAATAAAACATCGCTATTCCAGCATGAAAAACCTTGAAAAAGAGGTTTTCTCGGAAGCACGCAAGAGCGAGCTTGTAGCTCGCGGATTGTCTGTAGACTCTGTCGCAGGAATTATTGCGGCACAGAAAGCTATCCTTAGCAGAGAAGCTGCCGAGGAGAGCAAGTACCAAGCGGAAATCAACAATAGCAAGTCACAGGAAAACTATTGGTTTGTGAGAGCTAATATGTTGGCCCGTATTGCCAAACAGAACGGTGCCGGATACCTGCTCCGTTCCAACAGGGAAGGAGTGTTGCACGATGATCGACCGCGATGAGCTGGCTCGTATTTGTGATGCCCGAGACGTCCTTTGCAAGTTTTGTGAATGCGACGAATGCGAAAAAATGTCGCGTACAAGTTCTTGTAGATGATGCTTTTGCAGAATGCGAGAATTGCGAAGACGAATGACGTCTACGCAAACCAAGAAAACATGCGCACAGAGATTATTCCCTGTGCGCATTATTTAAGTCAGGAGGAAAAATAATGAGAATCAGAGAATTATTTGACAATCCGGGATTCGAAATTAATTGCGATTACCGGATTTATGAGTGCCATGACGGAAAGACATGGCACGAAAGCCCCATCATCTCAGACTCTGTTTATGATGGCGCTCGTCCGCGAGCAGAGCTGGCAGAGAGGGAAATCCTTTATATCACGATTGACCATGGTGATCTTGTTGTCGAAGTGAGATAACGATGTTCAATTAAAACATTTCAGGAGGAGAATTTATGGGAAGAATCCAAAGCGAACACATCGGATATCGGTTCGGTTTGCTCGAACCACGAAACAAAATACGTATTCTTGATGTTTTCTGCGAATGTCCACATTGTCAGCAGCGTTTGGACAGCAATAAGTTGTATATCAGTGTTATATCGACTAACAGATTGCAGGAAGCGAAAGAATACGCAAAAGATGGAAGTGTAATTCAAAGGTATATAAAAACACACCAGATTATGTGCTTTTTGCCGAAAAAACATCTAAAAATATTTCAAAACAAGGAGATAAAAACAGTGAAGCAAAATATTTATGAGATTAGGCTCAGACATTACGCTTCTTTGCCCGCACGGACAATCACAGCAGCTTCGCCTGGCAAGGCGAAATATCTTGTGTATTTGGACCTTGGCGACATCTACGAGTCATTCGCAGATTTTCTCGCAGATATTGATTCTGTGCACAAGATTTGCGCCCGTGTTCCTATGAACACAGATATGTTTGAGCTTACCAAAGAAATTCGAAATGTGCCGTTTGCTTGTCTTGGCATGAAAGTCATGGTAGGGAACCGTTTGGGAACTATCGTCGGTGCTAACGATTCTGCTAATTTCGATGTTCAGCTTGAGAATGGTATTATCGCTAACTGCCATCCACAAAGCAATATCAAATATTTCAATAGGCAGAACGAACTTATTCAAACATATATATAATAAGGAAATGTGAATTATGTTTAATCTGAAAAAATTTTTTCACCGACAGCAAAGAAGAAAGGAATGTTGTCATGTGATGAAGCTGCAAAGCTGTTAGCCACATCGCCAGAAGCATTAGAAGCGTTTGAAAAAAGCGTATGCAGCACACGCATTGCAGCCAGAAGCAATCGATGACAATTTCTTTGGCGTTAATTCGCGTCAGGCCGCCGCCATTAAGCATTCGCAGGATGCTGATAGTGTCACAGAGAGACTTCCGGAAGAGTTGATTGAGCGCATTGTCACGGAGCTCGTAGCGCAGACCAAGTTGTATGTATATGATGGCAAATTGGCAAGTACCAAAACCTTTCCGATGTTGCCGGAAGATACTACACTGGTAACAAATGCAGATATTAACCGGCTTCCGGAAAAGTTCAGACCTGACTTGACCGGCGAGCTTATGAAGGTTGATATTGGGGAGCCGTCGTATCCGGCGCTCCTGTATTATTACCAGCAATATGCATACAATCCCAAGCTGAACCCAAAGAAAAGGATGATGATGTATAACATGTTCCGACAGGGTTTGGATATTCTGGATCTTGATGAAATCACGTATGAGATTATCGGGAGAAACAATAATTCAATGGGACATTGGCTGCCACAACTGGTAGAAGCATGCCAGAATCAGAAATTCTTTAAAATTCCGGCAACTACTGTAGCAAAAGTACCGCTGACATTATTGCAGCTCACAAGGCAGTCATATACAGATCTTTCTCCGTCTACACTGGCAATCGTAGATAGATGGGCGATGAAAGTGTTTGGACTTGATGTAGACAAAGATTATTTCATCAAGACCGGCACTTATTCCTCTAAATTTGATTTTCGAAACTGTCATGTGGTTGGGGAAAGTGAAGTTGAAACATTGGGTGAATATTTGTTATTCATCCATTTCCAAGCACTGCAGATGGCAAGTCCGTTGAGTGTGCCTACAATTTTTGGTGCCTGTACAACAAATGAATGGGTGGTACGCGAGTTTATTCGGGACAAGGAGAACAACCCTTGCATCTATAAAGGATTGCCGCTCCATACAGAATATCGTGCTTTTGTTGACTGCGATGCCGGAACTGTTCTGGGTGTAGTTCCGTACTGGGATGCTGAAACGATGCTTAACCGCTTTAGTAAAGGCGAAGATGCGAATACCCCTCACCAAAAGCATGATTATATCGTGTATAAGGCGCATCAGGAAACCCTCGAAAA